>Ga0154846_103_pt4 | contig 97439 bp, 109 predicted proteins | sample Rifle2008BG16ft_FD_105574 | JGI IMG/M metagenome (GOLD analysis project Ga0154846, IMG submission 105574) | Candidatus Micrarchaeota archaeon RBG_16_49_10
ATCGTGTGCTCGGTCTGAGCCGTCGGCCTGCCTGACTTCTCCCTCAAAGGAGGGTATTCCCGCACCACCCCCCTGGAAGCCAGCTCCCTCAGGGCCATCGATATCTTGATGTTTCCGCCCAAGTCCGAGAGCCACCTTTTTGCGAAAGGGAGTGTTTGATATTCCGTTAGGATTCTCTGGAGTATTTTCCTTGATTCGGGCAGTCTCACAGGTTTAGGCTGGAGGAACATGTAGATCAACGTCGGAGAGGACTCCTTGACCCATCCTTCACCATCGGTCACGAAGACTTCCATGCCTAGGACAGTGTCCTCGGGTATCTTTTCGTCTAAAGTTGTCTTGCCGTTTGGGATTGAGAGGCCGCCATGCTGGATGTATTGGTCGACCGAGTGCCCGGCCAGGTTCCTGACAGGGTTGAGGTTGTAGCTGCTGACCACCTCCTCGATTATCTGGGACATCTCCGATACGGTCTTTCCAGGGGCTATGTTCTTGATAATCTGCTCGACGGCATCCTCGGAAGCTTTTATCACAGGGCTGGAGTTTTCCCCAAGCAGGACTGAGAATGCGCCGTCGGCTATGTAACCGTCTATCTGGACGCCTATGTCCACCTTCACCAGGTCGCCGGGATTGAAAGTGAGGGTATCATCAAAATCAGGTGTGTAATGGGCCGTGATGTCGTTTATCGAGACGTTCAAAGGGAATGCCAGCCCTCCGCCCTTGGCCTTTATGGAATCCTCTATCTTTTTGGTGAAGTCCAGGACGCTTGCCCCATCCTTGACCATCCCCCTGGCCAATTGGGCTACCTCCTTGTGGATCTTGCCCGCCTTCTCGTATTTCTCGAGGACATCCTTTTCCATGACTAGAATTCGGAAATCAGATTGAAATAATTGATAAAATCTTTTTTACTCAAAACACCATTTCTATATCATGAAGAGAATCCTCCTTGCGCTCCTGGTCGCCCAGCTTTTCATGGTGGCGACCTATGCTATCAGCTTCTATGAGAACCCGACCAGCAAAAAGTCTATCGTGTTCGTCTCAAAGTACGACTCGAGCAGCATGGACTCGCAGACCTACCAGTACTTCAGGAAGATAAGGGAAAACTACTCGGTCTACCTGGTTGGTGACGGGAGCGTCTCCAGCGCGAATTCCGATTGGAAAAGCGCGTTGAATAGCTCTGATGCTGTATTCGTCACATCGCTGTCTAGTAATGCCTTGACAACAGGGAGGGACAGCTTCTGCAGGGAGCTCTCCTCTGCGCTCAACATGACGAAGGGCGTTGTCTTCGCCGGGAACTCCACTATTTTTGACAACGAAAGCATGGGCTGCGTCTACACTCAGTACTTCGATTTCGCGAACAAGACTAACAACACTAGGATAACCCAGAGGGAGGTGAAGGTGATAAGCAACAGCCATGAGATAAGCAGCCCCTATGAGATTAGAACATACAGCGTCCTTCAGGGGAGAATTTACCCTGTTGTTGACCCGAACAAAGCTACGTCGCTTGCTGCAGTCTGGGGGGATCCTGACGGCTCAGGCCCAAAGCCAGACGGATATTACCCCTTCCTCAACGTGTGGAGGGGGCTGACTTACAAGGCGGCATCATGGGGGATAGAGGATTATGCCATCGATTGCCCCGGCTGCTTGGATTGGGGGCTGCTTAACAGGACTTTGGCGTGGGTTTCGGACAAAAGCGACATAGGCTTCAACGTCTCGACGAACAAGGAAATCTTCATGCCAGGGGAGGAGATACAGATATCAGTAGCGTCACCTGTGGATATACAGAGCCTGGAGGGACAGATAGTATACCCTGACGGGAAAGTGAAATCATTGTTTCTCACTGGCTCCGGCAAATCCTGGGGCTCAATATACCTGCTCGACGAAGCTGATCCGCTCGGCAAGTACGAGATAAGCGTGAGGTATGGGTCAGTAGTTGTGAAGAGGAACGTGGAAGTGAAGCTGTTGAAGGTTGAGGTCTCCATAGAGAATGTCACCGAGAGTGTGCTTATCAAATTCGAAATTTGGGGTATGCAGGGGCAGCGCATAGATGAGATAAACTCGTCTGTGAAGGTCACTGGACCCAATGGCAACTACACCACATACTTAAACCAGAAAGGGCGCTTCAACATAACCTACAATGTTTCCAATACTGGATGGCACACTGTCAACTTCCAAGCCAACTACACTGGGCGGAAGATAGAGGGGGAAACCAGCTTTTACGGGAGGGGGAGGCTTGGGCTGGCTGTCACTCCTGAGACCATAGTTATAAAGACGGCATACCCGGCAAACATGACCGGGACTGCGCTTATCACTAACAGCGGGGGTGAAAAAATAACTAACCTGACAGTTGAAATTTTAGGGGAAGTGGAGCCTCTTTTCAAAAACAAGAGTTTTGTCATCCCGTCGATAAATTCCAAGGGGAACTACACGCTCAGGCTTAATTTGAGCGTGCCCGACGAGCAAAGGGTGTATAAAGGCGTCATGAAGCTCTCTTACCTAGACCAAGTCCTCGAGGTCCCAGTGTCGGTTGAGCTGAGATACCCCAGCAGCATCTTGATAGAGCCCGCTAGCATGGACTTTTCCCTTTTGGCAGGGCAGAAAAAGACGATAGGGTTCGACCTGGAGAATTCAGGTAAGAGCGCGGCCAAAATCTACAATATAACCCTCCTCGGCGACCTCACAAGCTGGGGGGAGATAGTTGAAAAGCCTAAAGTGATTGAGCAAGGGGACCATGGGGCAGTCAAGATGTTCTTCGATACATCGAGCTTTTACGGGAGTGAGCTCCTGACCACCCTCAGCGGCAGCCTGGTTATAGAGACGGAGGACGAAACTATCACTGCGCCGATATCGCTGAAGATTGCGGGGGATGTCATTGGAAAAATAAACGGCTTGTATAAGGATTTGGGATATCTGAACGGCAGGCTGGAGGAAGTCGAGAGGATTGCGGATGTCAAGGACCTCTATGAAAGCCTTTCCAACCTGAGGGCCGACCTGGAGACGTCCAGGAACTACTATGAAAGCGGGGACTACGAGCAAAGTGCCCTCCTTGTCCAAAGCGTTGAGTCAAGCGCAGCCAGCCTGAAGGACTCTATAGCCTCGAGAAACGAAGAGGCCGTAAAGAAAAAGCAGAAAGCGATGACCATGGCCATACTGGTGTCCTTAGCGATAGTGGCCGCCCTGGTCGGGTATCTGGTTTACAGGAAAAGGCGCGCAGAACAGGAATTCAGGCCTGTCTACAAGAAGTGGACAAGGAAGTAGCCAGAAATCCTTCTCATTAGGCCCTTGACTTCAGCCCTGAACCTCTCGTTCCTGAAGTAGATGAAAACCATAATCAAAATCCCGGCCAAATCCGTCAGAAAGAAGAAAAGGGTGTACCGCAGGCCAAAGGGGTATACCGGGAACCTGTAAGAAATGAAGGGGTAAAATAATGGCAGGAAGGAATGGCACAGGTCAGCCAGGAAATGGGATAAATACCCGACAAAAAGCGCTGCCGATTTCTTGCGGTCCTTGGTGGCAAAATACGTGAAGGAGAAGGCGACTAGGGAGGCGAAAAGTGTGTGTCCTATAAACCTACCGGAAGGCGCGAAGCCGAGGAAGTGCAACGGCTTGTCTATCAAGTCCGCGAGTAGGGAACCGAAGATTCCGTAAGTGAAGGTTAGGCTCAGGATGGACATGGCCAACACGGCCAACCCCATATGGGCAAGGAAATACATTATTCTAATTTCATGGAGGATTTATTTAACAGTTTCAATTCTGGAGCTTGATCGAGATGTGTATGCCCTGGGGCACCTGGACCCTCAGGACCTGCCTTAGGGCCCTGTCGTCCGCCTGGATGTCTATCAGCCTCTTGTGGATTCTCATCTCCCACTTGTCAAAAGTGGTGTTCCCGTGGCCCGTGCCATCCCCGCAAGGCGTCTTCATGGGCCTCACCTTCAGCTTCTTGGTGGGCAAAGGTATTGGACCTCTCCAGTCAATCCCGAACTTCTTGGCTACCCCTATTATCTCTTTGCAAATATCGTCCAGCTGTTCAGGCTCCTTCCCGGAAAGCTTTATCCTCGCTACCTGCATGATAACCAGATATTAATTGTGGTATAAACGCATTTAAATGTTTTCACACGCCCTTTTAGGCTGGAATGAATAGTTTTCGGTGTTGAATTGGGTATAAGGTAATGTCACGGCATCCCCAATCCACGTAAGCCTTGGTGATCAGATAATATTTTCAGTCCATACCTACTTTTTAGATAACAAATGGCAGTCTGGGTTTGGAGATTATCATGTCTGCTTAGGAAATCTTCATTTATTAGTTTAGTTATTCTGCTACAGCGAATCCCCTCTGGATGGGACAATAAAATTTCTAACACCATACTAGCGTATGAGGACCTTAATCCCATCAGTACTTCAGCTCTTGGGCGCTCAGTAAGACGATAATGTGGGTTTGTCATGAGGAAATTGTTGTAAGTTAAAAATAAAAAGAAAAGGTAAAAGGAAAAAAAGAATAATTACTTCTTCACCAAGTCGATGACAATCCCTGCCGCGACCGTCTGGCCCATGTCCCTTATCGCAAACCTGGCGAGCTGCGGGAATTCTGACTGCTTCTCCACAACCATAGGCTTTGTCGGCACAACCCTTATCTTGGCGGCGTCCCCAGTCTTAAGGAAGTCCGGGTGCTTCTCTGTCTCCTGGCCTGTCTTCGGGTCTATCTTGCTGATGAGCTCCTCGAACTTGCAGGCGACTGAAGACGTTCCCAAGTGGAAGACTGGTGTGTACCCCTTCGTCATGACTGTCGGATGCTGCAGCACTATTATCTGGGCCGTGAACTCCTTAGCCACTGTTGGCGGGTTTGAAACTGGCCCTGCCACGTCCCCTCTCTTCACGTCGTTCTTGCCGATGCCCCTCACGTTGAACCCGATGTTGTCCCCTGGTATCGCTTTCGGCTGCTCCTTGTGGAACATCTCTATCTTTTTGACCTCTCCCTGGGCGCCACTTGGCATGAAGACTAACTTGTCACCCGGCTTGAGAACTCCCGTCTCTACCCTGCCTACGGGGACTGTCCCTACGCCCGTGATTGAATAGGCGTCCTGGATTGGTATCCTAAGCGGCTTGTCCATCGGCAATTCCGGCGCAGTGAAAGCGCTGTCCATGGCTTCCACCAAAGTTGGCCCGGTGAACCATGAAAGCTTGTCGGACTTCTTGAAGATGTTGTCTCCCATCAATCCGGAGACTGGCACCATGAGTATCTTGCTGCCGTCATAACCTATGGATGACAAGAGCTTCTTGACCTCAACCGTCAAGGTATCATATACCTTCTTGTCGTAGCTCTCCGTGTCCATCTTGTTTATCGCGACAACCAGCTGCTTTATGCCCAAGACCTTTATCAGGAACGCGTGCTCCTTTGTCTGCTGCTGGATCCCCTCACCCTTCTTGGCAGAGACGACCAGTATCGCCGCATCCGCCTGTGAGGCGCCTGTGATCATGTTTTTGACAAAGTCCCTGTGGCCTGGCGCATCGATAATCGTGTAATAAAATTTCTTGGTCTCAAAGGGTTGGTGTGAAATGTCTATGGTGACTCCCCTTTCCCTTTCCTCCTTCAACCTGTCCATGAAATAAGCAAACTCGAAAGTCTCCTTCTTGTACTCCTTCGCGAGCTCCTTCATCTTCCTGAGCTGCTCTTCCCTGACAACCCCTGAATCGAACAGTAGCCTTCCTATCATCGTCGATTTACCTGCGTCTACATGCCCGACAGTGACTAGGTTGATTTTTGGTAATTCAGCCATCAATGACACCTCCTATACAAGTATAAATTATTATTATATAGCTTTAAATTTCTTCTTCCATTGACTTGGGTATTGTCTGGCTAAGCCCCTTCCTTTTCCTGATGTTCAGGACCACCTGATCCTGCAAATCCTTGGGGATTTTTTCGAATATGACATCAATAAGGCTGTAGAACCCTTTCCCGCCGGTGGCCGACTTCAGCGAGGAGTCAAAGCCGAACATCTCCGCGACGGGTATTTTGGCCTGAATCATTGTGACACCCCTTTCCTCGTTCATCTCCAAAATCTGACCTCTCCTGTTCTGGGTCTCCTTTATCGCCCCTCCCATCAATTCAGTCGGGACATCTATCCTTATGATTTGCTTGGGCTCAAGGAGCAGAGGGTCCGCGTGAAGCATGCAGTCTGAGATGCCGTGCCTTATGGCAGGCAGTATCTGCCCAGGCCCGCGGTGCACAGGGTCCTCGTGGAGTTCCGCGTCAACGAGAATAGCCTTTATAGCATAGCAGAGCTCCTTTGCGAGCGGCCCCTGGTCAATCATGTACTTGAAGCCTTCCTTGACCATCTCCATGACCTCGTTCAGGTACTGGACACCTTTCGTCTGGTCTATCAGCATGTTCTTCTCGTAAATGAGTTGGATTTTCTTGATGTCCTTCGCCTCCATGCCCAGCTCGACGAGGGTATTCTGGAGCTCCTGGTTCTTCTTCTTGAAGTCATAGTTGCTTGGTATCCTTTCCTCTTTCATGGCCTGGTATATGGGCCCGTCCAGAGGCTCAATGTAAAAGTAGAATTTGTTGTGCTTGTTGGGGGACTTCCCCTCGATCACCGAGGACCTTTTGCCGACGGTTTCCCTGTAGACGACTATGGGCGGCGACATCTTGACGTCCATTTCCATCTCCTTGAACTTCCTCTCGACCTTAGCGTCCAAATGGAGCTCGCCCAATCCTGATATCAGGTACTCGCCAGTCTCCTCGTTTATCTTGACCTTTATCGTGGTGTCTTCCCTGGCCAGCTTCTTCAGGAAGGTTATCAGCTTGGTGAGGTCCTGTGGATTCTTTGGCTCCATGGACTTAGTGACGACAGGCTCGAACATGTGCTTTATTTCCTCGAAGGGTTGTATGATGTGCTCTGGCTCGCAAAGGGTCTCACCGGAGAAGGCGTCGTTCAAGCCGACTATAGCCACTATGTTGCCGGCCACAACCTCCTCGACCTGGATTCTATGAGCGCCTTTGTAGACGGCGACCTGCTGAATCCTTTGGGGTTTTTGCTTCCCTATGAGATAGACGTCTTTCCCCTTCTCTATTTTCCCGGAAAAAATCCTCGCGGTGCACACAAAGCCTGCATGCGGGTCCGGGTTTATTTTAGTTATGATCGCAGCCAGCTTGGCACTGGTATCAACATTGACCATCGCTTTTCCTATTTCCGACTCCATGTCGCCGGACCAAATCTTAGGTATCCTGTATCTCTGCGCCTCCTTCGGCGAAGGTAGGTGGTTGATAGTCATATCGAGGACGACCTTGTGCAGAGGCGATTTTTTGGCCAGCTCGTCCTCAGTTCCATTCTCTGTGGCATCTATTATGTCTTTGAACGTTATCCCGACCTTCTTCATGAAAGGGACTGAAGTGCCCCATTTTTTCAAGGCCGAGCCGAAAGCCACAGAGCCGTCAGAGACATTCACCAGCCATTTGTCCCTGTAATCAGGTTCGGCGTACTTCTGAATAAGCAGGTTGACCTCGGTTATAATCTTCATGAACCTCTCTTGAATCTGCTCCGGCGTAAGCTTGAGCTCCTTTATCAGCCGATCCACCTTGTTTATGAAAAGCACCGGCTTCGCCCTCTCCTTGAGAGCCTGCCTAAGGACGGTCTCGGTCTGCGGCATTATCTTCTCGACAGCGTCGATCAGGACAATGGCACCATCGACAGCCCTCAGGGCACGCGTCACATCGCCTCCGAAATCCACATGTCCCGGCGTGTCTATAAGGTTGATAAGGTAATCGTCCCCTTCGTAGTCGTGGACCATTGTTATATTGGCAGACCAGATTGTAATGCCCCTCTCCTGTTCCTGGTCGTCAAAATCCAGGAACCTCTGCTGGCCGGCGAGGTGCTCTGATATCATGCCCGCCCCTGCGACAAGGCTATCTGAGAAAGTCGTCTTGCCGTGGTCGATGTGGGCTACAGTGCTTATGTTCCTTATTTTTTCCGGTTTATACATCAACTCTTTTATCCTGTCAATCATCTCTTTTGCCATCGCTGTATCCCCGTCTGAATGTTCAAGTTACCTAGCCACGCTAGCCTCTCTCTCTATTCTCTCCCTCTCCTTTATCGCCTCGGACTTGGAAGCGTCATTCTTGTAAGCGTAAAGTATTTCCTCTGCGAGCGCGTCCTTGATTGAGACTTTTTTGCCGAAAGACCTTCTGTAGGCGGACTGCGTTATTATAGTCAATGCGGAATCCACCCTCCTCTGCGGGGAGGTGACGACAGCCTTCCTCACCATGACTCCGCCCATCTGGTAGGATGTAATCTCCTCCCTTAATGAGGCATTCTCCAATGCCAAAACCAAAATCTTTATAGGGTTCTCTTTTGTCTTCTTCTCGAGCTCGTCAAAGACGCCGAGGATTATGTTTATTATCGTTTGGCTTTTGCCTGTCTGCCTGCCGGAGCTTATTATGTGCTTCTTGCTCCTGTGGCCGTTCACCATTATCTTGTTTATGAGCCTTTCAACGATGTTCATCTTGGATTTGTGGAACTGCTGCCTGCTGTACCTGCCGCCGGTCTTTGGCGATGCTATTGGCCTAAGGTTTATGTATGGCTTCAAGCCAAGGTCGGCGACCTCTACGCCATCAAAAGACCATCTATTGAAAAGTTTGACGTCAGCCATAGGATTACCTCATCGGCTTCTGCTTCTTGCCCTTCAAAATCTCAGGAAGAGATATCCCATTGACCTTGATGACTTTGTACTTTATCCCCCACTGGCTGCCGACAGGGCCGCCTTGGGAGCCACCTATCCCCTCTATCACGACTTCATCGTGCTCGCTTATGTGGTCTATGGCCTTGGTTCCAGGCACGAAAGCCGTGACTTGTATGTTGTTTTTGGTAAGCTGGACACGGACTGTCTTTATCAGGCCTGAGTGTGGCTGCTTCTGCTCGCAAGTCCTTTTGTCGATGACAATGCCCTTGCCCTGGGGGGAAGTGCCCAAAGGCTCCTTTTCCTTTAGGTGAAGGTGCCTCTTCATGTACTTTTGCTCCTTCCACCTCTGCCTCATTCTGCCTTTCCTGAGCTTCCTGGCGGAAAATTCTCCTCTTGCCATCATTTCACCTGAAGGTTCGATATATTATGAACTCTTTTCAATATCTCCTTATATATTTTTATCTTTTCCCCTCCCCTACCCATGACGTAGCCCTTGTCGGATTTGTCAACCCTGACCTCGACCTCGACCTCATTGCCATTCTCCTTGACGCTCACCTGCTTGGATTGGGGGATGAGGTTCTTTATGAATTCGACGGGCTTTGATGAATACTCGAAGACCTTGACCTTTTTGCCGATGACGTTCTCGACGTTTTTTATTGATGAACCTCCCTTGCCTATGGCGAGGCCTATTTTACCCTCTTCGACTATGAAATATACCGTGTCATTGTCGACAAAGCAGTCCTTGACTGGTACATTGGTTATGTTCTCAAAAAGGGTTAGGAGCCTTATCGTCTCTGTCGTGAACACTATCGTCATTTCTCACTACCTTTTATCGCTATAACGCCCACTGAAAATGGCTTCCCGCAGACCAGACCCAGGTCCATGCCGTTCCCCTGGTACTCCTCTATGTCAGTCTTGGAAATTTTTGAGTTGTGCTCTATCATTTTAATCTTGTCGGCAGGGAGGTTGTTGGCGTAAACCACCTTCTTCAGCTTCTGAGTCTTTAAGAGCTTCAGGACCTCCCCGTAGCCCATTATGACCTTTCCCTCCTTCACTTTGGCCTTAATCAGCTTGTTTAAGTCGCTCATTCGTCTTCCATCCTGACAATCAAGTCAAACATCCCGGTTCCGACAGGTATTTGTTGGTTTACCATTATATTTTCGAACAAACCGTTAAAGTTATCTGCCTCGTTTCTGACTGATGCCCTGACAAGGTGCTTAACAGTCTCCTCAAATCCTGCCCTGGTTAGAATCGAGGCTTTGGACCCCGCCACGCCGTATCTCCCAACGGCTTCTATCGCGCCTTCAAAGGTCATTATATCAACGATCAATGTCAAGTGCCTTTTATCAACCTCCAACCCCTGCTGCTCGAGTATGGAGTTTAGTTCCGACAGCAAGACTGACCTTGCGGCCTCTATGCCCAAAGTCTCTGCCACCTCATGAATGTTGTTGGTGTAAGACCTATAAAAGTCTATTTCCTCTATCTTGACCAGCTTTTCGAAATTGGAGCCCAAGGTCCTTATAACCCAGTCTTTCCCCTCGTTGAAGACCACGGTGTTGGTTATCTTGGGTATCCCAGAAATTATCGACTCAAGAACCTTCTTCTTGATTCTCTGGAGCTCCTTTATCTCTATATCATCCTCGACCGAAACGTCGATGACCGAATGCCTCCTCATCATCTTGTACTTCTTGAACTTCAGCTTCAGTATCTCCGTTATCTTCTCGAACTTCTTTTCGTACTCCGGTTTCAGCTTAATTTTCACGACCTTGTTGGTCAAGTCCAGGGAGACAGACTCGACGAAGCCCTTTAGCCTCTTCTCTTTTATCTTCTTTGCGATCTTTTCGCTGTTCTTCTGGTCGTTAAATTCCTTTTTGAGGTATATGGTCATCGTCGGGGTTGTTGGCTCCTTTCTTGCGTCGAAGACCTCTATAAGCCTGGGCAGACCTAATGTGATCTGCATCCCCGCGGACCCCGCGAAGTGGTAGGTCCTCATCGTCATCTGGGTTGCCGGCTCAGAAATCGATTGGGCCGCTATGATGCCTACAGCCTCCCCTGGCTCGAAGGCGGAATTCAAATATACCTTTTGGACTTCCTTGGTCAGTTTTTCCCTCTTCTTCTCGTCGAATTTTTTGAGCTTGGAAACCCTATCTATTTCCCTGATCATCTCTTCAGGCAGGATCGTTTCATATTCTTTCTGCGATTTTTGCGACATTTATACCACCTTTCTGTATCTTCGATGGGTCCAAGCCATCTTCGCCAGGAATAAACTGTATTATCTTTTTTGACGAGTCCCTGACGGTCCCGTCATATTCTACTTTAAGGTCTTTCAAGGCCCCGATAAGCCTTCTCTCGAGGTAACCGCTGTGCCTTGTCTTGAGGGACTTGTCCATCAGGCCCTCCCTACTGTTCATCGCGTCGAAGAAGAATTCGAACGGGGAAAGCCCCTGCTTGTAGCCATTGGTGACAAAGCCCTTTGACTCCAGGCTTATGTCGCCTTTCTTAAAGTGAGAGAAAGTCCTGTTGTGATACCCTATGTAGATTCTCTCTCCCTTGACTGTCTCCTGTCCGATAAGGCGGGCGGCTTGCACTATGTTTATGATGCTGCCCCTAGCCCCACTTTTCGCCATCAGCACAATGCTCGTCTCTGGGATGTCCTTTTTGACTATGCTTGTGACTTCATTCAAAATGTCGGCCAGCATGTTTTTTATTGAAAGCTCTAACGAATCCCTGGTTGTCCTCCCGATTATCGCCTTTATTTTGCCTTTGTTGAAGTCTTCTATCATCTTGTCCACGTTCCTCTCGGTTTTTTTGATGACCTCTCTCACCTTTTTGTCTATCTCAGGTGACAAGTCCAAATCCGCTATGGATATGCTGAAGCCATATCTGGTTAAGACTTCAAGTGAAATCCTGGTTATATCGAACATGAATCTCTTTGCGAAGCTGTGGCCGTACTGCTTGTCCAGCTCGTCCAGCAGCTTCCCCTTGAAGGCACCCATGCCTTTAGATCCTATAGACCCTGCAACCAAATTACCGTTTTTAATCACGACTGTGTCGCTTTTGTCCTTGTACTCTAAGGATAAGTCCTTGGGCAGGAAAAGGCTGAAAAGTTCTTTGCCGTTGAAGGTCTTCTTTTCAGGTATTTCGATTTCAAAGTTGCAGAATCTGACTATATCCACAACGTCCTCCCTTGAAATCTTGATTTTGTTGCCTGTCAGCAAGAATAAACCGGCTATATGATCCTTTGTAGCTCCTATAATCGGTCCGCTGAATCTCGGGCTTCTTATCTGCAGAGTGGCGTTGGCCAACAGCTTTGTCTCCACCTGGGCCTCTATGGTCTGGGGGGCGTGCAAATTCATCTCGTCCCCGTCGAAGTCCGCGTTGTAGGGCGGGCAGTTCAGGGTGTTGAGCCTGAATGTCTTGTATGGCAGAACCCTCACCCTATGGCCCATCATCCCCATCCTGTGGAGCGTGGGTTGCCTATTGAAGATGGTCCAATCCCCATCCTGCAACTGCCTCTCTGCTATATAGCCGACTTCAAGCTTTTCGGCAATCTCTTCCTTGTTCATTTCGGTTATCTTCTTTTTGGCGCCGTCTGACCTCAGGATATAGTTGACAGTAGGCCAGCTCGGGTAGTTCAATATCAGTTTTTTGATATGCCCTATATTCTTATCGTTCAAGACAACTGGTATGGTTATCTCTTGGGCTATAGAAAGCGGGACTCCAACCTCATCTATGTCCAGCATAGTGTCGGGGCTTATGACTGTCCTGGCCGAATAGTTGACCCTCTTCCCCAAAAGGTTGTGCCTAAACCTCCCGTCCTTCCCCTTAAGCCTCTGTGTCAAAGTCTTCAAAATCCTGCCAGACCTGTGTCTGGCCGGCGGGACTCCCGAAATTTCGTTGTTTATGTAAGTGGCAACGTGGTATTGGAGAAGCTCCCACAAATCCTGGATTATGAACTCGGGGGCGCCCAGGTCTATGTTCTCCTTCAGCCGCTTGTTTATCCTTACTATGTCGACCAGCTTGTGCGTCAAGTCGTCCTCTGACCTCTCGCCTGTCTCAAGGGTGATTGATGGCCTCATTGTAACAGGAGGGACCGGCAGGAGGGAAATCACAAAATTCTCAGGCCTGACCTCCTTGAATCCTAGGGTAGTTAAATCTTCAGTCTTTATCTTTTCCAGCCTCTCCCTTACCTCCGCCGCTGATAGGATTGCGCTCCCTTCCGTGAAGGTCGTGGGTTTTATGAACTTTATTTTCTTCTGTCTTTCGCCGCAATAGGGGCATTTAGTTTTAATGAGATTCCTTAGGACCTTGAGGGACTTTCTCCCTTTGTTGAACTTTTCAAGCCCGGCCTCATCCAGAAGTATTCTGTCGCAGCTTCTGCATATCAGCTTCAGGATGTTGTAGATGAGTTTAGCGTAATTCACGTTGATAACGGGCCTTGTCAAGTCCAAATGTCCAAAATGCCCCTTGCAATCCCCGGTAGACCCTCCGCATGTCCTGCAACGTAGACCGGGGTCTATAATGCCTAGCCTTGGGTCCATGAGGCCACCCTCTATCGGGTAACCTTCCTGGTCGTAAAGGTCTGTCTTGTTTATTTTCGCGACTGACATTTTCCTTATAATTTCAGGGTCCAAGACGCCAAACACAACTTTGTCTATCATGACATCACTCCTCCTTTACGACAATCTTGGGGTAGATTAGCATACTCTTGAGCTCGTCCAGCAAAAGCTTGAAGGCATAGGATATTTCTACCGGCGTAGCCTTTGAGTCGCCACAAACAGCGCAATATACCTTGTTCTTTGCCCTGTCCTCGACGCTGAAAAGGCCGCAAGTCTTACAGACGAATAATTTGGCCCTGTCTGAATCCAGCCTCTCCTTCAAAAGAAGCGAAGAGCCATGCGCTATCAAAGCGTCCTTCTCCATCTCACCGAGCCTAAGGCCTCCCCTTTTGGCCTTTCCCTCGGTTGGTTGTTTTGTAAGAAGTGTGGTCGGTCCCCTCGACCTGGCATGTATCTTGTTTGACACTAGATGGTCCAGTTTTTGGTAGAAGACGCTACCTATGAAAATCCTTTCTTGGAATTTAGTGCCTGTCTCCCCAACATAAAGATTCTCCCTTCCATCATCGCTGAATCCGAAGCTTTTTAGTTTTTCTCTCAGCTCGCTTTCCGGAATGGAATGGAAAGGCGGTGAAATGATACTTTTGCCTTCCAAAGAAGCCATTTTTGCGGCGATTATCTCCAACAGCTTCCCCATAGTCATTCTGGAAGGTATACCTAGTGGGTTGAACAGCAAGTCTGGTATTATGCCGTCTTTCGTGAAAGGCATGTCCTCTTGAGGGACAATAAGTCCGATTACCCCTTTTTGACCGTGCCTGCTGGCCACCTTGTCCCCGAGCTCTGGTCTTTTGAGGTCTCTAATCACGAGCTTTATCAATTTATTGCCGTCGTTGCTTTCTGTCAAAAAAACCCTGTCCACAATACCGTTTTCGCCGTGTCTCAGCTTGATGGAAGTCTCTCTGACATTCTCTAACCCGGTTATGAATTGGTCCAGGCTACCGAGGAACCTCAATGGGGAAGTCTTCCCTATTATTATCTGCTCCGATGTCACTTCCGTTTCTGGGTCGGCTATGCCGTCCTCGGAAAGGTGCTTGTAAACGTCTTCGCCTCCATATCCCCTGACCCCAGGCTCGGGAATTCCAATCACATCCTCCTGGCCGCCCATGTACCTCTTTTCCTCTGTCTCGTATGTCCTGAACAGGTAGCTCCAGAAAAGGCCCCTCTCTATTGAAGCCTTGTTTATTATGACGCCGTCCTCCATGTTGAAGCCTTTGTAAGACATTATGCCTATTATCAAGTTCTGGCCGCCCGGATGGTCCTCTGTGTTTATGATGTCATGCATGTGGGTTTTGACTATTGGGGCTTGAGGGTAAACCATTATGTTGGACTTCGTGTCGACCCTTCTAAGGAAATTCAGCAGGAAAAGCCCTATGGACTGCCCAACCATCTTTGAGCCGAAATTGACCCTGTCACCACGATTGAACTCCGGGAAAGGTATCAATGAAGTTGAAATCCCCAAAATCACCGTAGGGTCCAGCTCAAGGTGCGTATGCTCCTTCGTTATGTCGGCAGGCCTCAATGCAACGTATGCGTTCTCCTCCTCTTCCGCATCGAGGTATTCTATAACGCCTTCCCTTATCAAATCGGACCATTTTTTCACGCCTTTTTCTATGTCCTCCATGTGCTTGCTTGTGAGCTTCGGTGTTCCGTTCTCCACTATTATCAATGGTCTCCTTGCCCTTCCCCCATTGGTGTTTATGAACATGGTGTCCTGATGCGTCAGGTAAGAGAAGTTCACTTGGTCTGGGATTTTGTTGCTTCTTCGCAACTCCCTCAATTTCTCTACCAAAGACTCGGCGTTCTTCGTCTCGCCGACGAACCGACCATCCATGAAAACCTCAGTCATAGAATCACTCCAAACCTTTTTTAACCAAGTTAAACAACAGCTTCTCTTCCTTTTCGGAGAGGCCTTTTGTGATATCGGACATCGAGGCCAGGTATTTCCTCAGCCCGATTGTCGCACCTTCCGGCGTCTGAGATGGGTCTATCCTCCCCCAATGGGTCGGGTGGAGTTCTCTGGCCTTGAAGTGCTCTTGGGTTGATGTCAGGGGTGACAGAACATTCCTCATATGGGAAACCGATTTTATGTAGCTGTCCCTCTCTAGCCTCTGCGAAACTCCTGTCCTTCCGCCGACCCAAGACCCTATAGCCATCGCCGAGATGATTTGATTTGTTAAGACGTTTGATTCGACAATGGAAGGTAATGGGGGGAATCTGCCCCTTTTTGTAAGTTTTTGGTAATTGTAATTTATCCTTGTGATGAGTCCCCATTTGCCAAGAAGTATTGACCTCAAGAGAACCTCAAGCAAGTCGCCGACGAGCTTAAGCCTCTTGTTGGAGTAGTGATCCAAGTCGTCCTCGGGTATTTTGCCGTCGTGGAATCTTATCAGCTTGTTTACCGCCTTGGAGAGGTATATGGCCTTTTCAAGCCTGTTGACCTTTTCCTGTCCTATGTGCGGGAGAAGATAGCGGTCGATTATTTTTTCCGCCCTTTCAGACCTGTACTCCTTTTGAGGGATTTTAAGGTGGGAGCCTATTTCCTCCATGGCCTCTTTGGGGTTTGTGGATCCGGACTCGAAGAGGTTCTGGTAGAATTCCTGCTGGGTCCCCTCGTCAGCCGAAATTGCAGACAATATGTCCTTGTCAGACTCGAGGCCCAAAGCCCTCAGGAGAATCGTGATGGGTAGTTTGTTTATGTTGGCGAAATTTATCCTGATTATTCCGTCCGTCTTCCTTTCCAATATGTGCCTCTGGATGTAGCCGTCCTTTTCCGAATGAATCCTGCACGTCTCGGAGATGTTTGATATGTTCGACTTCTCAACTATAATCCTGTTTGGGGCTATCTCCTCTATCAATACCAAAACCCTTTCGGTGCCGTTTATGATGAAATAACCTCCTGGGTCGTCTGGGTCCTCGCCGTTTTCCATGAGTTCCTTCCTGCTCATGTTCGACAGAGAGCATATTTTGGATTTCAGCATCACGGGCAAGTCCCCGAAATTAACAAGCATCGTCTCGCTCTCTATTCCGTTCAGGATCGGCGTCATCTCTATGAACATGGGTGCCGCATAGGTCAAATTCCTCATCCTTGCCTCCAGCGGGAGGATTTCCCTGACCGAACCGTCGGCCTCTTTGACGGAAGGTGTACCTATCTTGAATCTCCCAAGCTTTATTTTGAACTCCCCTATGTCAGGGACCTCGGGTTTTATCTCCTTTATTTGTTTTATTATGTTGGGTATTCTGGTCTCTATAAAATCGTCGTAGGACTTTATTTGGAAGTCCGCGAACCCCTTTTCCTCAAAGTAAGACTTTAAAAGCAACTTGAAGCTTTCCATCTACTCCACCACAATCCTATAATAGACCGTCTCCCCGAAAATAGTACTCTTTTTTGTAATTTCTAACAAATCCCCTTTTTTTGCCTCTATAACCTTGATAACTGGATCCTTCTTGAGTATTCTTGGGAATTGAGAGTCACTTTTGATCCTGAACCGCTTCTTCACCTCCTCCTTTTCTTCGGGGGAGAGAATCCTGTGTTTTGGCACTAGTTCGTGCTTTGTTATGTCTATTTCCTCTGCAGTCAACCTATCACCAACCACGCCCTGGCCGGGATTTGAACCCGGGTCCCAGGAGATCTGCCATTATTTATTGACCAATAACGATGACAGTCCTGGATGATAGACCTGGCTACACTACCAGAGCACTCACTTGTTATAAAAAAAGAACTAATTGGGTTGGAAGGGCCGATCAATAAATAACCACCGTTTTGGAAGGGTGTTGGCAATGTCCTGGTTTTCCCGCCCTAAGGCAGTACACGCCAGATCACTGGAAAGCTTAACTTCTGTGTTCGAATGGGAACAGGTGTTTCCTTTCCGTTTTGATCGCCAACATAATCTATTATACCGATATTTATTTAAATATTGCCGATACCCCAGTTTTCGCTGTTTAACAATTTAAAATTTTGGTTTTTTGGAGGAGTTTGTGGTATAAGTTGGTATAGGGGGACCTTCAGAGTTCATTTTAGTCACACTAAATCATCTTCGAAAAAACCAATTTTATTGATTAGCTGGTTTTAATACACTACCCACTCTAATAGGATATATTTTTTTATCAATTGTTATATACCCAAAATCGAGAGTTGTATCATCATTTAAATCCACACTTTCTAAAATTCCAACAATTGGCTTTGAAAATAATCCATCTTCTTGGTAGGTAACTCTAGTACCTAGTGTTAATCTTGTTATATCATAACGGAAAGCCATATTTTCACCTATCTTCAAATCTAGAATGTTAAGCTTTTAAGTCTTTCTACAGTCACCCCAAAGTACATAAGTGCTGCAGGAGGTGGCCTTCAAAAATAAACACCACTTAAGAAAAAAAGTATCCCCTCGGCCGGATTTGAACCAGCAACCCCTCGGTTTCTGACAAACACCTGCTGGTGCCAAACACGAAAAAGTGCCTGACTACAGCCGAGTGCTCTACCATTGAGCTACAAGGGGACACCTATTAAAAATAGCAGAAAGATTATTTAATTTTTCCCTTTATTATGATCGACTTGGATATTGAGACCCTTCTTTTTCCAAGCCTGCTTTCATGCATCATTTTAGCCTTTGGTAGCTCCAGATCGCCTATTATTTCGATTGAAGGCTGTATCTTATAGCTAAGTATCACCTCTTCACCCGGCCTAATTTTTTCAATTTTCCAAAGAAGGTCAATCCCATCCTCCCTTTTCCTTATCTTGGGCTTCAGCGTGTCGAAACCGCCGATAACCTTGACCACCGAAGGGACGAAATCCTTCGCAAATATGTTTTTGATTGGTTTTTTGCCCCTGTTTTTTATGTGCAGGGATATTGAGACTTCCTTGTCCCCTGAGAAGAATCCCCTGTGGTTTTTGACCATTATGGGCCTCCTTAGGTATTTGACCAGGAGGGCAAGCAGAATGCAAGCCAGCAGCAAGGCCACCAGGAGGGCGAAGAAATTGAGCCTATAGGTTATGGCTGTGGAATCGTTAGGGTTCAAGTTGGTGATCTCCCAATAGTAATAGGCGTTTTTGTCTTTTATCTCATGGCTTGCCGGTTCTGTGCTAGGGTAGAAGAAGTAGACCATATATTTTGGTATTGAGTCTGTGAAGGTGAGGTTTGAATTTCTCACATTGCCTTGGTTCTCGATTCTTATGGTTTTTTTGAAGTAGAAAAGTCCCCACTCGCCCGTCACCTCTTTGGATATCTTTATGTGGTTTTTTATCTCAAAGCTTGTTTCATCCTCGTCCACTATCTTGTTCAAAGAGTCCCTGATTGAGGCCTCGACAGCGTAATTTCCGGCCTCATAGACGTTCTCTATGTCGAAAAAGACTGTCGATGTGCCGGTGCTTTTAGGTTCCAACTTGAGGACAGTCTCGGATTTTTTGATCAATTTGCCATCTTTTAAAATATCGGTTGTTACGGTAACTTCCAATAGGTTGTATCTGTCCAGGTTGGCCACGACCGATTGGATAGACAAGACTTCGCCTGGGAGAAGTGTCTGTTTGTTTAGCTTTATTTCAGTCAGGATTATGTCAGTCCTTCTTTTCACGTTGAGGTATAAAGGTAGAGACGAGGTTGAGTCTGTCTCGAGTGATTTTGAGGTTATTGTATATACTTTAACCCCTTCTTCCGTTGTTTCTGGGAGCTCGACGAACAGTGAGACTTTTTTCGTTTCCCCTGGGCCCAAGGTTACCCAATAAGTCTTCAAATCCACCCAATTGTTTGGCCAAATAGAGATCGAGACCGTATCGCTTTGGAGGCCACTGTTCTTTATCGGTATTTCGATGATGTTCTGCTCCCCAGCATAAACTGCTATCGCCGAATCTGGCAGCACAAGGGTGACGTCATTTGCAAGAATTGGCGCCAAACAAAAAGTTAAAGATAACAAAACCAGTAGTAGCTTTTTCATAAGAAAGGCACCTATATTTATTTCTTTTTTGTAATTTAAATTTTCTATCTGGTTAGCTTTCTAAAAAAGTCTAGGAATCCTTTTTTCTTGGGTTTTTCCGTGCCTTTTTTTTCTGTTTCAGAGGCTTTAGAAGCTTCCTTTTCGCTAGCCTGAGATATCTTCTCGTCAATTTTTTCTTTTGCTTTGATTAGGGTCTGATCCAGAGGTTCATAAGAGAGCCTGTGCTTCCTCTGATATGGCAGTATCCACTTAGGTTTCTCGCCGTACCTCTCGGCCCATGTGATCTTGTCCATGGCTATCCTTCCTGGGTTTTCTGGGATTTCATAGGGCACTGTTTCTCCTATCGTCAAAATTACGACTGGTTTTATATCATCGTCTGTTATCCCCAAAACCCCTTTGAGTCTCAGCTCATCAAAGGCCCCTACCCAGCAAGCTCCAAGGCCCAACGCATGCGCGGCCAAAAGCATGTTCTCTGTGCAGGCGGCGGTGTCCTGGATGCAGTATAACTCTCTGCCCCTGTCGCCATATTTGGAGCTGAATCTTTTCTTATTGGCCAGAACAACTATCAGGGTCGAAGCTTTTTTGATATGCTCTTGCTGCAATGAGACGTTGTATACTTCCTCCTTGACTTTCTTGTCGCTAACTATGATGAACTCCCATGGTTGTGTATTGCCTGCAGAAGGGGCGTCAAGCCCGGCATCTATTATTTGAACAATCTTTTCAACAGGTACGGACTCTTTGCCGTACGCTCTTACAGAACGCCTTCCTTGGATACACTCAAAAACATCCATGATTAAGTATTGTGTGTATGAAATATTAACTTTTAGGACAAAGATATTCTTATGAGGTACATTGAGCTTGTCAAGACTTACACACAACTTGAGAAGGAACCCGGAAAGCTGAAAAAAGTGGAAATTTTATCCGAACTGTTCTCTAAGACTCCGGAGGAGGTCCTGGAAAAGGTTGTCACTCTGTCAATGGGGAGGGTTTTCCCCGCGTATTCCGACAAAAAGACCGGCGTAGCAACCCAGATGATGATTAAGATTATATCTAAGACGACTGGGCTGTCGGAAAAGGATGTGGTCAATAAGCTGAAAAATCTTGGGGACTTGGGGATAGTCGCTGAGAAGTGCATGGAAGCTAAAAGACAAGCGTCTTTATTCACCAGGAATCTTACTGTAGATGATGTCGTAACTAATGTTGAAAAGCTGTCCGATTTGGTCGGAAAAGGTTCCCAGGAGAAAAAAATAGGCTTAATATCCAATTTGCTGTCCTCTTCAAAGCCAGAAGAGGCAAAATATCTCATAAAAACCGTTATTGAGACTTTTAGAATCGGGGTGGCGGAAGGGATTGTCAGGGACGCCATAGCAAAGTCTTTCGGTGTGAATCCTACACTTGTGGAAAATGCATGGTTCTTGAGGCCTAATTACGGGGAAATAGCTGTCGTAGCCAAAAAAGGAGGCAATGAAGCCCTAGAAAGGATTGAGATGGAGCCTGGGAAGCCGATAGTGGTTATGCTGGGGGAAAAAGAACCGAGCATCGAGGAGGCGATAGACAAATATGAGGATGCCGGTGCTGAATGGAAGTTCGATGGGGTGAGGCTTCAAATCCACAAGAAAGACGGTAAAATCTGGCTCTTCACTAGGAGACTGGAAAATGTCACTGGCCAGTTCCCGGAGATAGCTGAATACGCCAAATCCCTGAACGCGAAAAGTTGCATAATTGAAGGGGAATGTATAGCAACCGATAAAGAAGGCAACCCCTTGCCCTTCCAGAAGCTCTCGAGGAGGGTTCAAAGAAAGTATGACATAAAGGAGATGACAAGGAAAGTCCCTGTGAGGGTGTACCTTTTTGACATAGTCTACCTCAACTCAAAACCATTGATGGGGGAGATTTTCTCAAAAAGGCGCGAGAAGCTTGAGAAGGTTGTCAAACCAATTCCAAAGAAGTTCGAAATCGTGGAACAGCTGAGAACGAAGGATTTGAAAAAGGTAAGGGAATTCTACAAGAAATCCCTTGAAAGCAAACAAGAGGGTTTGATGATAAAAAATATGGCTGCGAAATACCAGCCCGGCAGAAGGGTCGGGTCATGGATAAAAATAAAACCGGTGTTGGAGCCGCTGGATCTGGTTATAACTGGGGCTGAGTGGGGAAAAGGTAAGAGATCTAAATGGTTAAGCTCGGTAGAGCTGTCGTGTAGGGATGCCGACTCCGGGGAGTTCCTAGAATGTGGAAAACTCGGGACTGGGTTGACTGACGAGCAGTTCGGAGATCTGACAAGGAAACTGAAAAAACTCATAGTAAAAGAGGACGGTGTGAATGTCAAGGTCAAGCCGGAGATAGTGGTGGAGGTAGGCTACGAGGAGATACAGAAATCCCCGAAATATGGGTCGGGCTTCGCTCTGAGGTTCCCACGACTCTTGAGGTTCAGGGAATCCGACAAAAAAGCAGTGGATGCTGACACTTTAGAAAGGGTTGAGAGTATCTTCAAACAGCAATTTTCAGATGTTTGACGCTAAAATAGGCTCTTTCATTGTAGAAAGAAATTTGTGATGAGAATTTAAGTAAACAAATAAATTCTTAAATAAACAATCACTATTAAGTAATAAGGGGGGTAATTGGATGTTGGCTTCTCCGGAAGTTATGGATGCACTAAAAGGGATTGGTCTTAATCTTTATGAAAGAAGGCTCTGGGTTGCTTTACTCGCGAAGGGGGTTGCTACTGCAGGCGAGCTGTCTGCGGTCGCCAATGTGCCCAGGTCAAGGAGTTATGATGTTCTTCAGACTTTGGCAGACAAAGGCTTCGTAATCGTCCAGACCTCCAAGCCACTTAGATATGTCGGAGTGGCCCCCAAAGAAGCCTTGGAGAAGTCAAAGAAGACGCTTGAGATGGATCTTACAGAGAGGATTACCAGGATTGAAAAGTTACAGGTCTCTTCCCTGGTGGAAGAACTGGAATCTATTCACCAACAGTCCCTACAGATAATATCGATGGAGGACATGACTGGGGCATTGAAGGGAAAATACTCTGTATTGCAGCAGATGGACTCTATGCTGAGGGATGCCTCTTCAACAATCAGTATAGTCACGACGCCCAACGGCCTAAATGAGCTGACGAACAACCATCTTAGCATACTGAAAAAGATGAAGGAGAAGGGGGTTAACATCAAGATTGCCGTGAATGCCAACGACAAGTGCGGCGATGCGATAAAGACATTGAGTGGCGTCGCCGAAATAAAGGACATAAGCTCTTCTTCCTCCCCTATTTTCGGGAACTTCTATGTCATCGACGATAAACAGCTGTCAATGGGCTTATCTGATCCTGAACAGGTCCATACATCCCAATATATGATGTTCTGGACAAAGTCGCAACACGCAGCCAAAAACCTGGGGCAGCCGATGTTCGATCTGGTCTGGAACCAAGGGAAGAACGTGGGAAAGAAATAAAATTCAGCCCACGAATATCGGCCTTTTTGAAAGCATTTTAGGCAATGACAGCTTCTTGAACGGCTTGTCTTTGACGTCTTCCTTTATTTTGTTTATTATGTCGTTGAATTTCATCTTGGACTCTTTGCTCTTTTCTGCCCTGATCCTGACGGTGAATTCACCGCCCTTTTTCTCCCTTTCCCCAACCACCAGAATAAATGGGACCCATTCTAGTTCTGCGTCCCTGACCCTTTTTTGGACTGTCAAAGACCTGTCGTCAACGTCAGTCCTTATTTTCTCGCCTTCAAATTTACCCAGTAAATCTTTTGCTAAATCCAAATATTCGTCCTTCAATGGGATAATTCTGACTTGGGTTGGCGAAAGCCACAGAGGCAACTCGGGAATTCCCCCTGCCTTTTGCTTGATGTATGCCCTCTCCAATAGTGCGTACATCACCCTCTCCACGGCCCCACTGGGGGAGCAGTGCAAAATGACGGGGTTTTCCTTTTTGCCCTCTTCATTGACGAAGTTTATATCATATCTGCTTGCGTTCTCAATGTCTATCTGGTCGGTTGACAAGGCTGCCGCCTTCTCCGAAGCGTCGACGAAATTGAACTCGTATTTCAGGATAAAATAGAAAACCCTCTTGTCCCAAATTTCTATCAGGGCCGGCTTGCCGTGAAGCTTCATGAGAAGGTTGATGAATTCCTTATGCTCGCCATAGAACTCTTTGGTGAACCTAATCGCCAACTCATACTCGCTCTTGTCAAGCCCTATGCCGCCCATAACTCCCTGGCACATCTTGAATCTCCTCTCGAACTCCTTAATCGCCTGTGGTATGTCTTGGCAGAAAGCGTGGCAATCGGGCATAGTGAAAGCCCTTAGACGCCTTAAACCCGCTAGTTCTCCTTCCTTCTCCCTCCTGAAGCTGTACCTTGTCAGCTCATAGAGCCAAAGTGGGAGGTTTTTGTACGAAATGTTCATGTCATGGGCCATAGTGAATTGGGCGAAGCAAGCCGCGAACTTCAGGAAAAATTCCCTGTCGCCAGATTTCACGATGTATTGCCTTGCCGGAAACTTGTTGAGGTACGATATCGCTGCCGGGTGGTCGACGCTAAACATGATAGGACCTTCCATCTCCATCGCCCCCTCGTCGATGACAGTCCTTGTCACGAAATCTTCGATAAGGGATTTCACCAACCTCCCTTTTGGGTAAAATCGCAAATTTCCAGGGTCGCTCGCGCTTTCATAGTCGGCCAACTCCAGCTCCCTCATTATTTTAATGTGCGCCGGGGGTTCCTTGACTTCCCTGCTTTTGGCAATCTCGTATTTTGCGAATTTGGCCAGGTTTTCATGTTTCTTGAGGTCGAATTTGCCGTCCACGACCACCTTGCCGTCCTCGACATGAATAGGCGTCATTTCACCGTTGGTTTCCATTATAAACCATTCGGAAACTATCTTTTCCTCTTCTTTTAAGGCATTAGACACTATTCCCTCTTTTTCCTTTTCAGCCGCAGCGCTGGTGATTGTTTTTGACTGTTCTGCCAGGGGATGCCCTTTTATCTTTAGCGAAAACTGTTTGTTCCATCCAAATGGGGCTCTGTGTACTTTTAAACCAGCTTTTTTAGCCTGCGCTTCCAAGACTTTAATCACCTTCAGAGCCTCGCTTGGCTTGGCCAAGTCGCTGCTCAAGTGCGAGAATGGGTAGATGAGTACCTCATCGCATTTTATCTGATTCAAGCTCTCTTTTACTTCCTTAACAGCCTTTTCTGCGACTTTTAAAGTGTCGTCTTTCTCTGTTGCGACGAACAGGACAACTAGGTTCTCGTATTTTTGTTTCTTCTTTTCCGCCTCCTCGGCCATCTGGATTTCCTTCTTCAGCGGCTCGTACTCTATGAAGTCAACATGAAGTTGCAGTATTCTCACACAAACACCTCTTTTTAATTATTTGATATCAAACTTAAATTACATTCGAAATGTCAGCTATAATAACGTTATTGAAAGTGGTTGTATCCTTTGTTTTGAACTCTACCACCTTTTTCTTTTCATCCTCGTTATTCATCCAAATAACCTCCTATGAATGGTAGTGCGCTAGTCAAAAGATAACCGTGGATTCTCTTAAAATCTTTTTCAATAGTGTCGTCTGGGTCAAACCTGTAATTTTGTGAAGTGCTAACCCTCCTGACAAATCTTTGGGCACCTTCACGGCCATAAATTGAAATTAATCGCTGTTGGATAGTCAAACTCGGACTAGGATCTGGCCAACCACAATCGATATCAGTCATATCAGCACCTCCAAAATGTTTGGCCTACCGGGGCTCCTGTCTTGAAGTATTATTTCGACATTTTTTCGTTCAAAGAGATCGAAAATACTGGAGTCGCACTTAGAATAGACATATTTAGAAAGAGAAACTTTTTTGACTTGGGGATGATTTTCTAAAATTAAGTCGGCCATTTTTCTGCTGACAAATTTTCTGAAGTGTACAGTTTTTATTTCAGAAGATAATTTTGAAACGTCGGAATAACTAGAAATGGACAACTGTTTTACATTCACCTTGTCCGACTTTCACCTACCATCCAAATCACTCTAAAAAATGAGGTTTTAAAGCTTATATAGGTTTTCAAATGTCATAGTTTCGTCTATAACCGCAAATCAAAAAAAATTAGTAAAGTCACGAATCGGAGCAAAAGTCACTTACAATAGCTTTGTTTAGACGGACAACATCCGCAACCTTTAATTCCACAACGAGGGATTTATCTCCACCCCCTCCGTACATTGTCTCGTACTGCAGGAATCTCTTATCTAGGCCAGTTCTCATCGGAACTAGATGATGGATAGGTGGTGTCTCCCCCGGTTCATAACCAGAGTAGTTTTTTGTCTCCTCAAAGGGAGCAAGATGCAATTTTTTCACACCAAAGCCTTTCCTAGCCTTTTCGAAGTTCATTTTACAGGGGCCTGGGATTATCACCAGATAGGCGTTTTTTTCTTCGTCAAGCAGCACCAGCGATTTGGCCAGTCTATTTGCATCCAAACCAGCTAATTCAGCCGACTCTAGAGTGTGCCCACTCTCTCTACTTTTAGTAATGAATCGGTGCCATATTTTGTTCTCTTCTAAAAATTTTTTTAAATTCATCGTCATTTAGTTGGCCTTTAGGATTTAAGCCCATTTCGGAATGTCACAAATTCTGCGTTATTATATATAAAATACCATTATTTTTAATATTCTAAAAATTATCAAATTTTTGTGATTGTATGGTGAATGTGAATTTTGTCGGCTTTGAGGGTTTTGAGGATATGCAAAAAAGTATAGAGGAAAAGGTTGATGGGTTTATAAAAAAGTTCGAAGTCCGTTATTCCGGTGAAAGTTTGGACTCTGTGAAGGCTTTCCACAAGAGTTTTGGTGCCAAAGGGGACCACACGGGCGAAATAAAATTCAATGTGGAGACGAGTTTTGGTGTGTTCAGGTCCGCAAAGATAGGGCACAAACCTTTGGACATGATTGAGGAGATTATCGAGGACGTCGAGAAACAGATAAGGACGAAAAAGGGGAGGTTGTTTACCGAAGAAAGGGGACGTAATGCCTAATTTTTGATTTAAGAATGGTTTTATTTAAACGGCTTTCAGCAAGTATTAAAATTTAATAATGAAATAGGGTTCGTAGGAGAAAAAAATAAGAAGTTGGAAGATTTTATTAAGTATACAGCCCCGAAGCCCCGTAGAGGGTTAATCACTCGCGGAATCTAGTGGTCAAGGATATTGGGCTTTGGACAGTTGGAAGTTACCCAAGGACGGCGGTTCGAATCCGCCCGGGGCTATTCTTGTGGTCTAATGAACCAGAAACAAGTTTGGGATGCCATAGCCGATTCGTGGTCCAATGTTAGAGTGAAGCCATGCCCTGAAGTCGTTGAGTTTTCTAAAAGTGAGGTTAAAGGGCCTGTTCTGGATATAGGCTGCGGCAATTGCAGAAATCTGATTCCGTTCCTGGAGAAAGGGGAAAGGTGTTTTGGTCTCGATTTCTCTGAAAAAATGATTGAGATAGCCAGGAAGTTCCTTAAAAGGAGGGATTTTGAAGCGAGGCTGAAAGTTGGGGATATGACGGAGTTGCCGTTTGAAAATGACTCCATGGGCACAGTTATCTCAAACTCTGCGCTTCACTGCCTCACCAAAAGAGAGGATAGGCTGAAAGCCCTATTTGAAATGAAAAGGGTCTTGAAAAAGAATTCCATGATGCTTGTCAGTGTGTGGAGCCCCTACCACAAAAAGATCTTCTGGAAGGCGCTTTTGTCGTTGTTCACGAAGAACAGGCTAGAAGTTTGGGTGGACTGGGATTACCATGGGGAAAAATACAGTAGGTCCTACTATTTGTACACAAAAAAGAAAGTGAGGGAAGATATGAAATTTGCCGGGTTTAGTGTCGAAAAGGTGTGGCTCAGCAAAGGAAATGTATGGGTCTTGGCGAGAAGATGAAGTGCTCTTTTTGCAGCAAAAAATCCATTTATAGCAGGAAAAACGATGGTAGAGATTATTGCGAGAACCATTTCAGGAGGGACGTCGAGAAAAAAGTGAGGCGTACCCTCTCCAAATATAGGCTGGTGGTCCCTGATGACAGGGTCGCTGTCGCCTTGTCCGGCGGGAAGGACAGCGCCAACATCCTTTATTTCCTGAAGAGGATATTCGGCGAAAACCCGAAGATAGAGGTTGCCGCCATAACGCTTGACCAGGGGATAAAAGGTGAGACAAGGAAGAATGTCAAGATAGCGAAGGATTTTTGCAGGAAGTTCGGGGTAGCGCACCACGTGTTCACTTTCAAAGAGGAGTTCGGAATGACTGTGGACCAAGTAAAAAATAGGGACAAGGTAGGTTTCTGCGCTGCGTGTGGAGCCCTTAGAAGATACCTCATCAACAAAAAGGCCAGGGAGTTGGGGTTCACGAAGGTTGCCACAGGGCACAATTTGGACGACGAGTGCCAAAGTATAATAATGAACCTCCTTAAGGGGGACTTGGTGAAACTCTCAAGAGTGGGGCCGATGCCAGGACTGATAAGGGATGGGAATTTCGTCCCTAGGATAAAGCCCTTGATTTTCGTTCAGGAAAGGGAGTCTAGGCTTTTTGCTGAACTCAACGGGATGGATGTCAATTACTGTGCATGCAAATACTCAAAGTTCAACGCCATGCGGGGAGAAACAAAGATATACCTCAACCGCCTAGAGGAGAGGGCTCCAGGCCTAAAATATAGCCTTATTGAAGCTTCCCTTAAAATGAATGCGATGCTAAAGGTGGGCTTTGAGGGTAAAACAATAGGTAAGTGCAAAAAATGTGGTGAGCCAACTAGTCAAGAATTGTGCAAGATATGCACAATCCTGGAGGGGGTTAAGACTAGTTGACTTTAGCCTGAATGTCTTCAATCCTTTCAGACAAAAAGCTGATTCTGTCCTGAAGAAACCTGACCTGTTTGACGTTTTTCGCAGAAAATAGCCTGCTTTTGGTGTCAAAAAGCTCTTCTTGGTAGAATCGCAACCTGTGCAAATCTCTTACATCCATTTTATCACTTAATGGTAATATATAATTGAACTAGTATATAAATGTTACTACTATCTAATGCGAATGTAGTAATAAATTAGAAAGAATTCTGTTATTGTACATGGACAAGAGTCGAGAATTTGCCGAAAAGATATTTGAAAAAATAAGAAAAAGTGAGGTAAAGGACAAGAAAAGCCTTGAAAAGGTTAAGAAGGCCGTTGGTAAATCTCTTGGTTTGAAGACAATACCCACGAATCCTGATATACTGCAGTTTGCCGACGAAAGGGAAATTGAAAAATTTTCCAAGATAGTGAACATAAAGCCGACGAGAACCATTTCCGGGGTTTCCGTAATCACCGTAGTGGCAAAACCGGCCCACTGTCCTGGAAAATGCATTTACTGCCCAAAAGGCGACAAGGCTCCGCAAAGTTACACTGGGCTGGAGCCGGCGATACAGCGGGGTATAAGGAACGGGTATGACCCCTTCCTGCAGACAAAGGACAGGCTTAATCAGTACAGAATAACAGGCCATCACTCTGATAAGGTGGAGATTATTATTCTAGGGGGGACTTTTCTAGCTCTGGATCCTGAATACCAGGAGTGGTTTGTCAAGAGGATATTCGATGCCCTCAATGGAGAAGAAAGTGAGAGTTTAACAGACGCGCAAAGACTGAATGAGACCGGGAATCATAGGTGCGTTGGCTTGACTATTGAGACCAGACCGGACTACTGCTTCGAAAGCCATGTGAATCAGGTTTTGCTTCTTGGGGGAACCCGAGTGGAGATAGGCGTCCAGACAATTTACCAAGAGATCCTTGAGAAGATAAAGAGGGGACATAGCGTGAAAGACACTGTAAAAGCCACTAAAGTCGCCAAAGAAAGCGCCTTAAAGTGCACCTACCACATCATGCCCGGGCTTTTTGTGGATAAAAAAGATGACATAAAACAGTTCAAAATCCTTTTTGAAGATTCAGACTATAGGCCCGATTCACTCAAGATATACCCGACTCTTGTAATCGAGAACACGGAACTCCATGATATGTGGAAGAGAGGCGATTATAACCCACTAGAGACCGAAGAGGCAGTGGATTTGATAGTCAAAGCCATGAAGTACATCCCGAAGTATTGCAGAGTTATCCGCGTCCAGCGGGACATACCTAACAACAAAGTCGTCAAGGGGGTTATGAGCAGCAACTTGAGGGAGCTTGTCGAAGCGGAGTGCAGAAGGAGAAAGGTGAGGATACAGGAGATGAGATACAGGGAGGTTGGTCATAGAATAAAAAATGGTATTGTGCCTAACCCTAATAAAATCGAGCTTTGCAGGCTGAATTACAATGCCTCTGGGGGTGAAGAGGTGTTTTTGAGTTTTGAAGATTCTGAAAATGACGTTTTATTTGGCTTTTTGAGGCTTAGAATCCCTGAGAAGCCTTTTAGAAAGGAAATAGACATTAAAACTGCCTTGGTTAGGGAATTGCATGTTTTTGGTCCAACTGTACCTATAGGGAGAAGTGGGGAAGGTGGATGGCAACACAGGGGTTTGGGCCAAAGGCTATTGAAAGAGGCCGAAAGAATAGCCGCCGAGGAGTTTGACAAGAGAAAGGTCGCCGTTATAAGCGGCATCGGTGTGAGAGAGTATTACAAAAGGCTTGGTTATAAAAGAGACGGCCCGTACATGTCTAAAATTTTATAGTCCGAAACCCAAATATTATTTTAATGGCGGAATTGCGAAAGATAATCACTGAGGTTCTCAGGGAAATCAAACCTACTAACGAGGAAAGGAAAAGGCTTGAGGCCCTGAGCTTGAAGGTCCTTGAAGTCGCTAAGGGGGAGGCGGGCCTTTACAAGGCGACATCCATACTTGCAGGCTCCCTGACAAGGGACACATGGCTCCCGAGCAAAAAGGAGTTCGACCTTTTCGTGGTATTCCCAGAAAAGATGGGGGAGGACGAGCTCGAAAAAAATGGCCTCGAAGTGGGGAAAAGAATAATCGAGAAGCTGGGCGGGAAGTGGAAGGTGGATTATGCCCAACACCCTTACATCACCGGAACTTTGGGGGATATAGACATAGACATAGTCCCCTGCTATAAAGTCGAGTCTGGGAAAAAAATAAAGTCCGCTGTGGACAGGACGCCATTCCATGTCGAATATCTGAACAAAAGGCTACCAATAGAGCTCTCGGACCATGTGAGATTACTCAAGCATTTCTTGAAAGCCAATGGTATATATGGGGCCGACTCGAAGACTGGTGGTTTTTCGGGCTACATATGCGAACTTTTGGTTATAAATTATGGCACCTTTGAGGATTTCCTGAAGAATGTGAGCCGCTGGGATGCCGGGGAGATAATAGACATCGAGGGGCAGTGGCCTAAAAAGGACTATGAGAAGCTGAGGAAGAAATTCGAAAACCAAGTTCTGATTCTGATAGACCCTGTGGATAAGAACAGGAACGCTGCAGCTGCCGTCTCAGCAAACAGTCTTTTCAAACTGAAAAAAATAGCCACAAACTTGCTAGACAATCCAGGCAAAACCCACTTCGAAAAAAAAGAGATGGCCCCACTGACGCAGAAAGAGGTCAAGAAAATTATGGAAGAAAGGGGAACCGAACTTCTTGTGGTCAACTTCAAGCCGCCGAAGGTTGTTTCCGATATACTGTGGCCCCAGCTTAAGAGGTTTACGAAAAGGCTGGAGAATATAATGAACGAATATGAATTTTATGTACTGCGCAGCGACTTCTGGAGCAATGAGATAGACATGGCAACGGTGATACTTGAGCTGGAGGTGGGAAAAGTGTCGAAAGTGAACAAGAAGGTCGGCCCTTCAGTGTTCGACAAAAAGGGGTCGGAGAGCTTCATCAAAAAGTACAAAGGAGCCTGCGTCAACGGTCCTTTCATAGAGGAAGACTTCTGGTGCGCCGAGGTAAATAGGAAGTGGGACTTGGCCACGGACAAGCTGACCGACAGCCTGGAGGACGAGGTCACCATTCTGAAAGCGAAGGGTGTCCCCAACTACATCGCAGAGGAGTTGAAGGGTGGGTTTGAAATCCTAAAAGGTGAGAGTATCGCGGGTTTGATGAAGTACAGTAGTGATTTTGCCGTCTTCCTAAGGGGTTATTTCGAGAAGGAAGACCTATCCTAGAAAGGTTTATTCTTTTATCTAATGTAATTAGTGTTATGAGCGCTCGGGACACGATACTTAAGCACACGCTACTCAACGCCCTCCAATACGGCGGCAAGGCAGATTTCAAGGCTGTCGTTGGGAAGATAATCTCTGAAAACCCCGACTTTAAGGACAATATGGGCGAACTTATCCCCACAATCAGGGGAGTGATAGAGGAGGTCAACTCATGGGGGTTGGAGAAGGTTGAGGAAAAAGTGAGGGATCTTGGTATAAAAATTGAGGAAAAGAAGATTGAAGCAAAAAAGACTCTCCCAGAGCTGAAAAACGTCAAATCCGGCAAAATTGTAATGAGAATGGCCCCTTTTCCTTCAGGGCCCTTGCATATAGGAAATACCAGAATGGCGATTTTGAATGATGAGTACGTCAAAAAGTATGGAGGAAAACTAATTCTGGTGATTGATGATACTATAGGTTCGATTGATAAAATACCGACCAAAGAGGCTTACAATTTAATCAAAGATGGCTTGAATTGGATGGGTGTTAATTACCATGAAACTCGTCTAAAGTCCGACAGGATGGAATTCTTCTATGAATGGGCTGAGAAGTTAATTCAAATGGGCTTCGCTTATGTTTGTGAGTGCGATGTTGAAAAAATGAGAAAGTTGAGGAAGGAGGGCGAAGACTGTGGGTGTAGAGGATTGAAAACGGAAGAAAACTTGAAAAAATGGAAGGGGATGTTGAAAGGAAAATACAAGGAAGGAGAAGCTGTGGTTAGGCTTAAAACCAGTATGACAGACCCGAACCCCGCTTTCAGGGACAGAGTATTGCTGAGAATTTCCAGCAGGAGCCACCCGTTGGTTGGGAATAAATATCTTGTCTGGCCGATGTTGGAATTTTCCTGGGCTATAGATGACCATTTCCTTGGAATAACCCATATTTTAAGGGGAAAAGACCTTGTCATAGAGGACTTGATGGAAAAATTCATTTGGGATTTAATGAAATGGGAGCATCCTGAATTGCTCCATTATGGTCTGTTAAGCATAGAAGGGCTTAAATTGAGCAAGTCGAAGGCCAGAAAAGCTATTGACGAAGATGAATACTCTGGATGGGAAGACCCGAGGACATGGAGTCTACAATCGCTAAAAAAAAGAGGTTTCAGGCCAGAAGCAGTAAGAAATTTCATACTAAGCTTTGGTATGAGCATGAACGACATTACTGTTCCCGCTGATGTATTGTATACTGAAAATAGAAAAATTATAGAGCCTGTGGCCAACAGATATTTCGCTGTTTTTGAGCCCAAGATACTTAAAATCGAGGGTTGCCCGGATATAAAAGAAGTTACAGAAGGTCTGCACCCGGATTTTCCCGAGAGGGGGAAGAGGAATGTGCCTGTCAACACCAAGATTATCCGCGTCTCAAAAGAGGATTATGTCAAATACAAAGGAAAAACTCTAAGGTTGATGGGGCTTTTCAACGTGTCCCTAAAGACCAAAGCTCTCTACGAAGGAAATGAGGTCATTCAGGAGATGCCGAAAATCCAGTGGGTCTCGGAGAAGAATGTCCCAATAAAGATTGTGATGAACGACGGGAGTGTAATCGAGGGGCTGGCCGAGCCCGACATCGAGAAAGTGAGGGAAGGCGAGGCCATACAGTTCGTGAGGTTCGGCTTCTGCAGGCTGGATGATAAGAAGACGATGAAGTTCCACTTCACCCATAAATAAGATTTAAATTATTGATAGACCATCGTTATTTTAGATTTACATGACTGCAACAATAGTAGGCGGGTACATTCCTAGGACCCTTACTGATTCTGAGATTGCAGCAAGTATGAGAAAAAGGCAGATACTGACTAGAGAAACTGCTCTCGCAAAAGCACAATTGGAAGCAGAAAAAAATGCTCAACGGTATATCGGTTGTAAGATTAATCTGATTGAGGACGCAGAAAGACTTGCACCTCAAGATCCCGTGTTAAGATGTGCTTATTTAAGGAGACTGCATGAAATTACAGGGCTTAATCCAAAAAGCCCATATGAATTCTCAGAACATGATATTAAAATGTGGCCATACACTGGTCAACTTCCAAGATAATTCTTTTAAACAGCAAATGAAACCTTTATAAGTTTTCAAGGTGTATGATGTTTAGCACAACTGTGCGGGATGATTGATCCAATTGAATTGGAGGTGAAATTAGATGACTAAGTTGGAGGTTCCGAAAGAGGTTTCTGATAGGGTCTATCAGGTGTTGGAAGTCGTCAAAAACACGGGTAAGATAAGAAAAGGGATAAACGAAGTGACGAAGTCCATTGAAAGGGGCGAGGCCAAGCTGGTTGTTATAGCCACTGACGTCAGCCCGATAGAGATAACGATGCACATACCTGTTCTGTGCGACGAGAAGAAGTGCGAGTACGTTTACGTGCCCTCTAAGGAGGAGCTCGGTAGGTCTGTGGGTATAAATGTCCCCACGTCGGCCGTGTCCATAGTGAACGTCGGGGAAGGGAAGAACTCTTTGGACGAGATAATCAAAAAATTGAGGGATCTGAAGAAGTGATTTCATGGCTGTCGACGCTGTGCCTGCAGAGGTAGTCGAACTTTTGGGTAGGACGGGTGTCCGAGGCGTGATGCGGGTCAGGTGTAGGGTCATGGACGGCTCCGACAAAGGGAAGGTCCTGATAAGGAACGTGTTCGGGCCGGTCAGGATAAAGGACATACTGATGCTGAAAGAGACGGAGATGGAGTTCTCCGGGAAGATGGAAAGGTGATAGCTGGTGGCCAAATGCTCTTTTTGCGGCAACAAGCTGGAAAGCGGGACTGGGTTGATGCTTGCGCTCAAGTCTAACAGGGTCCTCTACTTCTGCAGGAAAAAGTGCGAGAAGAATTGGCGGATGGGGAGGAACCCGAAGAAGCTCAAGTGGACAGAATCGGGGATGGCCTCTAAAGAGGAGGCGTGACTTCTCCCGGATTCGAATCAATTTTAAGATGTTTTTTCAAAAGATTATGAGACAGTGAAAACATGGGCCAGTAGATCAACTCGGTAGATCGCTTCCTTGGCGACTTCGGACAAATTGGAAGAGGCTGGGGGTTCAAATCCCTCCTGGTCCATCAAAGGACCTTTAAAAGCTTAAAAAGTTTTACAACATAATATTTGTGAGATTTATGGCAGAAAAGCAGGAATTAAGGGGTATTGTAAGGCTGGCAGGCGCTGACATGGAGGGTGGAAAGCAGCTTTTCATAGCCTTGCGAAAAGTGAAGGGGATTGGCCCTGCGATGGCGAGTGCCATAATAAAGGCAGGCAGCTTCGAGCCCCGTGAAAAGATTGGTCTGCTTCCCGATGCCGACATCAAGAAGATTGAGGACATAATGACCAACCCAAAGAAATATCATATTCCTTACTGGATGTACAACAGGAAGAAGAACCCTGAAACTGGCGACGACCAGCACTTGATAAGCGCCGAGCTGACCTTCGCGAACAGGCAGGACATCAAAAACCTGATAGACATGAAGTGCTACAGGGGTACGAGGCACATGTACGGGCTTCCGGCGAGGGGGCAAAGAACCAGGAGCTCGTTCAGAAAGGGCAAGAGCATGGGCGTAGTCAAGAAGAAGAGCAAGCCGGCAACCAAGAAGTGATTCTGATGAGGAAAATTACGAAAAAGTATACCAAACCCAGAAGGCCTTGGGACAAGGAGAGGAATGAGGGGGAAAAGAAGTTGAAGATAAAGTATGGCCTGAGGAGAAAAAGGGAGATTTGGAAGGCCATCTCAATTCTGAGGAAATTCAGGAGCAGGGCCAGGGAGATAGCCGCAAAGAAGGACGCGGAAGCTGAGAAAATTCTCATAGACCACCTCAACAAGCTGGGTGTATTGGATGCGGAGGCGAAACTTAACAGCGTGCTCGGCCTGACGGTGGAGGATATCCTCAAAAGGAGGATGCAGACCGTCGTATTCGAAAAGGGCCTCGCAAACACGCAGAAGGAGGCCAGGCAGATGATAACTCATGGTCATATAGCTGTTGACAGCAGGAAATTTTTCTTCCCGAGCGCCCTTGTGACAAGGGACATGGAACCAAAAATATCCTATTATGGAGGCTTTTCCCCAAAGAGGGTAGAGAAGGCAGGTGAGGCTGGTGGCGAAGGAGCTTAAGAAAAAGGCTATAGAGAAGAAGTACGAGCTTAAGGCCGACAAAGAGGGTGTGTGGGGAGTGGCCCACATATTTTCGACGGCAAACAACACCATAATCCATGTCACCGACCTGACTTGCGCCGAGACGATTTCAAAGTACTCCGGCGGGATGATCACCACGAAGGACAGGGAGAAAGGCAGCGCCTTCCCGGCGATGCAAGCCGCAAAGAAGGCCGCTGAGGAGGCGAAAGAGAAGGGTATAATCGGCGTCCACATAAGAGTGAGAGGAAAGGGGGGAAACAAGAAGAAGGCACCTGGCCAGGGAGCGCAACCGGCGATAAGGGCTTTGGCGAGGAGCGGCTTGAGGATTGGACTTATAGAGGATACGACACCCATACCGACCGACTCGATAAAGAGGAAGGGCGGCAGAAGGGGGAGAAGGGTATAAAAGGTGATTTTTTGAAGGTGAAGGTTACAGAAGTTGGGGATATGAACGCGAGTTTCGAAATCGATGATATAACACCGGCTTTGGCCGGCGAACTAAGGCATATAATGATATCTGAGATGCCCACCATGGCCATAGAGGTCGTCGACTTCGCCAGAAACGAGGGTGTGCTGTGGAACGAGATAGTGGCGAATAGGCTGGGGTTGATCCCGTTGACGTACGATAAGAAGTACCACAACCTCAAGGAGGAGTGTAGTTGCAAAGGCAAGGGATGCTCCAAGTGCAGCGTGCACCTGGTGTTGAAGAAGAAGGGGCCTGCGGTGGTATACTCCAGCGACTTGAAAAGCTCGGACGACAAGGTGAAGCCCGTGTATGATAAAATACCAATCGCCGAGCTGGTGGAAAACCAGGAGATGGAATTTGAGGCTATCGCTGAGCTCGGCTTTGGTAAGGACCATGCCAAGTGGCAGGGCGCCGTGGTCGGCTATGAGGAGAGCAAGGGCAAATACTCGTTCTTCGTGGAGAGTGTCTGCGGCCTGAGCGCGAAGGACATCGTGGTCATGTCCTTGGAGATATTGCAGACGAAGCTGGACGACTTCTCCTCGGACGTAGGGAAATTAAAATAGCTAATCCTATAGTTATAATTTAGTGGCAAAGCAGGGGTAGCCAAGCGGCCAACGGCGCAGGTTCTTTGGATGTGAGACTTAAGATAGCCGTTTGGGATATCCTGTCCCTTAGTGGGTTCGAGAGTTCAAATCTCTCCCCCTGCATATATCCCCAAAAGTATAAGATTTGGTATTTCTGTTATTTTTAACAGGCAGGGGTCGGATAGCATGGCCAATTCCGTTAGGTTCAGAGCCTAATCCCTTAGTGGGTTCGAGAGTTCAAATCTCTCCCCCTGCATCTATTCTGTAGTTAAATCTCTTATTTTATTCCTTAATTCTGAGAAGCAGTAATGTTCCAACTAGATAAAATAATGAACAAAAATAAAATATTAATTTGAACCCAAATTTACCGATTAAAAACCCACCAAGAATTACTGCCAAACCAGCAAATATACCAACTATTGCATTGTATTTTCCAATATTAAGCCCTCTCGTTGTTTTTTCTGTAATATCTCCGAGAAATGAAAGTTCAGAAGTGCCATATATGGAAGAAATTATACCGTTAAGCACCTGAAGTGCAAACAACTGCCAGAGGGAATTAATGATGGTGTAAAGAAAGACTGTTAAGGCCGATATAAAACCACTAGCTATTAAAAAAGGCTTTCTTCCAAATTTATCTGAATATTTACCGCCAAAATATGATGTCGACGCTTGTGCTATCGTCATCAGACCAACAGATATACCAAAATTTTCAATACTCCCGCCCATTTTTTCTATGAAAAGAAAATAGAATGAGCCAAATAAACCAGCAGCAAAATAGACGATAGAATTTGATAATATGAAAGCCTTCAAATTTAGATTGCCCTGTTCTTCCATAAGGTTTAATAATTCTTTGAAAATAAATAAAAACCGATAAATTATTGTGAGATTTAACTGTAATTGAAGCGCACTCCCCCTGCATTTTTTAATACTGAAAATTAGAAATTAAGTTATGAACAAAAAAATCCTTATCCCGATAGTCTTGCTGATAGCGATTGCCGTTTATTTTGTGTCGGCCACTATATACGGTTCATACGTCAAAGAGAAGGAAGATAGACTGCAATACTGTGAAACTGATTTGGATTGTATAAAGAGCCCTTGCTGCTATTCCTGCAACACCATAGCGTATGCCAATTATCTAAAGGAAAGGGGCGGGGTAAGGCTTAATTGTATGCAGGTGGCTTGCCACAAAGAGTTTGGCTGCAGTTGTGTTGACAACAAATGCGTGCCGAATGGGGATGCGTTTTGATTAGCCGTTTACTTTCCATAAAAACTGGCCTTAATTTTAAAGCTAAAACAATAGCCTTTCTCCTAATCTACCTAACAAGAGTCTGAACAGAGTAGAGAATTAATCCTTTATTTCTTTTCCTTTTTCTTGAATTTTGCGAAAAACTTCTTGAAACACATGGAATATAATTTGCCGTCCCGGTAAATAAGTTTTTCCGGCTTCGGGAAAAGTGAGAGTACGCCGGTAGGGGAGATAACAGAAATAAGCTCTAAAATTTAAATATTAACCCGAAAGAAGTATGTAGGTTTTGGTTATGGTAAGGAAAAGGGGCTTTCCGGATGAGGGTGAGGTCGTAATAGTCACCATAAGGGACATAACCCCCTACTCCGCATCCTGCGTGTTGGACGAGTACCCAGGGAAGGAGGGGATGATCCACATCTCAGAGGTCTCCGGGAAGTGGGTCAGGGACATAAAGAAGATTGTGAAGAAGGACAAGAAGTATTCCGCAAGGGTCTTGAAGGTTGACGAGTCGAATGGCCACATAAACCTCAGCCTTAAGAGGCTTTCCAAGAAGAACAAGGAGCAGAAGCTTCAGGAGTACAAGAACGAGGAGAAGGCGGAGAAGATACTGGAGGAGATGGGAAAGAAGCTTGGCTTGAAGTTGGACGATGCCTACAAGAAGTTCGGCTTCGACCTGCAGGAAAAGTTCGGTACCCTCTTCAAGGCCTTCGAGGAGGGTTTCCAATCCCCGGACGTCTTGGTAAAGAGAGGCGTGGACAGGAAGATAGCCGAGGTTATCCATGAGGTCGCAAAAGTCTCCATACAGAAGAAGAAGGTCAAGCTGAAGGCCGTTGTGGAAATCAAGTCGTTTTCCGGCGATGGGATAGAGAAGTTGAAGGAGTACTTCAAAGAGCTGAACAAGGATGGCAAGCTGGAAATAAAATATATTAGCGCGCCAAAGTATAGTGTAGAGGTAGTGACCGACAATCCGAAGTCCGAAAAGAAGTTGCTGAAGGACCGCCTTACGAATTCAGCGGAGAACTTGAAGGATATGGAGGTAACCTTTAGGATAGCAGGTGAGAAGCAATGACGACATACATAAAAACTATTGGGGAGCTCCCGAAGCTCAAAGACCCGATATTCATTGAGGGTTTGCCCGGAGTAGGGAATATAGGGAGGATAGCAGTCGGCTACCTCATAGAGCAGCTTAAGACTGTCAAATTCGCGGAGTTGTTCTCCGATCACTTCATGCCCTTCGTGCTCATCCACCAGAGCTCGGCCGTCCATGTCCTGAAGAACGAGTTTTTCTATTGGAAGGCCGAAAAGGAAGGGCAGAACGACATTATATTCTTCGTGGGGGACAGCCAGAGCATAGACCCCGCCGGCCACTACGAGATAGTCGAAGAGGTTCTGAATTTCATAGAGAAGCTGGGTGTGAAGCAGGTTGTCACTACAGCCGGTTTGAGCGTGGGAGAGGAGAGCAAGGACGAGGCTGTGATAGGCGTGGTGAGCGACCCTCCTCTCAAGGAAAGGTACTCGAATTTGGGGATTGACTTCGACAGCGGCAGCAAAATCGGGACAATAATAGGGGCCTCTGGCCTTTTCCTGGGGCTGGGAAGATATAGGGGAATGGAAGGTATTTGCCTTCTTGGCGAGACATCGAACTTGCCTGAGATACCGGATCCGAAGACGGCCGAAAACGTCCTGAAGATATTGGTCAAGATGCTCAATCTGGAGATAAATCTGGCCGAACTTGAGGAGAAGATAAAGGAAATGAAGAAGTTCATGAAGAAGATAGAGAGCGTCCAGACAAAGGCCTTGGCGCAGATGTTTTCCGATCAGATGAAGCAGAAGTCGGGAGAGGGCGAAGAGCTTAAATATATTGGCTGACTTCTAATTTAGTGATACAATGGCTGAAGAAGAAACCCTCATACCGAAGCAAGAATACCTGTCCGCCGGGATACACATCGGCATGAAATCAAAGACGAAGGACATGGAGAAGTTCGTCTACAAGGTCAGGGAGGATGGGTTGGCTGTTCTGAATCTCAAGCTTCTGGACGAGAGGCTGGGTATTGCCGCCAATTTCCTTGCCGGTATGAAAAGAGTTTTGGTCGTCGGCAGGAGGCCAATAGTGCACGAGGCTATAAAAAAGTTTTCCGAGGCGACCGGCAACGAATACATAAAAGGGAGGTTCATGCCTGGAACCTTAACTAATCCCAATTACAGCAGTTTCACGGAGCCGGATGCGGTATTGATAACGGACCCCGTGACAGACAAACAGGCCCTAAAGGAGGCCACTGACATGAGGATACCTGTGGTCGCGCTGGTGGGCACATCAAACGAAACCAGAGGCATTGACTTTATAGTCCCCTGCAACAATAAAGGGAAAAAGTCCCTAGCGATAGTGTACTGGGTTTTGGCCAAGGAAATTTCGAAAAAGAGGGGAAAAGATTTCAATTATACCCTAAATGATTTCATAGGCGAGGAAGAAGGTTAGTTTATTTAAACCAAAAAGATATAATAATTCTTGATAGGTATGCTACTTTGGGTGCTGGTGGTTCTGGGTCTGGTAGCCTTCGTCTTTATCTACTACATAAACAGGATACTGATACTCTCGAACAGGATAGAGAACTCCAGGTCGCAGATAGACGTCCAGCTCAAGAAAAGGGCTGACCTTGTGCCAAACCTCGTGGAGACGGTAAAGGGGTACATGAAGCATGAGAAGGGTGTGATGGAGAAGGTCACAAAGGCCAGGGAGAACATGCTAAAGGCCAAGACCACAGAGGAGATGGACAAGGCCGACAAGTCACTTGCCGGGGCTTTGAAGACGGTCTTCGCCATAGCCGAGAACTACCCCAACCTGAAGGCGAACGAGAATTTCATGATGCTCCAGGAAGAGCTTTCTGGGATAGAGAACAAGATAGCTTATGCCAGGCAGAGCTATAACGACTCGATACTGTTGCTGAACACGCTAGTCTCTACTTTCCCCGGAGTGGTTTTCGCAGCTTTGTTGGGCAAGAGGAAGAGCAAGTACTTGGAGATAGAGGAGAAGGAGAAGAAGCCTGTAAAAGTCGAGTTCTAAGTTGAAAGGAATGAGAAAGGCCAACATCCAAGACGAAATAGCCGTTAATAAGTTGAAGTCGGCTGTTTTGATAGTCTTCGTGGTACTGTTTTTGCTGTTCATAGGCTGGGTTCTCGGGGAGGTGTACGACCCTACGATGGCCTATTTCTTTTTGGCCTTGGCGGGTATTTTCTCATTTTTCTTCGTGTTCTACTCCTACTACAACAGTGACAAGATTGTCTTGAGGAGTGTTAAGGCGAGGCCTGCCAACAAAAAGGAGCATGCCTACCTCATGAACGTTGTCGAGGGTCTTGCGATAGCCGCGAAGATACCGGTCCCGCGGATTTATGTAATGGAGACGGATGCGATAAACGCCTTTGCGACAGGGAGGAACCCAGAGAACAGCGTGATATGCGTCACGACGGGCATGATGAAAAAGCTAAACAGGAGTGAGATAGAGGGGGTAATAGCCCATGAAATGTCACACATCCAGAACTACGACATAAGGTTCGCTACCCTGGTTGCGGTTTTGGTGGGCATTGTTGTCATCCTGAGCGATATGTTCAGGAGGAATTTGTGGTTTTCCAGGGGGTCGAGGGAGGAGAAGGAAAGCTCGTCCTCTGTGCTGTTAATTGTGGGTATCATCTTCGCTCTGCTGGCTCCGATTTTCGTTAAAATCGTTCAATTGGCCATATCAAGAAAGAGGGAGTTCCTGGCCGATGCAAGCGGTGCCTACCTCACAAGATACCCTGAAGGGTTAGCATCGGCTCTTGAAAAGATTGCGAAGGAGGAGGGAATTATCAAAGTCAATGGGGCTGTGGCTCCTTTGTTCATCTCTAACCCTCTAAAAGCCAGGCAGATCTCTAACCTCTTCTCAACACACCCACCTATAGAGGAGAGGATAAAGGTATTAAGGGGTATGTAGCATAAACATCTTTTTTTAATCTTTGAATCAGAATAGTATTCTTTATGTCCCTGGACAAGATTTCCGAATACCAGAAGGCTTTCGACGAAAGACACTTCAAAAATTGGAATGAAAGCGCGGACAAACTTGAATTTTTGCAGAGTATGGTGGTCGCTCTGGTGGGAGAGATAGGGGAATTCGCGAATGTTGTGAAGAAGGCTGTTAGGGAAAAGAAAACGCTCGGTAATGAAGTTAGCGGTGAGGTGTTGGGGAAGTTGCGGGAGGAGTTGACTGACTGCTTCATTTACATAGTGATTTTGGCCAACCGTCTGGGGATGGACTTGGAAAAGGAGTACTACAGGAAAATGAAGGTCAATGAAAAGAGGTTCGAAAAGTATAGGGTGGGTTGATGAAAAGGTTGCTGTTAAACAAGAGGGGTTCCTATCTCGTCAATTTTTTTGAGGGTGTTTTAAGGATTGCAGATGGGGAAATACCCCTTAAAGAGCTTGAGAAGAAGAATCCTGGTGAAAAAATCAAGACGCACAAAGGTGTTGAGTTCACGGTGGTAGAGCCAAGCTCCATCGACCTTATGGGGAAGATGAAAAGGGCGGCTCAAATCATAACGTCCAAGGATGCGTCCTTAATCTTGGGTCAGACTGGGATAGCGTCTGACAGCCTCATAATAGACGTCGGCTCGGGGTCCGGTTTTCTGGCGATATTCCTTGCTAAGTACTGTGATAAGGGGAAGGTAATAACTTACGAAAGGAGCTCGGACTTCGTGGATATTGTCAAGAAAAATGTGGATTTCATGGGCCTAAAAAACGTTGTGGTTAAAGAGAGGGACGTCCTGAAGAAGTTTTTTGATGAGAAGGCTGCTGATTTAGTAACGCTAGACATGATGGGTGCCGAAAAAATCGTCAAAAAATGCCACAAAATCTTGAAGCCGGGGGGCTGGCTGGTAATCTATTCCCCTCATATAGAGCAGGTTGGGAAAGTGAGTGTTGAGATTGAAAACAATGACTTCACGCAAGTCAGGACAATCGAGTGCATAATAAGGGAATGGAAGTCGGATCATGGGTATACAAGACCGAAAACCAAGGGTTTGATGCATACAGGCTGGCTTACTTTTGCACGAAAAATTTAAAAGAAGGGAAAACTAATCTTCTATAAGGTGTATTTGATGGCAAAAATGTTTGAAGGGAAAAAGAAATGGATGGTTCTTATAACCATTGTGCTTTTGTTGGTTGCGATTTTTTTGTTCTTTTTTTAAAGCGATGAGTGGGGAAACCGGGATTTGAACCCGGGTCATAGGCTCCCGAAGCCTAGATCCTAAACCAAGCTAGACTATTTCCCCTGAAAAATCCAACGAGGCCTGCCTTTCCTTGTCATCGTCGGCCAGGCTCTCCCCTATCTGCTTTTTGACCGACAATGCTATCTTATCGCCCAAAATCGCACTCAACCTCCTAATAGATATTTCTCTTAGGTCTTGAATTGTTTTTATGTTGTTGTTGAAAAGCTTCCTGGCCCTAACACGGCCTATCTGCTCAAGCCGTACCAAAGGTATGAGCTCCTCCCTGACCCCATACCTCATTCTTACCCTAAGTTTCCTTACATCCGACAGCTCCTCCTTCAACCCAAGCAAAAACCCGAGCTCGTTGACAGCATAAAGCATCCAGTCAGCATTCTTGAGCTTAGTCCTCAGGTCGCCTGGCATTACTTTATAAGAGGAGAGCATCTTGTCCTCGGTTGTTTCATTTGCCCAAGACTCCAATATTATTGCCGTTTTAACGCTCTTGAGGAACTCTTCGAAGTCGATGTCCCACTCGGCAGGAATGTCTGTCAAGAAGGGATTCTCATTAATTTTTTGAAGCACATCCTCCTCGTCTTTCTTGTACATAGGGAATAGCGGTTTCATCTCAAGTGTGCTGGAAATCAAATGGAGGTGTGTGAAAGGTTTGTTTTTATGCTTTGACTTCTGAAGGGCTTTGATTATCTGGTTAGCCGAAAGGGGATCCAAGTAAAGTTCAGAAACTCTTTTTCCTATCTTAGTCGGAATTATCTTTTCGTTGAGTCTGACGACGAAGGCGAAGTCAACAAGCATCGTAATGATGCCTTTGATTTTTGACTCCAAACTACCAGTATCCCCATATTGGTGGGCATAGAATGTCTTGGAAAAGAAGTTGAAAAGTGAGTCTTCGGTAGACAGCCCGGAAGCGATTAGCGCGAGGACATGCATCCTAAGGACTGGCTCTAAAGCGAGCTTGGAGTATATCTCTTCTGGCTCGCCCAGTATGTATTTTTCTGTCAGCTCCTGCGCCTCCAAGTCGTTTTTTGCGATCAAAATGGACTCGCCCTCCTGGTCGTAAGTCGGCCTGCCGGCCCTGCCAAACATCTGCTTGACCTCTAAGGTCGGTATATAGCGGGAGCCGTACCCTGAATAGTATCTTTTAACGTCTCTCACAATTATCCTCCATGCTGGGAGATTCACACCCATAGCCAATGTGGGGGTTGCACAGATGGACTTAAGAACGCCTTTTTTGAAGTATTCCTCGATTAAGGTTTTTTGTTTCGGGAGAAGGCCAGCGTGATGGAAAGCCACCCCGCCTTTTATACACTCTGAAAGTCTTCTGCATTGCCTAGTAGGGGTTTCAAGCATGGACTCGATTTGGGTAGAAAGGCTTTCCAGTTCCTTGTCAGCTTTAGGTTTATTGAAAAGTGAGAGTTTTTCGGCCAGTGCCTCTGCGTTCCTTCTGGAGGAAACAAAAAAAATGGCCTGTTTGTTGAAGGAGAGGGTGTTTTCGAATATGTTGATCTCAGCGGTTAAGTTGTCTTTCAGTTTATAGTTTCTCCCGCCGAAAAATTGAATTTCCGAATTTAGATAAACGCCTTCGTATAATTTCACGGGCCTGAAATTTGAAACCACTAGATTGGCCCCCAGCCAACTAGAAAGCTCTCTTGAATTCTTTATTGTGGCCGATAAACCAATTATTTGTGCTTTGGGGGCAATTTCACGCAACCTCGTCAAAGTTATCTCTAACGTTGGGCCGCGTGAAGTATCATTGAGCATATGGATTTCATCGACAATTATCAAGCCTGCGTCAGAAAGCCAGTTAGAACTGTGCCTAATAAGGGAATCACACTTTTCGGTTGTTAAAATAAGGAAATCGAAGTCAGAAAGCCATCTGCTGGACGAATCTAAATCTCCGGTGCTTAACGCAACCTTGATTTTTGTGCCTGAGAAAAGTTTTTTGAAATATTGATACTTCTCGCCTGCCAGAGCCACCAACGGGACCAAGTATATTACTTTTGATTTTCTTTCATGTAGTTGTTTTATCGCTGCTATGGCTGCTGTTAAAGTCTTTCCACTAGCGGTGGGAGCGGAGATTATCTGATTTTTGAAGTCTAATAAACCTTTTTTGAGGGCCATAACCTGCGGCTCATATAGTTTTTTTACCCCGTCTTCTGAGAACCTCTTGACGAAAATTTCGGGTATTCCGAAAGTGGATAAATTCTCTATATTCATGCCAAATCTTGGTGTTTCAAAGTTATTTCTCTTTCTAATTTAAATCACAAACTCAAGAAGGAGGTTTTCGTTATCAAATTCTTTCCTTACAAGTTTGTAGTTTGAAGGAGTTTTGAGGATTTTAAAATAACCCAAATTTCCCCTTCTGGCCCTGACTTCAATAGAGTTCTGCATCCTGATAAGTTCTATGTCCTCTTCTTTTTTGATACCAGGAAGCTTAACTTCGAAGAGTATGTTGTCCTTTTTCCTTTTGACAACCATTTCAGGCTCCGAAATGTTTTTAGGTAGTTTAATCTGGGTTTTGTCAGCTTTATAAAAGGTTGGCTCGTCCGAAGTAATGGGTTGGTCTCTATCTTCGAAGCCGTGGGTGATGTTAATCACGAAAGAATTGTCCGAATCTGGTACTATAGAGATATCATAACCTGTTATGTCTAACATTTTTTTGAAGTAGTCCATTTGCCTGTTTATTATCTCGTTAAGGTTCAAGGCGCCTCTAAGCTTATTTCCGCATTTTGGGCAGAAATTCCACTGCTTATCAATCTTGGAATTGCAGTAATTGCAAAGTAGCATTAAAATCACTCTGATTAAATGTTTTTAGTAATTTAAATATTTTAAATTTTAAATTTTTGTTACAGGTGTAACAAGTTAACAAGTGAGAGTTCAATGGCACGGAAAAAACCAGAAAATAGGCAAGAAACGTACAATATAATGGTCCTTAATCTGCTTAGGGAGCTTTCTAAAACCCCAAAAAACAGATTATCAGCCAGGGAAATCTCTAGAGTGCTTGAAATCAACCCTATGGCTGTTTCAAGGGCATTAAAGCAATTAAAATACGTTTTAGACGTAAAGGAAGGTAGTGATTTCGAATCTTTCAGGTTAAAAGTCTATTTAATCAGGCTTAAGGATCAATTTAAAGACTTGGGCATCGAAGATCTCGTTAAAAGGGCCGAAATGGCTAAAAAACTGGATAAAGAGATATTTAGGAGGTAAGTTAAATACCCCAAAACAGCCTAGCAAACTCTAGTGCCTAAAGAAAAACCTTTAGAGCAGTTCATTTTCGCTGACTATTACAAAATCCCCTATTGATTTGACAGAGCTGAAAGGTATTAAGGTCCTCCCTCTCTCGTCAATTTTCAGGTTTAAATCCTTTAGAGATTTCGAACTGCTGTCAACGACTAGGTTAAGTAGCTCGCCACTTTCAGTTATAAAATCTATGTTAGAGACTACACCGAATTTTTTCCCTGATTCTTCGCTAACTATAATTTTACCAAGAACATCTTTTGCTCGTGTTTTGGATTCCACAATTTCACCCCTGAGATAATTTTAGTAAACAAACTACTTTATCTTTTCCCTTTTTAATTTATTAAGCTTCCGCTAATAAGCTTTTTGCTTTCCCGCTAGGCAAATAAACGAAGTTTTTACCTTCTCTTTTCCTGCCTATTAAACCCTCGTCCATCAACCTTTTCAATATATTATTCACCGATCTGACTGCGTTGCTCTTGTTTTTATAGTCTTCTTGGCCCAATAACTCAACTATTTGGGTCGGATTTAAATTAGGGTTTTTATCTAGAATCCTCAATATGTTCATCTGCTTCAAAGGTATGTTTAATGAAGAAATGTTTTTTATTGTCTTTTGTGATGGAATACTCGAAAAAACGGTATCCAAAAGCCCTTTGTTTATGCTATTCAGGTTCCTTTTGGCGGTTTCAGCTATCAAAAAATCGCATTTTTTAATTATTTCCCTTGGGAAGCCACCTGTTATCTCGAATATTCTATAAACGGCTTCGGAATTAAATGGGCTTATTCCTTTACCCCCAACGCTTTCAATTCTCTTCATTATGAGAGACTCTGTTTCGCTAGCATCCAAAGATTGTAAATATATTTCGGTTGTGATCCTCATCGACAGCGTGGGTAATTCGATTTCCAGTTTTTCTTTAAAAATAGGGAGCCCAGCAAAAATTATTGACATATTTGGAACTACATCAGTCAAAGTTCTCAACCACTCCAAAACTTCAACTGAACACTCGTGAGCTTCGTCTACTAAAAAAACTGCCCTAATTGATCTAGTTTTTTTTGCAATAAATTTCGGTAGATTATTAATATCGATAGAATTCATCTGTAATTTATCTAAAAAATTAAAACCTAAAAGAGATTTGAAAACTAAAATAAGATTTTCTTTTTCTTTTGGAGGTTTTGGGATATAGAAAGACCTAAAACTTTTTTCTTGATTAAATTTGTTGTTCAGCCAATTCAAAAGGGTTGTTTTACCAGAACCGGTATGCCCAATAACAACAGCTATTTTATGTTCATTAAAGACATGTGAAAGTAGAGACTCTGTTTGTGAAGAATAACCGACCATCATTTCAGGCATTATATTCAACGTGAATGGGTTAGAAGACCAACCAAAGTGCTTAAAATAAGCCATTTTTGTATCCATTTCTTCACCCAATTTCATTTTTATTTCACGACAAATAAATAGTTAACGTGAATTTTTGATTAAACCACGTGATTATATAACTTTTAAAGTTTTAAAAGTAATGTGGTTGTATGGTCAGATTATTTATCTGCGTGAAAATACCAGAGAACGTGAAAAAAAAGCTGGTGGTTGCTCAAAAAGATTTGAAAAATGACAAAATAAATGCTAAGTTCGTCGAAGAGGAGAACCTACACCTTACCTTAATTTTCATTGGAGAAACAAAAGAAGAAAAAATAAATGAGACCAAAAATTACATGACTGAATCTGCTAAAAAAACTAAGAGTTTTCACGTGAATCTAACAGGAATTAAGTTATTCCCGAGTGATTATAATATAAGAGTTATAGGTGTTAAAGTCTTAAGTGAAAATTTAAATTTTGTTATATCTGAATTTAATAAAGATATCAAAGGGCTTTCGCATGAAACAAACAAAATTACCCTGTGTAGATTGAGAAAAAACCTTAAAAAGGACTCTTTAAAGGATTTTATTGAAAAATATAGTCTATTCAATTTTGGAAAAATTCACGTGAATAAAATACATCTCGTGAAAAGCACGTTAACAAGAGATGGGCCCATATATGAAGATGTCCATGAAGTGAAACTTAATGAATGAAAAAACGCTTGTAATTTTGTGTTTAGTAGTTTCGTTTATAGGTTTATTAGTTATGTTTATCTCCAACAAAATTTTTGAGCCAAAAGTAATCAAAATATCGCAAATAGAAAAGGATATGAATAGTGTTTTAATTGAGGGTGTTATAACACAAAAAGAAGTTAGTGAGTCAGGCACAATTTTTTTAAAAATAGAAGATGAGTCAGGCTCTATTGAAGCTGTTATTTTCAAAAACAGTATAAAAAATATAGAAAACTTTAAGGAAGGTGATAAAATAAAAATTCAAGGGAAGCCGGAAATATATAAAGACTCCCTTGAAATAATTGTATACAAAATGGTTAAAAATCCTCTTTAGAGTATATCTTTACCGATTTTGATTTGTATTCCTTGTCTTTTGAATTCCCGATTAGATACCTAATGTTAAAATTTTCACATATGTTAATTATTTCCTCGTTTATGTCACTGTCAATCAAAACCATTTCTACGTCTTTGAGGTTTTTGTTTTCTAGGTTAAATTGTTTAATTGGCAACTTGTTCAAAAGCTTCATATTTCTGTCAAATAAATAGGCTGCTTTTGTTCCAACCATCTTCTGCAGTATGTTCCTTATTTTTTTCTTGTTTTCTTCACTAAGATCTTTCCTAGAGTCAGAAAAGATATGCTCGAAAGGTATCTTTTCTCTTAAGGCAGAATAGATTTCCTTTCTGGTCAACTCCTCAACTTCCTTTCCCTCAGGGGCCCTAGCTACAAAATCTATGTTGGTCAGTTGGGTTATTTCTTTTAATATCAAATCACCACCCCTGTCGCCATCTAGAAAGAATGTCGTCGTCTTCTGTCTGCAAAGGTCTATTATTTGTGAAGGTATGGTAGCACCTCCCATCGCTACGACGTTTTTAATTCCATTTTTCAGTAAATTTACGACATCGGCTCTACCTTCAACTACAATAACCTCGTCGGCCTTATCAACTTCTGGCCCCGCAACTAGATTGTTATAGGTAACCACCTCTGCAGCCCTGACTGACTCTTTTATGTTTTCTGTTAGTTTTGCCGTTTCAGGCATTTCCTCTTCCATTATTTTTTTCAGGATTCGTTTTGCCCTATCAACAACGTAATCTCTTTTCAAAGCCCTGATATCCTTTACGCCCCTTATTTTTATATCGGACTCGCAAGGCCCTATCCTTTCGATGGTTTCGATCGCTGCGGCTATTAGAGCGGTCTCAGAGCCGTCCAAACTTGAAGGTATTTCAATTTTCCCTTTTGTTTTTCCTTTGGAAGTAGAAATGTTGACATCAATTCTACCTATTCTCCCAGTTCTCTGCAACTCCCTTAAATCCAAGTCAACTCCCAATAAACCCTCTGTTTGACCAAAAATAGCTCCTATAACATCTGGTTTTTCAACAACACCTTCTGCGCTGAAATCCGCCTCTATCAAATATTTTATTGTAGATTGCGCTAATTTCCCCATAATAATCATCCTCCGTGTTTTCTTATTGATTTTTAGCGACCAACAAAAGCTCCGTATATTGGAGCCACATCTAAACTATCCTTTAAAAAATAGTTGATGAACATGATGGTCACTATCATTTATATTGTTAACGATATTTATTTAAACTACAATGAAGTCCTGCAAAAACCACAAAACCATTTGTTTTTGGCAATCATCAAATCATCCGAGTAATTGCCGCATTTTTCACAAACACCAGACGTGGTTGTTTCTTTTATAAATGGCTCGTGCTCCTTCATCTTAAACCTCAGCTCTAATATGTCGAACATCTCTGGGGACAACCTGGCTATGTCTGTGTTCGTAACCATACCAACTATTTTCCCGTTTTCTAAGACAGGAAATCTCCTTATTTTATGTTTCTGCATTTTGTTTATAACTTCGTTTATAGAATCGTCTGGTTTGACATAAATAATTGGGGACTTCATAATGTCTTTTGTTTTTAGTTTTTTCGGGTCTTTTGCCGCCGCAACAACGTCTGTTATTATGTCTCTTTCGGTTATAATCCCAACGGGTTTGTTTTTATTGACAATTATGAGGGAACCAACCCTTTTAGATGCCATAATCTTAGTGGATTGCTGTACTGTGTCGTTGACGTCGGCTGTAAAGAGTTTTTTTGTCATGACCTCTTTTACTTTTATTTCAATGGCCACTTTATCACTAATTTTAATAAGGTTTTAAATTATTAAATAATTGTCTATGATAAAAACTTACACGAAGGGCGCCAACGCTGAGAGGGAATTGGCCAATATATTCAAACAAAGGGGTTTTGTCGTTATAAGAGCCGCTGGGTCTGGAGGCAGCATATCTACCCCTGACTTGGTTGTGATTAAAAAAGGCCTTATTCTGGCTTTCGAGATAAAATCCTGGTCAAGGAAGCCCAGTTTAAAGAACGAGGAGATGTTGGACTTCAAGGAATGGTGTGAGGTCGCGGGCTGCCTTGGTTTCTTCGTCTGGAGAAGGAAGGGTGGTGATTGGGTTTTTCTGGATATTAAAAAGTATAACGGGGGTGTCATGAACGGTGGGTTGGGTCTTGAGGATCTGTTTTTCAATATTAATTTTTAACTTTTATAACCAAATTTCCTCAGAAGCTCTTTCCTCTCCTTTATGTCGTTCTCTTTTTCTATTCCCTTGCTCGCAGAGCCGTCTATAACACCTATAACTCCCCTATTCCCTTCTTTGTTCTCCATTAAAATTATTTCTATGGGGTTCGCAGTGGCCGCAAATATATTCACAACCTCGTAAACGTCCTTAATCCTATTCAAAATGTTGATTGGGTAGGCATTTTTTATAAATATTACAAAAAAATGACCCGCTGAAACTTCAAAAGCCAACTCCGCCGCTTTTTTTTGTAAAATCTTATCATTACCGGAATGTCTGACAAGGCACGGGCCGCTAGCTTCACAGAAGCCAAGGCCAAATTTTACGTTGGGTACTGTATTCACTATAGCCTCGTGGATGTCCTCGACTGTTTTTATGAAATGGCTCTGGCCTATGATAACGTTGCACTCGGGGGGTACATTAACTTTAACGTTGATAATTTTCATTCGCCCACCATAATTAATTAAAACTATCTTTAATATAAGTTATAAGGTGTTTTGATGAACTTTTTAGCTATAGGGGACCACCATAACGATATTGAGAACAACCTTTCATATATGGATAAAGTGCAAGAGGTTGGTTTTGACGCCATTTTGTATATGGGGGATTTCACAGATGTAAAACAACAGAGGGGTTTTGATCAGGTGGATATAGCTAGAATAATAATAGAGGGGTTAAAGGTTTTTAAAAAACCTATTTTTGCGGTTCCGGGAAACAATGATAATTGGGACGTTGTTAGATTATTAGAGAAAGAAAAAATAAGCGTTCATGGGAAAGGGAAGGTTTGGGGTGATTTTGGTGTATTTGGTTTTGGTGGTGCAAAAACCCCGTTCAACACCACAATAGAACCTAGCGATAGCGACCTTAAACAAGGACTTGAAAAGGCTTTTAGTAATGTAAAAGATTGTAAATATAAAATACAAATCACACACAACCCACCCAGACAAACCAAAGTCGATATGATAAGAAGTGGTGTTCATGTTGGTTCAGATGTTGTAAGATCTTTTACCGAAGAAAAAAACCCTGAACTGGTTGTTTGCGGTCATATTCATGAATCAAGGGGGGTTGATATGTTGAAGAAAATTTTCCTTATAAACCCTGGGAGATTTCCTGAAGGATATTTTGGGTTGGTAAATTTTGAAGATGGTGTCGTCACTGGGAGGGTATTGAATTTAATTTATTAGACACACCTAGTCGTTTCCTGTGGAACTGTTTTTTTAAAAAAATAAAAATTCAAGTCATTAAAATTAAAATTCTAATTTTACTACTGTATAATAATATAATAATATAACATTGTTATATCAGTATATATAAATAATAAAAAACTCCACTCGAAACAATGGGGTGTGAGGTATATATTTTTTCCAATAGAAACGGTTTTATTTCCACAGGAACATATTATAAAATATTATGACAAAAGACGTCCAGACCATATTTCAAGAATTCATACAAAAAAAGAATCAGGTGTTCAAAAACAGAGAAATGTTGAATTCCCACTTCACACCAAACACAATACCCTACAGGGACACACAAATCAACGTTCTAGCCTCTATATTAGCCCCTTCTCTTAAAAACAGCAGGCCCTCCAACATTTTTATTTATGGGATGACCGGCACAGGAAAAACCCTTGTGTCTAAGTTTGTGACGAACGAATTGGAGAGGATGTCAGCCCAGAACAACACCCAAATTAAAATATTATACGTCAACTGCAAAATGAAGAAAGTCGCGGACACCGAGTATAGGCTTATAGCCGAACTCACAAGGATGTTGGGCCAGGAAATACCGATAACAGGTCTGCCGACAAAACATGTATACCAAACTTTTTTTAACATCGTAGACTCAAAAGATTGGTGTGTTGTCATTATTTTGGACGAAATAGACTATTTAGTGGAAAAAATGGGCGATGGTTTTCTTTACAACCTAACACGAATAAATCAGGAGCTGGTTAACTCAAAAGTTTCAATACTTGGTATCACAAACGACCTAAATTTCATAGATATTTTAGACCCAAGGGTTAAAAGCTCTTTGGGGGAGGAGGAAATTTTATTCACACCCTATAACGCGGTTGAACTTCAGGAGATATTGAAACAAAGATCGGCAGAGGGCTTCATAGACGGGGTTTTGTCAGAAGAGGTGATACCCAAATGCGCAGCTTTAGCCGCCCAAGAGCACGGTGATGCCAGAAGAGCCCTAGACTTATTGAGAATAGCAGGTGAATTGTGTGAGAGAGAAAATGAAAAGCAAATCACGGAAAAACATGTTGACACAGCCCTAGAAAAAATAGATTATGACAGAGTAACAGAAGTGGTCAAATCACTACCCAAACAGTCTAAACTAGTTTTATGGTCAATTATAAATTTGGTCGATAACAACCACGAAGACATACAAACCGGCGACGTCTACGGTGTTTACGAAGAGAAATGCAAGAGTTGTGGTTTACATCCCCTCACCCAAAGGAGGCTTTCAGATTTGATTTCAGAGTTGGATATGATGGGTATAATAAACGCTAAGGTCATCTCTATGGGGAGATATGGCAGGACGAGGAAAATTACACTTAGCGTCTCGCTAAACATTAAACAGAAAATAATAGAAAAACTTGAATCAACCTTAACTGTTTGTTAGTTTTGGTGGTGATTTTATGGAAGACAAAGAAATAATAGACATTTTCATAAAAAACGGCTTCCAACTATCCCACGAAGTCTTAGAAATAATAAAAACCAACCCCGAGCACTTTTTGGTTGAATTTAAAAAATTAAAACCAAGGCCTTTTATAATAACAAAAAGGCACCTCGAAGAAATTAGTAGAAATGTAAAACCGTCACTTACTGTTAAAAAACTAAACACAAACGGCGAAAACACCATAAATCAACTAAACAAATCTTACATCACCCATTATAAAAAAATAAAAGAAAAAATTATCGAAAGCTATTCTCCTGAAAATTTAATTTCTATCAATAACATCCCTGAAGAAAAGAAGCCCTTTTCCGTAATATGCATGGTGAGAGAAAAGGGGGATAAACATATTTTAGCCGAGGATTCAACAGGAGATACCCACATTTATTTTGAAGAAGAAAAGGAAGGAGAAAACATTGATGTGGGCGACGTTCTAGGGTTTATTTGTGAGTCTGACGGGAAGAAAACAGTCCTCAAAAAAACATATTTTCCCTTCCCAAAAATAGATCGGCAAGTGAAAAAAACATCTTACCCGTTGTCAATAGGTATATTTTATGACAATTTTATAGAGCAATCTAATATAAACATTTTATACACAGATAATGAAAAATCTAAATCAGAAAATATTGTTTTGGTCGGCGAAGATTTTTCACCTACCCTATACATGCTGGATGGCTTTGAAATTTTAATATTACCAAAAAACCCACAACCCAAAAACAAAATACTGAAGATAGTAGATCAATTGATATTTTGGGGCCCCGGGAAAACGCAAATCCTCGATTTGGACAGCCCCCCCGACCTGATAATAACCAGTTCAGCCGAGCATTTTCACCTAAACTATAAAAACACCACCATAGTCTCAATATCTGGCCCAGAAAATTATTTTAAAATAGATATGAATACACGCGAGATTCTAGAGTATAAGGTAAATTTATTAGAGGCGAAATAAAAACATGGAAAACACCTTTCAGGTCCTGGATGTGGATTATACCACTGTCAATAATTCCAAGCCTGTTGTCAGACTTTTTGGGAGAACCGAAAACGGAAGCTCTGTGACAGTTTTTTGTGACGATGCCTTGCCTTACTTTTACATCTCCCCGGCAGAAGGGGAGGAGGAGAAGGTAGAGCAATACATAAAAAACAACTTCAATGAGTTTTTGGTAAAAATAGAGCGGGTGGAAAAGTTTAATCCCATTGGGTTTTCTGAAAAAAAAATGAAATTGTTGAAGGTTTTCCTAAACAACCCAGCCAAAACCCCCCTAGTCAGGGACGATTTACTAAAAAACAAATCCATTAAAAAAATTTATGAGGCCGATATACTTTTCAAATACAGGTTTATGACCGATAAAAAAATTTCAGGCATGACTTGGTATTCTGTGGAAGGAGACGGGATAAGGACCGATTCGGTAAAGACCGAGAGGAAGATAAAAGCCAAAAAAATTACCGAGCTAAAAAAAGAAGAAAACGCCAGATTCAAGTATATGAGTTTCGATATCGAGACGATTTCAGAGGAGGGTCTGGTTTCAGATTGGGAGAGAGACGAGATAATAATAATAAGCGCCTTTTTTTATCCTTCTTATAAAAACAGAAACTCGATGATATTCGTTGCAAAACCGGTAAAAAAAAGGGAAAGCGACGTTTTGTGCTTCAATTCCGAAAGGGAGATGCTGGAAAAATTTGTCGAGACAATGGAGGACTTCGACCCAGATTTTATTCTGGGTTACAACATAAACAACTTCGACTTCCCGTACATTGAGGCCAGGCTCAGAAAGAACAACATAAAAAGGTCAATAGGCAGATGCACCCAGAAATCAATCATGGTGTCTAAGATAACAAACAGGTACAGGGTGACGGTGCCTGGCAGAGTGGTAGTTGATATTTATGATCTCGTGAAGGAGGCGACAGTCAAGTTCGGCCTTTACAGAGGGCTGAAGAGGTTTGGCCTCTCGGATGTTTCAAGGCTGATATTAGGCGAAGATAAAGTGGACGTTGCCCATAGTGAAATCTCCTCTTTTTGGAAGGCTGGCGGCCCCAAACTCGAAAAACTTATATCATATTCTAGGAAGGATGCCGAATTGCCGCTGAAAATTTTGCTTAATCAGAAAATGTTGGACAAATTCATCGAAATATCTAAAGTCAGCGGAATATTAATCCAAGATGCCCTGACAAGTGGTGAAACCATCAGGGTTGACAACCTTCTTCTCAGGGAATACAACAAAAGGGATTTTGTTATACCGAACAAACCAACTAACCAAGAGATAATGGAGAGAAACAACGAAAGGGCGAAAGTAGGCCTAAAAGGAGCTTTTGTCCTCAAACCAGAGGTCGGTTTTTACGATGACTGTGTTGTGTACCTAGACTTTAGATCGATGTACCCATCAATATTCAAAAGCCTAAACATATGCACCACGACATTGGTCGTTGATGGCGATACAGAAAACGAATTTTTTGAGACTCCTTTCGGATCCAAATTTGTGAAACACTCAACACGTGAAGGTATTTTTCCGGCTATACTCAACTACCTGCTCGATGCAAGGGCTAAAGTGAAAAAGGAGATGAAAAGTGCACAAACAGAGGAGAGGAGAAATTATTTGTATACCAAACAGTATGCTTTCAAAACTATAGCAAACGCTTTCTATGGCTATTCTGGCTACGTAAGGGCAAGATTCTATGTTCTTGACATCGCGAGTGGCATTACCAGCACTGGTAGAGAGTCTATTAAAAAAACAAAAAAAATAGTAGAAACAAAAACCCCATACAAGGTCATTTACGGGGATACAGACTCAATTATGGTAAAAACTAACACAAAAAATATTGAGGAAGCTTTTGAAATAGGAGAGACAATATCTAAAACGGTTAACGATGAAATAAAGATATTACAGATTAAGCTAGAAAGCGTCTTTAAAACACTCTTGCTGCTGGCCAAAAAACGGTATGCCGCTTGGTCGTTCGAGCCCATCAACGATGGTTGGCAGGAAACCATCTTAACCAAAGGTATAGAGACTGTCAGGAGGGACTGGTGCGATTTGGTTTCTGAAACACTAGAAAAGGTCCTTGTTACCTTACTGAAAGAGCAGGACGTGAAGAAATCCGTCACCCTTGTGAAGCAGATTGTGAATGACATAAAGGACAACAAAATCGACATAAACAAACTGGTTATAACCAAAAGCGTATCACGATCTTTGAAAAGTTACAAGGGGATTCAACCGCACGTCGAACTCGTGAAGAAAATGAAGAAGCGGGACCCGTCCTCTGCCCCTGGTATTGGTGATAGGGTTGGCTATGTGATTGTGAAAGGGAACCAGCTCATATCGCAGAGGGCGGAAGACCCAAAATATATTATTGAGCACAACCTAAAGGTAGACTCAAAGTATTATATCGAGAGCCAGCTTTTACCTCCTCTAGAAAGGGTTTTTGAGGCCCTAAATGTCCACAAATCCGAGCTTATAGGTTTTGGGAGGCAGCTTGGTGTTTTTGAATCTTTAAGGAATAGTGTAAAGGAAGAGGACACAGTAGTCGACAAACTAACGGAGATAGACGATTTCATTTGCGTCAAATGCAATACAATATACCAAAGGCTTCCCTTGTCCGGTGTCTGCAGCTATTGTAAAGGGGAGATAATGTTCTTTAAAGGGGAAAAGAAGTCTAGGGTTTTCTCACCAAAATGATAAACGTGAATTATTTCCACATGAAATGAAGGGGTGTGAAGTTCACATTTATAACGCCGTTATATACCTTGTTTTCCACATGAAACAAGGGGGTTACATGAAGTTCACAGTAATCAATAACAAAAAAGTCAATAAATCAACCCATAGACAAGCCATGTGAAGCCGGCAAAGTAAAGGGTTGTTGTCAGCATCAAATACCCCATATTGCTCGTTCTTTTGACCCCCCAGGCTATAGGCAGGATGCCGATGCAGGTTGAAATAATCAGTATAAAAATACCTACCAATCCACTCAATATCAGGACCATAAGTACTGTGAAAACCAATATCCAAATCGAAAGCACCTTGTAATTTATAGTCTCTAGGAAAGTCAGGCATTTTTTGCCTAGAAACCACGTGAAGAGCACGGAAAAACCCGCTGAAAACAGCACGACGCCTATGGAAAAAAGCAACTCCTTGGCTGTAAACACATCCACGACCTCTTTAATTGCAGCCGAAGATCCAGAGCGAATCTTGTCAAAACTGTAGAGCGAGATAAGCGCAAAAAACATATTGGAGGAGTTGATGCCAGCTAGAGACCCAAGGAACTCCTTTTGTTCCATCCTAGTTATACACGACATGAGCACCCCAGCTTGGGACTCCCCTGCCCCAGGAAGGACACCTATCAACAACCCAGCGATTAAAGAGGACAAAACAATCTTTTTGATGTTCCCTACCTCAAAAAAACCGTCAGCTATCTGCTTCGGTATTTTACTTTGCTCGTTCAGGCTCAATAATATCCCTGCCACCCCAAACATACCTGTAAGCGAAGGAAAAAGAGCCTTATCAGCGCTTATCATCACGGAATTTAGCGTGAGTATTCCCCAAAAACCGGAAATCACATATAAAAGAATAGAACAAAACATTTTCTTCCAACTCTTTTCGAGTAAAATCATCCACAATGTGAGGCCGGCCAGCAGATAGTGAAGATACGGATACAAATGATTGTTCAAAATAGGTATGAAAAAGATTAAAATCGGGAGCATTATTATGCAAAAAATTAGAGTGAAAAAAGACCCGCAAAGGCTAATGAAAAGGGCATCCAACCCTTTCCCCTCGAGAACCATTCTGTGGCCTGGGAGGACATTCACAACGGTTTCAGGATCAGGTACGGATAGAAAAATAGCCGGTATGTAGTTAAAAACTATATTGGATGTTGCCACGGCCAATATGAACGCAATCAGACCATAACCTGTGAATTTTGACAGAAAGGGCATCAGTGATATCAGAATAACGAACACCTGATTTGGGTGTACACCAGGGGTGAGGCCGGCCACGAGGCCCACTAAAAGGCCAATAAAACTAAACACTAGTATGTCAATCATAATTGTAATATTTTTTTATAAAAATAAAAAACCTTAGAAACTTTTAATATATATATTTATAATAATAGAAATAATTTCCTTCGAGCAAGTTTATGGAATTAAATATATATATTAAATAACCAAATTTCTAGATATGATACCTGGTTTGGATCCTAACAAGATGCAGCAGATGCTGAAGCAGCTTGGCATGAAGATGGAAGAGTTAAGCTCCTCTAAAGTCATTATAAAAAGGAAGGAGGGGGATATAGTTATAGAAAACCCCCAAGTGATCAAGACTACCATGAAAGGACAAATTGTCTACCAAGTTTCCGGTAGCGTTCAAGAAGACTCTTTTTCCGAAGATGACATAAAACTTGTCTCTGAGCAGACAGGAGTGAAAGATAAAGAAGAAATCAAAAAGGCGCTAACTGAAACAAAAGGCGATGTCGTGGAAGCCATAATGAAGCTGAAGGGCTAACCTTTTTTAAAATACTCGTAGAGTTGTTCCGAAAAGCCAAGCCCTACTAGGATGCCGAAAGCCCCAATCATGGAAATGGTCTTAAAGCTGTCAATCGCGAAGAAGGAAACAATTAATAGGATGCCCAATCCCAAAACAATATACAAATCTAGATTTCCTAACCTATCTTTTTTAATATTGATGTTATTAAATAAAAATAGAATCGAATTTATTCCTGTAGCTAATAAGACCCCCACCAAAAATTTGTTGTCAACAATCACTTTAATAATGAAAAGGTTGAATGACACTAAGAAAAGCGTAAAAACTGTAAGATAACCAAGTTTGTTCTTGAAGCTATCCTTTTGCAATATTATGAAAACCACTGAAGAGGAAACGGCCACAAATAAAACGACCTTGAAAATACTCGCGGCAACAACTACTAGAGTAACTAGCGTCAACACACCAAGACTTACAACAAAATTAAGCGGCTGTTTATTTCTAAGGAAGGTCACAACCGAAGCGATAACAATAAAGGAAAAAATTCCCAAAGAGCTCATATTCAGAAAGCTTTTATCCCTCGTCAATTGCTCTTCACCTATAATCTGGAGTTCCCCTATCCTTTTTGTGTTTAAAAAAGCAACCAGAGTAGCCATCTTATCCTCGGCCATTTTTCTGTCTTTTTCAAAACCAAAAACTATCAACCTCGAAACTTTCTGTCCGGCATCACTCCCAGAAACCGGCATCCTGAGAAATTCCTTGCCGTCTATCGACACAATCATCGGCTCCTTCAAATAGGGTTCTCCTAGGCTATTTATGGTGGATTCTTGGTTTTTAGTCACTTTCTCAAACTTTTCAGACCCTTCAGCCGTCAGTTCAACTTGAAACATGAAACCATAGAGGCCTCCTTGTCGGAAGATGTTGCTGTTTCCAGATCCTGTCAATGCAGTTATTATATCCCCATCTTCAAGGACATTCATCAGGAAATCAGTCTCATTAGCCTCTATTTTGTCTATTTTGAAATCGACACCATCAACCGTAAGGGAATCTCCTTCCCCGAAACTAGAGCCTTGGAAAACAACAGTGCCATTATCAACTTGGAACTCGTACTTGCTTTCAGAAAGCTGAATTGTACTAACCCCATTCTTCAATTTTACCTTCTGTATAAGGCCGAAATTAACTATTCCCGGCTCTATTATCTTTTTTATTTTGCTCTCATCGCTAGGCGTGAAGCTTAGCTCTATCTTATCGCCCGCCTCTATCTTGAATTCAGAAACCCCAATTATCTTGGCTCTTTCGGAGATTTTATCAGAGATAATTTGGACGTCACCCATAGGGGTTGCCCCAATCGGCTTTAGTATTATTTTTTTCCCACCGTTAAGACTCAAACCGAAGATTATAGGATTCTCTTTCAGGCTGGCTACCTCCAAAATTAACTCCTTATCAGCTGGAACCGCGCACATTCTTGGATTGCCGTCCACTATGAAATTATAGCTCTCCCCTCTCTTTTCAATTTCCTGATAGAAACCCTCGACACTGGCAACTTTCCTACCATTTACACTTGTGATGACCGAACCTTCAGTCAGACTCTCTTGGCAGGCCGAATCCTCTGAGACTGAAACAACCAAAACACCCGATTTGCTGAAAAAAACCGGGTAAATAACAAAAATTACAGAAAGGAAAATCATTAAAAGGAAAACAGAAACATGAACCTTACCTTGTATTTTCATTTAAACCAACAACATTTTTAATTATTAAAATTTATTTTATAAAGTTTAAGTTTATTTAGATTAAGATGTCAGCCCTTTTTATAGCTTTGGTAGTGGCTTTTTTGGCGACATTCTTTTCTGCTAAGTATTTCATCACCAAATTTAAGGCAATAGGGCTTGTTAGCACGGACATCAACAAGAAAGAGAAGCCTATAGTCCCTGAAATGGGTGGGATAGCCATATTTTTCGGGATGATGCTCGGCCTTTCGATAATAATATTGGCTGGGGCCAAAAACACCATAGAGCTTTTGGCTGTCTTGTCTACAGTCCTCCTTTCAACGGTATTCGGCATTCTGGACGGTATATTCGGGTATTTGGGGTATGAGGGCAAGATAACAAGAAAATCAAGAAAATGGAAAAGGGGGATAACACAATTACAACATGCCATTTTCCCTTTACTGTGTAGCATACCACTAATAGCAATAAAGGCCGGGCACTACTCAATGGCACTCCCACTGATTGGCGATGTTAATTTAGGTCTTTTGTACCCTTTTCTAATAATCCCGCTCATAGTTACAATCTACAATAATGCCTTCAACATGATAGCCGGCATGAATGGTTTGGAGGCCGGTTCTGGTTTAATTATATCTTTAGGGCTTTTAGTGTGTGGTATCATCTTAGGCCAGAATATTGTCATAACTTTATCCTCGCTTCTTGCAGTTTGCTTGTTAGCGTTCCTATTTTTCAATTTCTACCCCGCAAAAGTGTTCCCAGGGGATATAACACCTTTCATAGTGGGGTCTGTCTTGGCCAGTGCTATTATACTTGGGAATATAGAGAAGGTGGGCGTCATAATAATAGGGCTTTACTATTTGGAGTTCCTTCTGAAGCTCCGTAGCGGGTTCAAGGCGCAGTCCTTTGGCGTTGTGCAGGAAGACGGAAGTTTAAAGGCCCCTCATGAAAAGATATACTCTCTTACCCATTTGGTCATGAAGTTAGGCGGCGGCAAGCTCAAGGAAAGACAAATCGTCACTATCATAATATTGCTTCATTCAATACCAATTCTTTTGGCGCTCCTGACGCTCAGTTTTTGAAATACCTAAGAGTATAGGTCATCTAAAATCCACTTTGCGGCCTCAAGGAAGTTCTCAACTATCTGGATTCTCCCTTTAAGTTTTGGTTTGTTCATCAATTTTTCGACTTTCCCCTTTTCTTTATCATTTGATCCGTTAAGAACTAAGACCGATTTTCCACCTGCATTGATACCCATCTCAATGTCCTGCTTCAAATCCCCAATCATGTATATAACTGAATTCCCGATTTTATTCCCATCGGCTTCAACAACATTTTTCATCATCCCAATATCCGGTTTCCTTCTGGGAGTTCTCAACTTGACATATTTCCAGTCAACGTTACTGAGGCTAAGTCTACCTTCAAGTGCTCTTCTAATGACATATCCAAAAAGAGGGACATGAAATGACAACTCATATCCATCAATTCTGCCCCCGGCCTCCCTAGTAATTTTCATTATGTACTCTGTAATTTCTCTGGCCCTTCCCTCTGAAAAATAACCAATAGCAACACCGGACTGGTTCGAAGCTATGTGGATTTTTATCTCATCTCGCCCACCCAACAACCTCAATCCATCAATAACCCCACCATGAAACTCTAAATTGTCGGCCCAATTGTCATCTCCCCCATAGTAACCCAAATCCCGGTTTAATGTACCATCTCTATCAACAAAGATGTAAATCATTTTAATCGTCTCGGCGTTAATTGTGATATTTATTAGGAACAAATAACCATAAAATACGAATTTATTCGCTGTAAATCACTCTTCCCCCCCTTACCTCCCTTTCAATCTTGTAGGGGATTTGCATGATGTCTATTCCTAACTTTTCCCTAGCTCTTCTACTAAACCTGTCATTGAAACCCTCCCTAGAGTCGCCTTCCACATAAACTAAAAATGCCCCTCCAAGGCCAGCCCCTGACAGCTTAGCTCCAGTCGCCCCCTCTTCCTTGGCAATGGCATACAATTCATCCACGACGTTATTGGTGACATCACCCAGTTCCCTTTTAAGCTTCCACCCTTTATCCAAAAGTTCCCCGATAGAACTCAAATCCCCTTTAACTAGCTTCTCATAACCTTCCTTCGCCAAACTCCTCAAACCTTCTAAATATTCCAGATTCCTTTTGGCGTTCATCCCCTGTGTCTTGAGGCTTTTTTCTGCCGATTTTACCCTGTTTATACCAGTATAATATAGGATTAGAGAACCTTCTATTTCCTCGAAAGCTTCTTCGGATAGTGGTAAAGGATTGATCAAGACTTCCCCTTCTGGTAAAAATCTTATGTAATTGGCTCCCCCATAGGATGAAGCATATTGGTCCTGCTTCCCGCAGTGCTTCCCTAAAATCTCCCTCTCAATTTTGTAAGCTTTTCTGGCTATACCCTCTTGGGTCACATCTTTCCCTACTAATTCATACAACGCAAGTAAAGTCGCTACGGTTACAGCAGCTGATGAACCAAGGCCAGACTGAGCTGGTATCTGACCTGTGAAATTTATTTCTATTCCATAGGACAAATCCGGGTCAACGAGCTTTATAGCCTCCCTAACCAAGTCATGCCCTAGTTCTTCTAGGTAGTCTACCTCCTCAGGATTTCCGGACCAACCAACCCTTATTTTTTTGTCGTAATACCTAGGAGTTAAAATGGCAGTTACCCCCAAGTCCGTCGTGAAGCTGACAACAGCGCCCCCTTCGTTTAATATAGTGAAGGCTTCCGGTAAATCTGTCGCCCCTCCGAATAAGCTAATTCTGTAAGGAGCTTTAGCAATAATAAGTCTTTTATGACGAGCCATAACATTAATTCCAAAAACAATCTTTAATAGAAAGCCGGAATCAAAATAGAAATAGATAAAAATATCATTTATTTCGATGATAGAGTCTAGTGTTTCTATTGTTTTGCCTGTCTATAATGAAGAAAGAATACTTGAAAAAAATTCTTTAAAAGTTTTGGATTATTGTGAAAATATATTCAAAAAATTTGAAATAGTCATAGCTGATAACGGTTCCACTGATAAGACACCAGATATAGGGAGAAATTTAGCCAAAAAATATAAAAAAATCAAATACCTTCGTTTGGAGAAACGGGGCAGAGGGAGAGCATTAAAAACGGCATGGACAATCTCCAAAGCAGATATATTTTGTTACATGGACGCGGACCTTGCTACCGATTTGAAGCATCTTGAACAATTGATCAAACTAGTTGAAGAAGGGTATGATATAACGTACGGTTCGCGGCTCTCTAAAGAATCAAAAGTTGAGAGATCGGCAAAAAGAAATTTACTTTCAATAGGTTATAATTTTCTTTTCCGTATAGCCTTTAACACAAAAATTGCCGATCCTCAATGTGGTTTTAAAGCCGTAAATAAAACAATTGTTAAAAAAATAGTACCTCTTGTGAAGGAGAAAGGTGGGCCTTTTGACGCTGAACTTTTGCTGATTTCTGAGAGATTGGGTTATAAGCTCAAAGAAGTTCCGGTGAAATGGGCTGATACGCGCCTATTGGACGGGGAAAAATCCCGTTTCAACCTTTTTGAAGAGACAAAAAAACACATAACTCTAATCTGGCGCCTAAGAAAAAATATCAAAACAATTAAAAATTAAGCTGTTAATAATAATCACATGAAATACGACGGGCTTTTCCTTATTTTTTTGATTGTATATTCGAGTATAGTAATATTAACGTTTAATTTCTCGTCCATCACATCTGACGAGGGCACCCACCTTTTATTAGGGCTGTTTTATAGAGACTTGATAAAGTTCATACTTACTGATGGCGTAAGTGGCATGTATGACTTCTCGATAAATTACTTGATTACCTACCCTAAACTCACAATACACTATCCCCCGTTATATCAGACTTTGGTAGGGATAACCTTTATATTTTCCGAGTCGATCTATACAGCAAGAGTAATAACCCTTTTATTTTCCTTAGGCTCGATGGTTTTTATTTACAAGATAGGTAAATTTCTTTATGATGAAAAAACAGGTTTCTTATCCACTGTTTTTCTTGGTTTCTCACCTCCATTTTTCTTTTTAGCTAGATCAGTCTACCCAGATTCTGCTTCTTTCTTCTTCTTTTTTATTTCGATATGGTTTTGCCTATTGGCCTTCAAGACAAATAAAAAAATGTATTATATTTTATACGGAATAGTGGTCGCTTTAGGTTTTTTGACAAAATGGACGGGAATTTTCAGTCCATTGGTTATGGGTATCTATTTGATTTTCCAAAAAAACCCAGTAAACAAAAAATTAGCCTCATTCAAATATCTTTTTATATCTGGGGCTGTTTGCCTGTTGTTGCTATCACCATATCTGATTTTGGCTTACAAACTTGACATTTTTCCTGATTTGGTACTTAGAAGCACAATAAAGGCCGGCTATACTGAGAAAGACCCCCAAATCAACAATTTAGAGGGTTGGACTTATTATGCCAAAAAAATTCCTGTACAACTATCTGTTTTTGTCTCTTTGGTGGCCATACCTGCTTTAGCTTATTTTTCTATCAAAAAAGGTAAAAACTACGAGTTACTGCTTATTTGGATTGTTGTTGTGTACCTCCTTTTCACGCTAATACCGAACAAAAATGTTAGATATTCTTTGGTCATTTTACCACCTTTTTACTTTGCCTTGGTGGAAGTTCTAAGGAAGTTCCAAAGAGAAGTCTCCCTAGCTATTATCATCTTATTGATAACAACTCAGGCTTACTTTTCTTATATCCTCTTGGATAAATTTAACGAACCAATAGAAAAGGTCGCTAACTACATTTTCGACAAGGTAAATGGTAATGTTGGCATAATATCTGAAAATAACAAGTTCTACTCGTCTGCCGTAATGTTTTATTTTGCCAAAAACGACGAGAAAAGGGAAACACAATTATTTAGGCCGTGCCTATTCGATAATAAAACAACCTCTGAGACAAACAATATTCTTCGTGAAAACAATGTCGAGTACCTTATACTTGTTGAAAATGGAGATACAAGAAATAATACATATGGTTTCGAGAACATCACTCTTGAGAAAAAGTTTGGCTCCGCAACCGTATATAGGGTGAATTCGTTTGAAAAAAACGATAATCCACGTTGTACTTACATTTGCGTTCTCAATGGAAAAATTTGTGAGAAGCTAATCAAAGGTTCTCAATGAATTTTTTTATCTCATCATATATAGGTGATCTTTGTTTCTTGTAAACTATCGAAAAGTTTTTACTTTTTAAGCAGCCTTCCAATTCTTCAAGATTGTTTGCCACAAAAGCTAAACCTTCCTTAGACACACCTTTTCCTAGCTGAACTTGGTGATTGTCTATATGTTCACCATATTTTTTAAGGCGAGGAAATATAATAGGCTTCTTCCCATTGTCTACACATTTGAAAAGGCTCGATGACCCCCCTGAAATTATAACTACTCTAGCCTTTTTAATAGTCTTTTCGAAATCTACAGGGTTCAAAAATTTTACATACATTGCATTTTGCGGGATATGTTTGCTGTGTCCTATTTGTATTAGGACCATCTCTTCTACTTTTTTTGAGAGTTCATCTATCGTTTTCACCATTCTAGAAAAATCATGTTTCGACGTCCCAACAGTAGCGAATATCAATATAAAGACCCCCAATATTCGGCCTTTTTGCCGTATAATTTGACTGAAGATTCCCATTGGACAAAAAACCTATTCGAAAAATAATATAACAATTTTCCCGTCAAAGTTTTGCGTTTGAATCTACCCATCGTTTCTATATAAATAAGTTTTTTACCTGCAATCCTGGAAATTATACTGATAAATAAGGTGGCATCAGCACCGGTAGAAATAACTAGGTCAGGCTTCTCTTTTAAAAAAATAGCTAAAGACTCTAAAAAATTTAAAATCGTGGGTTTTACTCTTCTCTGTGGGAGTTCAACAAAATAGACTTTTTCATTTTCCAGGAGAAAATTTGTGTCAGTCGATCTAATCGTCACGAAAAAATAATTATATTTCTCGCATAGGAATTTTAATTTCATAAGTTGCGTAAAATGGCCTCCCGAAGATGAGGCTAGACATATTTTTATTTTTCTAATAACCCTTTTTTTCATTATAAACCTAATAAAATATACTTTAAACAAATATTAATAAAAATCTTCAATGTACAGAAAACAGTTAAAATTAATGTTTAAATGAGCATACAGTTAAAAATAAGGAAGGAAATTTTATGAAGATAACTTTGATATACCCGGGGGAATTAAGTTTATCAAGTGCCCTTTACCCCCCTCTTGGTTTAAGTTATATTGCTTCATATGTCGAGCAAGCTGGGTTTAAAGTTAAAATAATAGACACAATATTTCAAAAAATTGAGGATATAGAAATAGACGGCGATAAAAACATTTATGGGATATACACTGCAACCCCTATTCATTTTAAAGGTATAGAATTGGCTAAAAAAATAAAAAAGATGGATAAAAATGCAGTAGTTGTTTTTGGTGGTCCACACCCAACAATTTTGCCAGAAGAGACGATTAAAGCAGGAGCTGATATAGTAGTTATTGGCGAGGGCGAAGAGGCGTTTTTAAGTATTGTCAGGGCAATTAATACCAACAAAAAGTTAGACGACATTTCGGGTATCGTATTCAGAAAATACGGAAAAATAATAAAAACTCCACCAAAACATTTTATCGAAAATTTAGACAAATTACCATTCCCAGATCAATCTAAATTTCCAATAGAAAAATACTTTAAGTTGAAAGGTTTTAGGGAAATATCCATGATAACTTCTAGAGGTTGCCCGATGAATTGTATATTTTGCCAGCCCACGCTAAGAAAACTTTTTGGGAATACGGTAAGATACAGATCGCCTAAAAATATTGTTGATGAAATAGAGTATTTAGTTAAAAATTTTAAACCAGATATGATTGTGTTTTCTGATGATACTTTTTGTTCAAAAGAGCAGAATATAATAGAAGTTTGTAATTTAATAATAAAAAGAAAAATAGACGTTCTCTGGAGATGTCAAACTCGTGTTGGGCTTAAAAAAGAAACTTTGAGACTTATGAAAAAGGCAGGGTGTTTTTTATTAGCTCTAGAAGTCGAGTCCGGCTCTCAAAAAATATTAAATAATATAAGAAAGGGAATAACACCCAACCAAATTATAGAAACATTTATTTTATGTAAAAAAGTTGGCATATTAACTCACGCATATTTTATGGTTGGCAACATAGGCGAAACCTTCGAAACAATAGATGATTCAAAGAAATTAATGAGTAAAATAAAACCTTTCAATATATCTGTCGCCATTGTTACGCCTTATCCTGGAACAGACCTCTACGAGTTTGCATTAAAAAACAACTTACTATTAGAAACAAACTGGGATCAGTTTTGTCACGTTCAGAATAAACCCACTTTAAAAATAGACGGTTTAACAAAAAAAGAAATTATAGCAATAAAAAATGATTTTTTAGAACAACACAAAAAATCTGTAAACTCAAAAATAAAGGATTTGTCTTTTTCTTTGAAAGATTTAATATTTATTAGGAAAATATTTAGGATAGCTTTGAAGGATAAAAATATCATAAAAAGGATATTTTTATTATCCTTTAAATCAATAAAATCAACTGGCTTTTCAATCTCAAATCCTTATAAAAATAGCTAAGCTTCTAATAAATAGACACATTAAATGATTGTATGTGCGGAATAACCGGTTTCTATGGTTTAGAAGACAAAAGTCTAATTAAAAAAATGGCGGATGTCATATACCATCGGGGGCCTGATGACGAGGGTTACTTTATAGATAACACAATATCTATGGCCAATAGAAGGCTAAGTATAATTGACGTTTCTGGTGGCAAACAACCCATATCTAACGAAAACGATTCGATATGGATAGTTTCAAATAATGAAATCTACAACTACATACAACTGATGGAATATCTAGAGAAAAAAGGCCACAAATTTAAGACTGTTTGTGATACAGAAGTTATTCTCCATTCTTACGAGGAGTGGGGTGAAGAGTGTGTCAAAAAATTCAATGGAATGTTCGCATTTGCAATTTGGGATTCTAATAAGAAACAGCTTTTTTTAGGTAGGGATAGATTTGGAAAAAAGCCACTTTATTATACATTTAAAAACGGTGTATTTTTATTTGGTTCTGAAATAAAATCAATTTTACAGTATGGAGAAGTAGAAAGGAAAGTAAATATAAAAACTTTACACGACTTCTTGTCGTTTAAACATGGTCCTATTGATGAGACAATCTTCGAGGGTATATTAGATTTGCCCCCTGCTCATTATATGGTTGTAAGCAAAAATAAGAGCAGTGTTAAGCAGTACTGGGATTTGTTTTATGAAGAAAAAAGTTACACAGAAAATTTTTGCGTCATGAAACTTAGACAACTCTTAGAAGACTCCGTCAAAATAAGACTTATGTCAGAAGTACCTCTGGGTGTATTTCTATCTGGGGGGATTGACTCTTCAACTATTGTGGCTTTAGTAAACAAATATTCAAATAGTGAAACAAACACCTTCACCGTAGGTTTTGGAAATGAGAGGGAAATAGACGAATTATCCGAGGCGAGAAGAACATCAGAATATTACGGAACGAATCATCACGAGTTGATTTTAGACGAAGATGATTACAACTATCTTCCACTTTTAATGTGGCACCAAGACCAGCCTACAGGTGATGTTACATGCCTTCCGCTTTACAGACTTTCTGAAATGACTAAAAAATACGCCACTGTCATCTTAACAGGAACTGGAGGAGACGAGCAGTTTGTGGGTTATGATGACTTTAAAATAGGACTTGTTAACCATAGAATAAATAAATTACCTAAAAAAGTCAGAACCAGTATCTCAAAATCTATAAATATAATACCAGGTTTTGAGAGAATTAAAAGAGGTTTCACTTACGTTTTAGATAGTGATAGCTACCAGGACGCTATTTTATCCGTTAAAAGTATGTTTAATGAAGAGGAAAAACAAAAACTATATTCTCCTGAAACTTCAAAAAGACTTGGCAATCACAACATCAAAGAAAGATACATAAAATATTTCATTTTTGATAACCCATTGGCTAGTATGTGTTATTTTCAAAATAAGGTTGGCTTGCCCGAAGATATGCTTCAGGTTACTGATAAGATGACTATGGCTAAATCTTTGGAAGCTAGATTGCCACTTTTGGATTATAGGATGGCTGAATTTTCTGCAACAATACCCTCTAGATTAAAGATTAGGAACCTTAATGAAAAATATATATTTAAAAAAACCATGGCGAAAATTTTGCCTAGAGAGATAATTAAACGTCGTAAGAGGTTCTTTAGACTTCCTGTAGAGACATTTTTTAATAAGAACTTGTCTGATATCGCCAACAACATACTTACGGAGTCAGAAATCCGCAAAAAAAAGTACTTTAATGAAAAAGAGATAGAAAGGATAATATTTAACCATAAAAAAGGGATTAGGCGCTCCTCTTACCAACTTTTCAACCTATTGGCTTTTGTGACTTGGCACAGAGTATTCATAGATTCGGAGAATGTATCTAAAAAACCACATAAATTCTAGTTCTAGGTTATTTCAAGTTCCATCTGCTTTTTTCCGGTTCATAAGAATATGCCCTCTCTGAAACGGCCATTTCACACTCGATTTCTGAAATACCACCTAGGTAGTAACAAATTAACCTTTCAGTAAACCAAAAATTTAGATTAATAAATGGGTTTACTATAACGTTGATAACTTTCAAAAAAAAGTTGTTTGGGTGTGAAATATAATTCAGTTTCATTTTTTTAACATCGAATCCATACCTTGATCCTAATTGATAAAAGGTCTTAGTAGCAAAGAACTGTTTGTGCTCTGGATCTGAAAAGGCATTTACGCTTGAATAGTGCGGCACTCTGATTTTAACCAAACCTGTTTTTTTAAGAATTCTCCTAATTTCTTTTATACAATTAATTTTGTCATTTACATGTTCAAGTATGTAATCCATTACAACTAAGTCAAATTCGCCTTTTTTGAAAGGGTAAGGCGTTTTGTTTAGATTATGTACGATGTCAACATTAGGATGTTTTATAATGTCTAAAGTGGTTACTTTGTCTTTCGGAAACGTTTTTCTATAATTTTTATTTCCTGAGCCAAGCACTAAAATATTTCTCTTTCCTATTTTAATCACCATTCATATAAAACATAATTATTTAATTAACATTTAATTAACATTTAATTAATAGGTGGTTTTAGATAAAAGCCTCTATTATAATACCAGTTTTGAATGGTGAGAAACTTATAGGAAGAACACTAGACGGCGTTTTACGCCAGTCAATCGCCAAAAAAAACTATGAAATTATTGTTGTTGACGACGGTTCAATAGACGGTACGGGTAAGATTGCAAGGACATTTAAAAAAATTCGTTATTTCAAAATAAAGCATGGAGGCCCCTCTATAGCCAGAAATTTTGGAGTTACAAGATCGGCTCACGATATAGTTGTTTTTGTAGACTGTGGGTGTGTTCCTAAAGAAGACTGGTTAGAGAAAATTTTACTTCCGTTTAAAGAAAAAAGAGTGGTTGGGGTGGCCGGTACTTACAATACACTCAATAAAGACAGCTGGGTTGCTAGATTTTTTGGGTATGAAATAGAGCATCGGCATGAGAAAATGAAGGAATTAGAAAGAATAGATTTTGTTGGCACTTATAATTGCGCATATAGAAAAGGTGTTTTTTTTGGATTTGACGGATTTAGCACGAAATTCACATCCGCAAACGCCGAGGACCCTGATTTATCATACAGGATAAGCGCTGCTGGCCATCAGATAGTTTTCCAACCCGATGCAGTTGTTTATGGCGATCACCCAGACAAGTTATCTGTATACTTGAAAAAGAAAAAATCTCGAGCGTATTGGAAGGTCATGCTCTACAAGAGAAACACTGAAAAAGTTTTCGGCGATACTTATACACCTAAAACACTACTCCCTCAGTTATTTCTTATGGGACTTTCGTTGCTATCGCTCCCTTTTATTTTAATCCTTCCAAAACTACTTTATTATTCGCTATTTTTTATGCTATTTTCAGTTGGCCTAAATTTAGATTTTTATAGATTTCTTTGGAGAAAGGAAAAAAAACTTACAATAATGGCGCCTTTTGTTTTTGTGCTCAGGAATATCTATTCCGTTTTTGGTATAGCTCACGGTGTTTTAGATTTTGTCTTGAAAAAGAACTAGTACTTTATCTCATATACAATGTTTCCATCACAGAGACCCTGAGTTAGGCACTGGTTCAAAGGTGGGCCATTCTCATATATTTTTACAAAATGAGCGGGGTTATCTTCCATGAACTGAACGAATGATATGGGGTATTTTTCCGACATGTCTTCACTCTGGCTCAGACTGAACTTTTGGATGAATATATGTGTAACTTTGAGCATCTTTGCGACATCTAATGTGTAGTTCAAGTCCTTGCTTAATTCTATATCGGCTACTGAGCCTACCGCTGACCTTTGGCAATTATAAGCCGTTCTGTAGGACCAGACAGTTAGAAGTAAAGCATCTTCACTAGTGTTCTGTTTTATGAAGTTACAGGCCTGGAAAAAACTGTTACTGAAGGTTTTTACTGGTTTCAAACCTATTAGTTTCTCACTGAAATTCTTATAAGCAAAAAATCCAACGTATAAAATAACTATCAACGCCACAAACTTCATTATTGCCATATCTTTTTCGTGAGACTTTATAAATCGATAAGCTTCGGAGAAGTAGAGGCCTGAAATCACAGCTATTATTGGCAACCAACCGAGCGTGTACCTGGAAGTGTCCTCCGCCCTTAAAGTAGAAGATGGTAGAATGAAGACAAACAATGTTAAAAAAACGGCAAATAAAATTACCTTAGCTTCGCCTTTATTACCCATAATAAACATAATGACCCCAGCTATGAGGCCGAAAATTATCAACCAGACACTCCCATAGGCAAACATGATGTAGTTCATCAATCCAAACCTGAAAATATCAATCTCTGTCCCCTCTTCAGTGGTTCTTTTTTCGAACTCATACTTGTTTTCGAAATTATCTATGTTGCATATGTTGTTCTCGCTCACACTGTAACCCTCTCTACATAAAAAGTCCCCATAAACAGCATAGTTCCTTATGAAGAAAGTTGCCGTCAAAAGGAATATCATGACGCCTGCCACCAGATAGTTGTTGAATTTAAAGTCCTTCCTCTTAAAAGCAATCTCGTAAATGAAAAGGAGGCCAAAAATAGGGAAAACCGCCAACCCAGGCGCCTTTGTTAAAATGGCCAAAGAGCCAAAAATGGAGCTAATAATCCAGTATTTACTATTTTTGTCCCTTACGGCTAATATCAATGTCAGGAAAAACGCATTCAAATAGAGAGTGAATAGCATATCAACGTAATAGAGAACAGAGTATGTTACTATAGCTGGGGCAGTGATGGTTATGATAGTTGAGAAAAATGATGTCATCTCGTCAAAAACTTTTCTTGCCAACACAAAGGTAGATATCCCGAGAACTAGCGCAACAAATGGGGTCAAAACTTTTGGCACAACGTCACTAACCCCGAATATGAAAAAGAAACTGCCCTCCAATATATTCCAAAGCGGTGGCCTGTGGAATCCCCCCCTTTCTAAATCAGACCCCACGAAAGGCACATACTCGGGAATCTCCCTTTCCTCCGCTATCCATTGGGCGAGCCTTGTATGAAAACCCTCATCACCGAAACTTATAGTTGTCCTTAACCCAAGCATGACCTCCAACACGAAGACTGCGGTCAGGATTGTCAGCACAATTATAGGCAGTGGTTTCTTGATTTCGATGGTCATTTCCTTTGTCATAAAACACCCATCAAATATTGTTTTACATTCTTATTAATATTATAAATTTATTAAGTGTTTGCATGAGAGTTTTGCTGATAAACCCACCCTCAAAATTCAACATAAGCAAGGACAGCCGGTGGCCGGAACACACCAAGAGCGGAACTTTATACTACCCCTTTTGGCTAGCCTATACAGCGGGTGTTTTGCTCGAGGCAAAAAAGGAAGTCATGCTAATAGACTCTATAGCCAAGAGAGACACTTTTGAGTCGGCCCTGGAAAAGGTGAAGAGATTTTCGCCGAATTTGCTGGTGGCCACAACCACAACCGGAACGCTGTACGCAGATATAAAATTTTTGGAGTCAGTTAAGAAAGAATTGAAAAAATGTAAGACCGTTTTAGCCGGATCCCATGTTACAGCTTTGCCCGAGGAAACCCTAAAAATAAGCAATTCTATAGACTTCATTACAAGAGGGGAGTTCGAATATACAGTTTTTGAATTATCCGAGGCATTAGAAGGCCAAAAAAATTTTGAGTCAATAAAAGGCTTGTCCTATAGAAAAGGGGGTAAAATAATAAATAATCCTGGCCGTGAACCAATTACATGTCTAGACAAGATACCGTTCGTTTCGAAAGTCTACAAGAAATTTCTGAACCCACAAGATTACCGTTATGCGCTCGCTTTGCACCCAATGACACAGATTTGGACTAGCCGTGGCTGCCCCAACATGTGCAATTTCTGCGTCTATCCGCACCAGTTCACTCTTAAAGATTTCAGGGTCAGAAGTCCCAAGAATGTCGTCGATGAGGTCGAATGGATAAGCAAGAACCTACCTGAAATCAAGGAATTTTTTTTTGAAGACGACACATTTACCATAGACCAGGAAAGAGTGCACAGGATTTGCGAAGAAATACAAAGAAGACGACTTAAAGTGACATGGTCATGCAACGTGAGGGTGAGCACAAGCTACGAAACTTTGAGGAGGATGAAGGAGGCCGGCTGCAGGATAGTCATAGTCGGCTACGAGTCAGGTGACCAGAATGTTCTGAACACAATCAAAAAAGGAACCACTTTGAAACAGGCGGAGGAGTTCACAAGGAATGCAAAAAAAGTCGGTCTCAAAATATTTGGCTGCTTCATGATTGGGCTCCAAGGTGATGATAAAGTTTCTGTAGAAAAGACCTTCAATTTTGCCAAAAAAATAAATCCTGACATGGTCTTCTTCCAGCAAGCCGTTCCGTTCCCGGGAACAGCATTCTATAACTGGGTTAAAGAAATGGGATACTTGAATGCTAAAGACTGGGACGAATGGATAGATGACAACGGCCAGCTCAGATGCTTAGTCGACTATCCGGATTTGCCTGCCGCTGAAATTAAAAAACTGAGAGACAGCTTTATGCTCAGGTTTTACCTTTCACCGAAGCATGCATTTCAGCTTTTGAGGAACAACATAAACTCGGCCTCCGAAATCGCTAGGATAATGACATACTCCAAGGAATACCTTTTATACTTATTAAAATCCAGGAAATCTAAATAATATTGAATGCAGAAAAGGCCTTCTGTAACGATATTTGTTTCTGTCAAGAATGCAGAGTGGATTATAAAGGAATGTGTCGATTCACTGATAGATCAGAGCTACCCAAACAAGGAAATCTACATAATAGACAACATGTCAACGGACAGGACATTTGAAATTCTGAAAACCTACGGTAAAAAAATAAAGTTGGAAAGGGTGGCTGGCTGGGTACCTAAGGTCCACAATCACGCCCTAAAAAAAATCAAGACCGATTTCATAGCCTATACCGACGCAGACTGTGTCGCCGAAAAGGACTGGATTGAGAAACTGATGACAGGTTTCACATCGGATAATATTGTTGGAGTGGCTGGCTATGCGGGTACACCAAGATCCGTAAACAAGCTTCAAAAACTGATTGGCAAAGAGCTGGAATCCAGGTGGAAGAAGTTTCCGGAATTCATAACGAGGGCCCCGACAATCAACCTTTGCGTAAGGAGTGAAACGGCCAAAAAAGTCAAGTTTGACGAGAAGTTTTTCTGGGCTTGGGAGACGGACTTTGGCTACAGAATGAGCAAGCTCGGTAAAATAAGGTATCTTCCCGGGGCTGTCGTCTACCATTATCACAGGGCCACCTTCAAAGGTTTTTTCAAACAACAACTGAACAACGCCAAAATCCAACCATTTTTGTGGAAGAAGCATTGGAGGAAGATAGTGGGAGACCATATTTCAACATCAAAAATGGGCCTTTCCTTGCTGATTGCGTATATAACAGTTCTCTCATTACTCTTAGGCATTTTTTTCCCTAACTTATTGTTTTTTTCCGGCATTTTTTTCGTAGCTTTCATGGCTATTCTAATCATCGACGTGGCCAAGATGAAACCCTCCGCAGAAGACGCTCCGCTTTTACTCTATATCTTCATTGTACGGACAGCCGCCTGGATGATAGGAATACCGATAGGAATGCTATATTTCCTTGGGATAATCAAAAAAGTCTCGGTTTCTGGCTACGGGAAGGGCGACAGCAAGAAATTTAAATATTCTTATTAAAGACATTATGTTGAGTTGGTAACAATGGCCAAAGGGGCGTATCATTTCATCGGGGAAGCTTGGAAAAACCCAAAAAAAAAGCTGAAGAAGCTGTACAGGGAAAAGCTAATATCGCTGAGAGCTGGAGAGGGCTTCGAGAAAATCCCTAAACCAACCAGACTGGATAAAGCCAGGGCTTTGGGTTATAAAGCCAAAAAAGGGTTCTCGGTCGTCAGAGCGAGGATTAAGAGAGGTGGGAGGAGGAGACCACTTTTTGGCAGGAAGGGCAGAAAACCTTCAAAAATGGGTCTTGTAGGCTTCACGCATTCAATGCCCAGGCAATCGATAGCGGAAGAAAGGGCCAATTCTAAGTACCCCAACCTTGAAGTTTTGGGAAGCTATAAAATTGGGGAAGACGGCCAGCATGAATGGTTCGAGATTATATTGGTGGACCCCAGTGCCGGCGAAATCAAGAAGGACAAAAACCTGGGCTGGATTTCCGAGAACAAACATAGGAGAAGAGTATATAGGGGCCTCACTACGTCAACCAGGAAAAGCAGAAACCTTTGACGGTTTTCCTTGAAAACTGGTTTATTAAATCTGCTTACAAAATTAATTTAGGTTCGCTTTTGTTTTGCGGTGAAGTCATGAAGTGCTTTGATTTGCATGTTTCCCCGGCCTTCTCTGAGGGCAGGAGTTCTCCGGAGCAGATAATTGAAAGGGCAAGGCTCCTCGGTTTCTCCGGGATTTGCCTCGTCGATGGGATTAAAAACTACAAACCCCACAGAGAGATAAAAAGTTCTTTCGATACTAAAAAATTCGGAATTTTCATAGGGTTCGAGGCCACAAAGGCTAGCGACCTTGACAGGCTTGTGGGAAAAAGGAGGGAGTTCGATATCCTTATAGTGAAGGGCGGCGACCTTAAAATAAACAGGAGAGCCGTTGAAACGCCAGAGGTCGACATACTCTCCATCCCAGAGTACGAGAGGATAGACAGCGGATTCAACCACATAATGGCCAAATTGGCCAAGACGAACCAGGTCGCTCTGGAGATTAACTTCAGGGAGGCCTTGAATTCCCATAAATCGACAAGGTCCCACATAATGCAAAAAATGGCCCTAAACATGATGTTGGCGAAAAAATTCAGAGTGCCAGTCATAACGACTTCCGGGGCATTCTCCCACTTACAGCTGAAGGACCCGTACATTTTGAGCTCTTTTGGCGTTTTGCTGGGCTTGACCCCCGAAGAATCAAGGGCCGCCATATCCAAAACACCTGAGGACATAATAACTGTGTCCAAGGAAAAGCAGGCAGAGGAATGGATAATGCTAGGGGTGAAGGTGGTGAAATGAAAGGCCTGAAAAATTTACCGCTGTCTTTGAGGGAGAGGAAGAGGTACATAGCCTTCAAAATAATACCCGAAGAGGGGGAGGACTTCACATATTCGGACTTGCAGGCTGGCATTTGGAACACCCTGCTCGACTTTTTAGGGGAATATGGGGTTTCCAGAACATCCTTTTGGCTAATGAAGGACTGCTGGGATGAGGGCCAAAAGATGGGTATTTTAAGATGCAACCACAAATCAATAGATGTCGTCCTTACATCCCTGGGTATGATAGACAGGCTGGGCGACAACCGTATAACATTTAAAATTCTAAATATAACAGGTACTATAAATAGTATCAAGAAAAAAAATTATTGTTCATTCAAGGGGTGATTATATGACAAGTTTGTTGCCGGAAACAATGGGTTATGACAGGACTATTGCGGTATTTTCGCCTGACGGCAGGCTTTTCCAGGTGGAGTACGCCAAGGAAGCTGTTAAAAAAGGCACCACTTCTGTCGGAATGGTCTTCAAGGACGGGGTTATTTTGGCGACCGCCAAGCAGCTTTTGCCGCTCTCCGTTCCGGGAAGCACCGAAAAATTGTTCAAGATTGACGATCATATAGGTGCGGTTGCCGCTGGTCTGCTCGCAGACTCAAGGATATTGGTGGAGCAGCTGAGGGTCAGGGCTCAGATGAACAAAATAACATACGAGGAAGACATAGACGTCTGGAACCTTGCGAAGTCGCTTGGCGACAGGATGCAATTTTCCACGCTTTACGCTGGCTTGAGGCCTTTTGGAGTCTCTTTTCTTGTAGGGGGTTGTGACGCAATGGGACCGAAGCTGATTGAGGCGGACCCTTCAGGCATGCTTTATGAGTGGAAGGCCTACACCATAGGCCGTGGGGCAGAGATAGCTAACAAGGTTTTCGAGGAGAAATATAGTGATGATATATCTGAAAAGGAGGCTCTGAAACTTGTGATAGACGCGATAAAGAAATCGGAAAAGATACAGAACCTTTCGAAGGCCCTTGACATAGCGGTAATCAGAAAACAAGACAAAAAAATCGACTTCCTCTCCGAAGAAGATATAAAGAAGCTTTTGTGAATTTTATGGTAAGCATAGAGGACTCTACTGTAATTAGGCTTAGAAAGGCGGAAAACAGGTTTGAAATCCTAGTAGACCCTGACAAGGCCTTTGAGTTCAAGAGGGGACAGAAAATCAACATCGAGGAGGCCTTGGCATACCCGTCTGTTTACAAGGATGCCAGGAAAGGCGATGTGGTCCCTCGCGAAGCTTTGCAAGTAGCCTTTGGGACTACGGACGTCTTCAAAATAGCGAGGAAAATATTGACTGAAGGGGATTTCCAGTTCACCACAGAGCAGAGGAGGACCCTGATGCACGAAAAGACGAGGGAGATAGCCGATATAATATCTAAAAGGTCGATAAACCCCCAGACAAACACACCACACCCTCCTGACAGGATATTGAACGCGATGGAGCAGACCGGCGCCCGGGTTGACCCTTTCGTTGACGCGAATCTCCAGGTGGGCGAAATAGTTAAAAGTATTAAACCCTTAATTCCAATAAGAATCGAAAGCTTGGTAATCCAGCTAGTAGTCCCTGCGAAGTTTGCGGGGAAGGCTTACTCTGCCTTGAAGCAGAATTTCGAAAATTCGGAGGAAAAATGGTTGAACGATGGGTCTTTGCAGCTGGCACTAACGATTCCTGCGGGCTTGGAGACGGAGTTGCTGCAAAAGGTCGGAGACCTTACGAAGGGAGATTTTAGCTCTAAAATAATAAAAAGGATGGGATTTGATGAATAAAACAAGAGAAATTGTGATTCCGGGAGAGAAAATAGACAACGCCAAGAGCGTGAAGGCCGGCTATGGGACTTATGAGGAAGACGGGAAGATATTCTCAAAGTTCGTGGGTATACCCAAGAAGTCGGGGGACTTCATCTCGGTGATCCCGCTTTCTGGCGTTTATTTGCCAGCCATAAACGACAAAATAATAGCCATAGTCAAGGATGTGGAGAAATTTGGTTGGATACTCGACATAAACTCGCCATGGAACGGGTTTTTGTCCCTTTCCGAAGGGGTTGACGACTATGTCGATTTGAAGAAGGTGGATTTAAAGAGGTACTTCAACAAGGATGACATAATATATACCCAGGTTAAGGAGGTCAGGAATGGCGGGGATGTCCAAATGACCATGAAGACCAGCATCGCCAGGAAGCTGAAGGGTGGCGTCCTGATAAAGATAACGCCAAGCAAGGTCCCAAGGCTGATTGGCAAGGAAGGGAGCATGGTCAACATGATAAAGGAAAAGACCAACACTGTGATTTGCGTGGGGCAAAATGGTATCGTCTGGGTTTCAGGCGAGAACATCAAGAAGGCGATTAAAGCGATTAGGACTATCGACGAAAAGTCCCACATGTTTGGCTTGACCGACGAGATATCGAACTTATTGAGCTGATTTGTATGGGGAAAACAGAGCAAAAAATGATTGCAAACGGGAAAAGGTTGGATGGCAGAGGCCCTCTTGACCTTAGGGAAATAGAGATGAAGGTCGGCGTCATACCTAACGCCAACGGCTCTTCTTATGTAAGGTTTGGGAAAACGGCTGTTATAGCTGGTGTCTACGGCCCAAGGCCGCTGTTCCCAAGGTTCCTCAGGGAATCGGACACGGGGATTCTGAAGGTCAGATACAACATGATTCCGTTCTCTGTGGATGACAGAAAAAGGCCGGGGCCGTCCAGAAGGGAGACCGAGATATCAAAGGTCATAAGGATGGCTTTCGAGGGCAACCTATTCCTCAAGAACTACCCACAGACCGGAGTGAACCTTTATCTGGAGGTCATCGAGGCCGATGGATCCACAAGAGTGACTAGCATAAACGCGGCTTCCTTGGCCTTGGCGGATGCCGGTGTCCCTATGCGCGACTTCGTGGTGGGACTATCAGGGGGCAAGATTGATGGTACTTTGATTCTTGACTTGAATGGGCTTGAGGACAACAACTCAGACGCCGACATGCCAATGGCGGTGCTGCCCACAAAGAAGGAGGTCACGCTGCTGCAGATGGACGGTAGGATGAACCCAGAGGAGCTTAAGGATTTGATAAAGCATGTGATTGACGCTTCCGGGGCCATCTATGAAAAGCAGGCAGAGGCGTTGAGGAAAAAGTATATAGAGTGATTTTATGAGGAAAAATTACATATTGGATCTGTTGAAGAACGACGAGAGGCTGGATGGAAGGAAGCTTGACGAGTACAGGGAAATCGAGATCGAGGTCAACCCAGTATCGAAGGCCGAGGGATCAGCCCGCGTGAGGATTGGTAAGACGGACGTCATTATCGGGACAAAAATGGATTTTGGAACGCCATTCCCCGATACGCCAAACGAGGGCACTATAAAGAGCGAGGCCGAGTTCATGCCAATAGCATCCGAGGACTTCGAATCAGGCCCGCCTGGAGAAGACGCCATAGAGCTTGCGAGGGTTGTCGACAGGGCCATAAGGGAATCGCAGTGCCTTGACCTTAAAAGCCTTTGCATAACCCCTGGGGAGAAAGTTTGGTCCATATCCTTGGACACGATCATACTCAACCACGACGGCAACTTAATAGACGCCGCAACAATTGGGGCTATGGTGGCCCTGCTAAACTCAAAAATACCGGAGTTGGAAGATGATAAAATAGTGAGGGACAAGCACAGCGGGAAACTCCCAGTAAGCTCGAAAGCCGTCAACGTGACTGTGTGCAAGTTCGAGGACAAGTTCATCCTTGACCCCACGAGAGAGGAAGAGGAGGTCTTCGACACGAAGATGTGCATCGGGGTGAGGGACGATGGCAAGGTGGTCTCAATCCAGAAGATGGGGCCGGGCTCCCTGAAGGACAGCGAAATTTACGACATGATAGACATAGCCATCAAGAAATCCAAAAACCTTTTCAAACTGGTGGGCAAGGATGGGAAGAAAGATATTTAGCAGGAAGATCAGGCAGATAAAGGCCGGCAAGATTAGGCTTGCGCCCAGGTGGGTCGACATCAAGAAGTTCGGCATTAAGAGGGCGAGGAACAGAAGAGTGGCGGTCAACAGGAGGAGCTGGAGAAGGACCAAACTCAAAATCTAGTTAAAACCTATATACTTTATTCCCCAATTATTATCAATGGACTGGAAAAACTTTGGCAAGGGTGTATTCTTAGTCAATGTTCTTGGGATTGTCTATGACCCCAAGACCAAAAAAATACTCATCGGTAAGAGGGAGAAGGACAAGTACGTTCCTCAACTTTCTTGGTGTTTCCCTGGAGGCGGACCAACCTACAAACACTCGCTGAGCATGTCCCTCAGGATGAGCATAAAGAGGAAGACCAATCTTGATGTGAACGTCTTAGACTGTATCTTTGCTAGGACGCTCCCAGAGAACCCTGAGATACTTCTCATATACTACTTCTGCGAGGTCGTCGAGGATAGCGAGAAGCCGAAGGCGATGGACGACTTGAAGGAGATAAAGTGGGTGAAGCCGACGGAAGCCACAAAGAGCTTCACGACTTCGGTCGACCCTGTTATATCCGACTTTTTGGACGCGCTGGAAAAGGGGGAAATTTAGTTAAATTTGTCTTCTTAAATATTTCTATTATGTATTCTGAACAGATTCTCGCGGTCCTAAAAAAGATGAAGGTCAAAGTCGGCGACAGGGTGAACGTGACCAAGGGAAAAGAAATATTTGAAGGGGTTCTCATGCCCCGCATAGAGGTCGGAGACCAAGACACCCTATCGATTAAGCTGAATAGCGGGTACAATGTGGGTCTTAGGTTTGACAGGTCGGTCAATATTGAAAGGGTTGGTGATGGCCCGAAACTGGGTTCCATTCCGGCATTGAAACTGAAGGAGAGTAAAGAACTACCTTCCATTTCCATGATATCGACAGGCGGCACCATCGGCACGCACGTCGATTACAAGACCGGCGGGGTGTTCATGTGCAGGTCACCGGAGGAGATATTGAGCACGGCACCGGAAATCCAGAGCATTGTCAATTTGAAAAACATAATCAGACCTTTCACTCTGGCGAGCGAGGACATGCTACCTAGTGATTGGCAGAAAATGGCTGAGCTTTCCGCAAAAGAGCTAAACAAGGATGTCGAAGGAATCATCATCACCCATGGCACGGACGTTTTGCACTACACCTCATACGCGATGTCATTCATGCTCAAAAACCTCACCAAACCTATCGCTATCGTGGGAGCCCAACGCTCCCCAGACAGGGGAAGCTTCGACGGCGCTATGAACCTCATATGCGCGGCGCATTTCATTGGGCATTCGGATGTCGCGGAGGTCTGCGTCGTCATGCACGGGAGCAGTAACGATGATTACTGCCTTGCCCACAGGGGCACCAAGGTCAGAAAGATGCACACGTCCAGGAGGGACGCCTTCCGTTCCATCAATGACATACCGCTGCTTAAAATTTGGCCCAACGGAAAAATAGAAACTTTGAACTCAAATTATAGAAAAAAATCCAAAGGGAAAGTAGTCGCCGACACTAAGTTCGAGCCGAAAGTATCTTTGGTGAAGGCCTATGTGGGTTCAGACCCGGAGATTATCGACTGGCATGTCAAGAGAGGCTTTAAGGGCATCGTTGTAGAGGGTACTGGTCTTGGCCATGTTCCGACCGGTGAGAGCGGCATAACCAAGGACCCCTTAAGGAAAAAATATTCTTGGATACCGCACATCAAAAGCGCGGTCGATTCAGGGGTCGCTGTCGTCATGACTTCCCAGGCGATGTATGGGAGGGTCAACCCATACGTATACAGGAACTTGAGGCTCGCAAGCAACGCTGGCACAATATTCGGTGAGGACATGCTGCCCGAGGCGGCGTATGTGAAGCTCGGGTGGGTCCTGGGGCACACCAAGAACCTTAAGAAAGTCAGGGAGCTGATGGCGCAAAATCTGGCTGGCGAGATTAACAAAAGACTGGATACCGATTTGTTTCTAATCTAGTGGTCTTTATGGATTATGACGAGATTGGACTGAGAGTTGGGATAGAGGTCCATCACAGCCTCGACACCGAAAGGAAGCTCTTCTGCAGCTGCCCCACCTTACTGAAGACAAAGGATAATCCTGACCTCATTCTTGAAAGGAAGCAGAGGTTTGTGGCTGGGGAAACAGGGGAAATAGACGCTGCGGCCTTTGAGGAGACAAAAAAAGGTAAAAAAATCATTTATGAGGCGTATAAGGACTGCAACTGCCTTGTCGAGACTGACGAGGAGCCCCCGCATGCGCTGAATGTGGAGGCGTTGAAGGTGACTTTGATAATCGCAGAGCTGTTCCACTGCAGGATTGTCGATGAAATCCAGGTGATGAGGAAGACGATAGTCGATGGCAGTCTCCCTTCTGGGTTCCAAAGGACTATACTAATTGGGGTTAATGGGTGGGTGCAGACCAGCCAAGGAGAGGTCGAGATAGAGGCAATAGCGCTTGAGGAGGATTCAGGGAGGCTGGTCGCAAGCGACAAAGAATCGCTGACCTTTAGGCTTGACAGGCTCGGTACGCCTGAGGTGGAGGTTGCGGTTGGGAAGGGCATCAAATCCCCGGAACATGCTAGGGAAGTGGCGAAAAAGATAGGCGACACAGTCCGCTCCACAGGGAAGGCCATCGTCAGGGAGGGTTCTGTCAGGCAGGACGTCAACGTCTCGATAAAGGGCGGGGATAGGGTGGAGATAAAGCATGTCCCAAGCCTTTCATTGATACCTGCGGTCATAGAGAGGGAGATAACCAGGCAGCAAACCATAATTAAGGCCGGCAAAAAGGTTTCACGGGACGTTCGCAAGGTCTTACCAGACGGCTCAACGGAATTTTTGAGGCCTCTGGCTGGGGCAGCCAGAATGTACCCTGAAACAGACATCATCCCGATGGCAACTGGACCTCTCCTAGGCTGGGTCAGGAAGAATCTACCCGAGACTCCGGAGAAGAGGTTACAAAGGTATGTGAAGAAGGGCCTTTCGGAGGAGATGGCCAGGCAGATGGTGGATTCGGAGTATTTGGGCCTTTTTGACAGGGTTTCCGCCAAGTTCAAGGTGGAGCCAGCCTTAATAGCCGGCGTATTCGTCAGCACTTTGAGGGACTTGGAGAGAAGAGAGGGCTTAAATGTTTCTATTTTGGCTGAAAAGGACTTTGAAGAGTTGTTTTACCTATTGAAAGGCAAAAGACTTGTAAAAGAAGCTATCCCAGAGGTTTTGAAGCTGAAGATTGGGAATCCAGAAATAAAGATATCGGACGCAGTGAAGAAATTGGGTCTGGGCGGGCTTTCGGATGAGGAACTGGCAGCAATAATAGCCAAAAAAATAAAGGAGAACCCAAGTCAACCTGAAGGCAAGATAGTAGGATTCGTCATGAAGGATGTAAGGGGCAATGCAGACCCGGCTAGGGTGATTCAGCTTACCAAAAAAATGTTCAATAGCCCTCGTCAATCTCCTTGAGCAGCTTGTCTTTCCTTTTCTCCAGCTTGTCTATCTCCTTTTCCAAAAAACCAGCTGTTTTCACATCTTTCGCCTTTATGACGTCCTTCCTTTTGGTTTTCAGCTCGGCGATTGTCTTCCTCGTCTCCTGCAGCTCCAATTGTTTGTCTTCTAACTCCTTGGTCTCAGTCTCGAACCTTTTCGATATCTCCTTCGTCCTCTTTATTCCCCACTTCGAGGCTAGGTAGACGAAAATGATCACAAAAACCAACAGTATGGCAGCCGCTCCAATGGACCCCACAAAGGACACAATGCTCATGATTGTATTTCGCATCAAGAAAACTTAAAAGTTCCGGGAGTAGCCTAATCCCTTCCGAAGGCCAGGTCGTCCTTCATGACCTCGCTCTCGGACATGAGCTTGGATACCTCCTGCCTAAGCTCGGTGATCCTCCTTTCAAGCTTCTCCTCCCTCTCCTTAAGGCCCTTCATTTTGGATGGGCTGACGGCAAAATCGGTCATGTCCTCCCTGACAATCCTCAACTCCTCGTGCGCCTCGGAAAGCTCCTTCTTCAAAGTCTCCATCTGCTTGGAGGCCGCCCCGTAGGCGTCAGCCTTGGTCTTCCAGTAGCCGGTCTTGGCTCTGCCGAAGAACAGGGTCCCTAGCACGAACATAACGGCGAATATTATGACGACGGCGAAAGTCCCTAAGCTAGAAACCGTAAACACTAAATGCGATAGGACGCCGTAGTACATCAGTGATAGCGCAAAGAGCAGCGCGATTATCACCTTGACGTTCTTCTTCTTGAAGATGTTAAGCTCTGTGAGTATGCCGAAGACGATGGTGAATGATATGAGGAACGGCACGATGGCAAAGAAGATGACCTGCCTCAAGGTGCTGAACTTTATCTGGGGTTTGAACAGGTCGTTCATGACTTTGTAGAACCAATATGGCTGAAATCTGAACGGCAGGGAAAATGCCGACGGAAGGAAGACCACCAAGATGATAGCAAGATATATGAGGGTACTCTTCTTCATGAAGGTAATTTGGGTTTATTCGATATTTAATTTATGCATATAGGCTGTAGGCCTGCTTTTGGAGGATTTCGAAGAACTTATCCCTTACATGGCCCCTTATTTCCCTACCCAAGGATTTCGTGCCGTTTATCCCGACATTGTAGGCGTAGCTTATCAGCTTGCCGACATCAGTGGTTCCGTACTTCTCGAGCAGCACGCTTTCGACAAGCTTCTTGGGCTTGTAGTATGGGTGGTTCTCCCCTACTGTCTCCCTACCCAGGATCTGTTCTGTGAAAAGGCTGTTGAGCCCCTCTTCCGTTATGACGTGAGCCTCGGCTGTTGGGTCGCCCTTGTATTCCCTCATCATCTGGTCCAAAGGCGAGAATATACCAAGTGAGACGAGTATCACATGGCCGAGCTCGTGAGCCAGAATAGCTTCGGTGTCTCCTTCCTCTATGCTGGCCAAAGCCCTCCTGTAACCTCTGTAGAGCTCTGTCGCTTCCAGCCTCGCCCTATAGGCTTCCAACGGGTTTTCCGCAACCTTCCTGCATATTTCCGCAGCCTTCTTGTATGCATCAATGTACTTTTTGACATCCGACCCGCCTTCTAGGTAGGCTCTGTGTAGCAAAAGGACATCTTCGTCATCTTTGTCATATTCCGAGTAAGCCCCCAAAGCTTGGGGCAGGAACGGCAATGTGTAGACACCTTCTGAAGTGTACAAGGTATATGGCTGGCCGTCAAGTTCGCCGGAAACCCTTACCTCCCTGGGGAGCACATAGTCAAGGTTATAGCGCCTTAGGTATCCCTTTACAACTTCATAAGTATCCCTGAGGGCCTTCCTTGTGGCCGCCCTATCCTCCTCCTTCCCGGACTGCACGACTATGTTGACGTCGTCTATGCTGACCGGCAGACTAGGTGGACTGAAGGTGTAAAGATGTTTTTCCAGTTGCCCCAAGTCCTGTTTTAGCATGCCAAATACCCTTCTGAGTTTAAGTTTCTAAATATAAACTATCAACTAGTAGTGATATATATACTATTTATATATTTATATAATGGAGCATATAGATTACTGTCACCACTTTTATATGGTGAATAATACAAAAATTTAAATACTCGCCTATAGAATAAGGAGTCTATGAAAAGACTAACCGATCACACTCTTTATGAATTACTGGGCCTTCAAAAAGATGCTTCTGAGGCTCAAATCAGAAAAGCACATAGGATGATTATGGCGTTGATTCAGGGAGAGGCATCGGTTGCTCCTGAAATAGTAAAGGAATATAAGACTAGGTGCCCCCATTTACCAATCGGCGAAAATTTGACAAAAAATGAAAGAGACAAAATACGAGACCTTCTTGATGGAGCTAAATCCGTCCTATTCGATTCCGAGAGGAGAAAACTATATGACCTTTATGGGCAAAACGGCCTTACTAGAGCAAAATACTCTTTCGGAACTGCAGGCCTCGGAGTTATGGCGGCATGTCTTGCGTACAGCGGAATAAGAGACTTTTTAGGCTTTGATGCAGAAGAAAAGGAAACAAAAAATGAAAGAGTCCTCAGATACTTATGGGGAACAGGAAAGTTAGGATTAGCTGCTCTTGCAGGATATGGCTCATACAGTTATTTTCAGAAAACCAAAAATAGCTAAATCAAAATAAAAAATCACTAAACGGTATAGCCAGTCGGCGCTTCAGCCTCTTTCTTTTCCATTCTATAATCCATTTCAGACAAATGCGATCCGTAGGCTATCAAGTCCCATGGAATGACCTGTACAATTTGCGTAAGCGTGAATAGTGCGGCTCCTGCAAAATTCTTAATCTTATCTGATTTTTTGGAATAAACAGGTCGCCCAGTTTTGGGGTCTATCGCCATTAAATTTAGTGATAACTGCCCTAATATAGCCGCCAGTGGCCGTGGGATAGCTGCTATGGCATCAGCCTTCTTGTCTCTAGCCCCTTCTCTTCGATACTCACTCCTATTGTAAAATCCCTCGAAACCATAGAAGTTGAGCATGACTTGGAGAACTTGCCCAGCCCCAATTAAACCCGCCGGTAGACGTTCTTGTTTACCCATCATCCATCTCCAAAAACTAAGTAGTTGCAATCCTGCTATCGGTATCATGGCCAAGTCAGCATATGCTGTGCTATGTATTCTTTCTCCTAAATACTCATTAGTCGTAATTTGATTCCGATAACGATCATAAGCAGTCGTGAAATCAATAGACGGATTCCTCCTATGAGTAGAATATGCCGCCGTGTATAATGACGTGCTTCCATATTTCCTAACAGCGTTGCTAATCCCGTTACCGGCTTTCCCAACGTAATCTCTAAAATCTATCTTACTCAACTTCCTCACCCTCTACAATCTTGTCCGCTTCCCGCTTCACATACCTGAGCATTTCCCTCATCTTTATCGTGTCCTTACTGTAGGTCCCGCCGTTGTAAGCCATCTGCTCGGCCTGTCCCCTAACTTGGTTAAGCTGCAAAAGGATTTGGCCCTTTTCCTCTTTCCCGTAGGCCTCGAGTATCTTCAATGTCCTCAAGTCCAAGTCGTCGACCTTTTGGGCGGCCACATCGCTACCCCACAACAAGCTCAGCAAGGTTTTTGGGTCAAAATTAGTGCCATCAACCGTAAAACCCCCGCTTCCCGCAAGGCCCTCAGCCGACTTCATCACAGTCTCGTACAGTTTCTCCGTCCCTCTCCTTGCCTGGTGAAAGTTCCACAGTTCCATCAGCAAAAGCGCGCCCGAGGCAATCTTCCTGTCATCAGTAGTGAACTCCTTGTCGAGCTGGACCTTTCCCAAGAGTTCAAGTGAAAGCTCGTAGAATGGAGGCATCTGCTCCATCCCGTCCTTGTACCTCAGGCCCCAGACTTCCAATAGGCAGCCTTCATATTCGCCTTCGTTGTACATCCTTGCAGCCCTGTTGTAACCCCTTATGGAGCTTGCAGGGACGTCTACCATGCCGTTGAAGAACTTGCTCATCAATCCAGTCCCGAAGGTCGGTGCCTTGTAAACCATAATCATCGCCTATACATATTCCTTGAATAATTTTTAGATTCATATTTTAGGGCATTAACACCATTGTAACTCAAATCGGCAGAAGCTGAGATTCTCCTTCTGTAGGCTGCACCTTTGGCTGCCTCCGTGATGGCCCATGCCAATAATGGCATGTAAAACGGTATCGCTTCCATTCCCATATCAATGTAATCCAAGCCTTTCCCAGCCTTTTCGCCTATGCCTTTAACTTCTTTGGCTAGACCGGCAGTTCCTTTTCTTACCCCTTCCGTTTTATTAACGACCCAGTTTCTTGGGTTTCTTAAAATCCCAGTTTTTACTTGTTTCCAATCTCCCAAATTCCCAGTTGTAGCGGAGAAAGCCGTCACTAACTCTAATATATTTTTGCCAGCTTCAATCGCGATTGTTGCATTAACTATACCATTTGCCAATTTCTGAACTTTATAGATATTTGGGTTGTAGTCGCCATACTCTTGAGCCATGAGTGTTATTAAGTCACGAACTCTATCGGCAGTTATTATACCAACGAGACCCTCAATCTTCTGGTATGCTTTGCTCAGATTGCCTTTTGCCTTTACATAGACATTCAATTCCCTTAAATCCCTCTGCCAACCTGCAACTTTACCTTCCCATCCGAGATCATAATCTTCATAATATCCTAGAGCACCACTTATTTTAGGATCTTTTATGTCAGAATATTTTACATTGTGATCTGAAGCAAGTATGGACAGTTCCTCCATATCAATTCCAGTCAACCCATTCTTCCTCTTGTATTTGTCCACACCAATTTTTGCCCTATCTTCGTCTATCCTAAATTTGGAGCCGGTGGCATTCAAAACGTCTGAAATCGCGGCGCTTGACAACTCATAACCACTCACATAAACGTAGTCAAAAACTTCGTTCAAGGCGTCATTCTGCTCTTCTTTTGTCAAATGCGTCCCAAATTCATTTGAAAAATTTTTGGCACCCCAGCTAAACAAACTCCTTAGGATTCTCTCGAAACCTTGCGAATTTGGAGCCTTCACAACCATATTAAAACCTACTTATATCTGAGTTAAAGATTAAAAAAGAAAAATTAAACAGATAATTTTTCAACTAGTTTTTCAGATTCCCTGAAGCTCTTGTAGCTCTCATATGAAAGCATAGTAGCTCCTACCAGTTTAGCTAGTCCTGACACATACCTGAGCACTTTTCTGGTTGTGGTTTCTTTCCCGTGATCCCCAAAGAAATCTCTTGCAGCCCAATATGTTAAACCAACCGCGGCACCAGCTTCAACAGCCCCAGCACCATATCGTCTCAGACCACTTGATTCGTAACTTTCATTCAAATCTATTATTTTTTTGTATGGATATGAGCGAATTTTATGGTATCTATCACTAAATTTTTGTTTGAAAGGGTTTTTTTCTGTGGTGCTTTCTGCTTCAACTCCATCAACTTTTTCACCTTTTCTAGTCATATTTTATATCACCTAATATGCCACTAAATAGTAGTGCTAATATATAAACATTTGTATTGTTTAGTGGACAAATAAAAGCTGAAATCCAACCTAAAATGGGTAAAGAAACTATTTTAGCTTTGATTGGCTTGATTTTAACAATTTGGTAGTTCAGTGATAATCTATACTAAAAAACATATATAAAAAAATATAGAAAAATATTTATACCCCAAATACTACTATACGATAGTGACAAAATATGATAGTACGCCAAAATGATGTAGGACGTGCGAAATACACGGGAAGAGGGGCAGCTAGACCTGCCGTTGCACCAAATATACTATTCTCGTTTGCTGGCGTTAGCTATGTAAACAGAAATTATGGTGCAAGGAGGATCAATGAACTAAAAGTCTCAGATGCCTATGCGGTTGCTGGTTTGGTCGCTGGCAGTTTAGCTTTGTACGCCCTGGCGAGAAAGTACTGGCCCAGCATGAAGTCAAGGATAAGAAGGACCGCAGAGTCGACGGAAGACGGTATGAGGGAATATGTCGATTCGGAGAGGGGCTTGATTGAGGAATACAACAGCGGAATGGCCGACGCGAGCCGCGACCTTCAGAGAGTGGACGTAAGGGACGAGAAGGCATCGACCCAAGTCGAGGCCGCAGAGAAGAAGATAGAGATATACAAGGAGCTCAAGGAAGACTCGCAGAGCGATTTGAGATACCAGCAGAGGACAGCCAGGCGAAGAGACATGTTCAGGAAGTCTGCATTGTTTTGATTTTTTTCTTTCCTTTTTTTACTAACCTATAAAACCTTATTCCTAGAATAGAGTTGCATGCCCAAAAAGCAGGCGGGTAGAATTAAGTTAGGTGTCCATTATAGGGTAGTTCCTTGGGCACACCGCGATTACATTTTGACTAGGCTGCCGTTCGGGAAGTACCCCCCTTACCACAAGCTGAACACGAGGCACGATTTTCTGGCGGACGTAAAGATGGAAGGGGAGAATTTCGCGACCATAACTGAGCCAGAGATCATGGGCTACGAGGATGTCTACAAAAGGAGGCTCATAAAGGTCGGGGCTGATTTGTCGACCCCCGCCGAATGGACGCTTGATTTGCCGAACGAGTACCAGATAAACTCCGGGGAGCTAAACGAAGGCAGGCTGCTTTCGCTTGTGGTCGAGCTTTACGCGACGGAGGAGGCTGGGAGGGGGGAGCGGGAGGAATACCACCTTGACCAGAACAGGAAAAGCTTCAGCCAGCATCCCATATCCATCCCGATAAACATGACGAGGAAGATACTCGGCGAGAAGGTGGAGCTGATGGAGCTCGGCGAGCTTTACAGTGCGGACTTCAGCATAAAGCCAAACACATCTCTGGAGTTGGATGAGGACGTAATCCCGCAGAGGGTGAAGACCTTGGGCGCTGTCGCCTACACGCTGAGGGATTCCGATGGCGAACTATACGCAAAGATATACAGGGAGCCTGTTAGCAGGCTGCTGAGCTTCGGCATCGCAAGGAGATACGGCATCGAGATACCCAAAAAATATTCAAAGGAAAGGGAGCTGATACTTTTCGTTATCGCCCTGACCGACTTCATAGACAGCAAGAAGAGCATAAGGAGGAACCCGCAAGTTTACGATAACCAGAACAACATCCCGACCCCGGAAAGGATACTGGGATACAATTAACTATTTACTTTTTTTGGCCTTTTCCTTTATCCTATCGGCTATCTTCCCAAGGTAGTCGAAATAGGTCACCAGCCCGACAAAATCCCCTTTATTATCCACCACGGGCAGCGACATGAACCCTTTCTTGAACATAAGGTCCGCAGCCTTTTCCAAATCATCCTCCAGGCTAACCGTCACGACAGGGCTGGTCATTATATCCCTGAACTTCAATCTCTCGTAGTCAGCCTCGCTCTTTATGCTCCTTACTAGGTCGTTGTTCGTCACTATACCCACAGGCTTCCTGCCCTCGACGACCACAAGGATGTGGCAGTACATGTTCCTGACCGAGGAGAGCTTCTCGTCGGCCTTCACCTGGCGGTGCTCGTCGTCGATTCTGCAGTCCGCAATCTTCATGAAATAAATATATCCTTCGGAGATAAATATTGTTTATTATGGGAATGTCCAAATACGAGGCCAGCGCGCTCCTTTGGCTCTTGGCAAGATACAACCCAGGCGTAGCCCATCTCATCAGGGACCCGGAGAACAAGAAGAAGCTTACATCCGAGATAGAGGAGAGCCTTAAGGCGATAGCCTACGGCATTTCCCACGACGCGCTGGACGCAATCTGGGAGAAGGTGGAGGATGCGGCTGAAATCGGGGCTTTGGTCCCCACGGGAGGAACTGGGTCAGTTTCCATGGAGGCCGCAAGTTTCATAGCTAAGATGATGGTGCTCGGCCCCCTTGCGAGGAAATACTACTCATCTATTGAAAAGGTCCGTCCAGGCGTCTCCAAGGCTTTGGAGGCCTACCAGAACTTTTCAAATCTCCCACTACTGGATAGCATACTCACAGTAATCCCGGAGAAGGGCATAGCGGCCATATACGCTTTCGTCAGGAACATCTACAGCATCATAAAGCAGGGGAAGAGCTTCGAGAGGGATGCCAAATACGGCAGAGGGGACTATGTGGACGACCTCTACGGCAAGGGGATGGAAGGGTACAGGGACCAGACTAGCACACACCCACTGAGGCCTGCGCTTGAGGATTACGGGGTTTCAAAAGCAAAGAAGAAGTGAACACCTTTCTGAAATAATTAAAACTTGGAAAAGAAAGTTATTTTAAGAATTCGCTATGTGAAAAGTATGGGAAAACGTCCTAAAGTAAATATAACCAATGTTATACCTACTGGTCCACCAAAAAGTGGGTTTGGCAGATTTATAGGTGGTTATAACGACCTTCTTGTAGCTGTCGGTGGTACCGTTCAACTTTTGATGACCGCCATACAACAAGTCATACCAGCAGTCACGCCTCAATATCAACTCCAAAAAGAACCAGTTCAAGTATTATCAGTTCACCCATACGATGGATTACTCAAAATAGCGAGCGAGGCTGAAGCGATTTGCATAAAATACGGAAATACCCAACTTTTAAACCAAATAAGGGAACAGACAGATACGTTAAGACTACAGGCAGACCGTTTAATTGGATACCGAAAGCTTTTGGAAGACCCAACTGTTCATGACAAACTTTCCAATTACGATTTACAACCGTCAGATCAAAGACCAAGGGACTCTCTAGAACCATACTTAAATCAACCAAGAGACGAAGTTTATAGGAATGAATTAAAATCAAATTTGTACACTCCATACAATCCTTCGTCAGTTTCTCCGCAAGCTCCGGTTGCTCAACAAAAGAAAAAGACGGACCCAACAACAACTACAGCAGTGGTAACTCTTTTAATCTCGACATTAACCCTGCTCTACCTTCCGTTCTCTTCCCTGACCGCGACGGCAAAAGTAGCTTCACCCACGTCCTCGGCCTTGCCGATATTCATAGGATTGGCTTCTATAATAGCCGTCTCGATAGTCTTCTTGGCAAGAAGGAAGTCACATGTTCCTGGTTGACTCGTGCAATTCAGTGAGCCTCTCCTGGACGTCCCTTCTCCTATCCTGCAGCTCCCTAAGACTGGCTTCCAAGGCGACCCTTTTGTTCGGGTCTTTTTCAGTAGCTAATTTGTGAGCAGCCTCAGCAACAGCCTCGCTCATCTCGGCTAATTCTAACCTAAGGTTCTTGGTTTCGTCATGAAAAGCGGAGTAGACGCCAGCAGTGGTAGACCATTGTAGCTTTTTTTTAAGGAAGAAATAGTACAAACCAAATGTGAATATTAAACCAAACGCTAAGAGCGAAGCCCAACCCATTCCGTAAAAATATAGAAACAACAGTGTATAGGCGCAAAGTACGGTAGTACCTTGAAGAAGTGGCATTATAGGTTGTGCAAGTGGCCCTAACCACGCTACCGGTAGTGGGACAATCATAACTAAGGCTACCGTGAGAGCTAGCCAGACATTAGTTATCTGCGTTGACCTGAAAATTTTAAGCTCGTTCAAAAAACCATACACAATAAAAAAAACAGAGCCGGGAATAAGCACAATAAGGAGCAGATTTACTATGCTAGCTAAAATTGGTGGTAGCACCATGTTGGCATAGTTCGTCAGTGCCAAGGCTATATTCGGACCCATAATAAAAATCGTAAGGGCCTTCAACCATACAGGAACATTATTTAATAAGTCAGATTTTGTATTGGTCTGGCTTCTGCTCCCTGGACCACTTGGGTCTAGACTGGTAGCAAACCGAAGTCCTATCAGAGACAACAACAAAATTAGAATAAGTCCCCGCCAAACCCTTCTCATGAAATAATTATGCAATCCTAACTTTTTAAATTTGGGTTTAGGCCGACCTTAAAGTTCCTCTCATCTCCTCGAGCCTGTCCTCTAAGCTTCTCACATCGTCTTTGAGTTTAGTCACCTGGGCCTCGAGTTCCGCTCTCCTGCTTGAGCTAGCGGTCCCGGCCATCTTCTCGGTCAGCTCTATTAACAGATCCCTTTTTTGGGCTAGCTCCATCCTCAACCCCTTCACAATCTCGTCATACCCTGCCGCAACGCTGGCCTGCGAGCCCCACTCAGACTTCCTTCTTTTGTAGTATAACCATGTCCCTACTATGAAAATCAGGGCAAAAAGGAGGACTGCCCATGTAGTTAATATTTGGAAAACAAAGTTGGCTATCATGTAGGTTACGTGCAGCGGGAAGAGGGAGAAAGACATCAATAAGGCCAGCCAAATATTGGCCTTTCGTACCCTTCTGAAAATCCTCAGCTCCTCCAAGAAACCGTAGACGATTATGAAAATAGCCAGGAAAGGTAAAATCGCGTACTGAACCAACACCCATATGAGAGTTAGGTTGAAAATAGTACCATGCGCCCCAGGCTCAAGTTTACTTGCTGGTATCCCAGTAAAGAATGAAAGAAAACCAGCTTTACAACTTTTAGTACCGCAAGCCTCTGTGCCCTTACACACATTTTGTAAATCCTCTAATGAACATCCTTGTTTCAAGAAAACTAGAGGATTAAATGCAGCGACTACATTCAGAATTAACAAAGAGCACAATACCAAACTGACAGATTGGAGTTTTCTCACTAAATATCACCTATATATCATCCAATTGCTTCATCTGAGCCCTGACATTGCTTATCTCAGCGTCTATTTTATCTAACCTTTGCGTTATTTGATCCAACCTTTTGCCTCTCGCGTCAGGTATCTCCTCGACTAACAACTTCCTCTCCTCATACAGTTGGCTCAGTTGCTCTTTAATGGATTTTTTAGCTACAGCTTCGGCTTCCGCAGTCGCGGCGGCCGATGTCCACTGCGACCTTCTGACTACCCCATACTTCCAGATACCCACTGCGAAAATAAACGCGAAGACTAGGACAGCCCAAAAGGACATAAGATTGAACGTGACATTAACAAGCCATAAAAACATATGGGTCGGGAGTGTCGAAAAGGCTATTAAGAAAGACAGAATTCCATTGACCTTCCTAGTCCTCCTGAATATCCTCAATTCCTTGAGGAAGGCATATACAATTATCCAAACGCTGAAGAACGGTAATATACCAACCCATATAAACATAAACCAATTCTGTGTTGTCGCATCAAAACCAAACCATTCTGCCAAAACCCAAATAACTATATCCCACAACCATTGAGGAACATCCTTTAAATCGCTTGGAAATGTCGGGACTGGTCCCCCAGCACCCGGAGTTGGTCCAATACCAAGAACAACATTCAAAGTAAGAGTTAAAAAAACAAGTAGGAACAGACTTCTTATAAGCTTCTTACCCATTGTGTATCAACCTTAACTAAGATTAATTTCGAAATTCCAATATTTATATTTTCCCAGAAGACAAATTCTATTCATGATACCGGCAACTCCAGGGCTATTCGTCTTCATCCCGTCATCAATACTTTTGACGGTCGCCCTATACCACCTCCTAAATGAACTGAAAATCTTCAACTTCCAGAAGGCCAACATCCCTATAGCCATAGCCATCGCGCTGCCGGCGATGTACTTCCTCTCCTTCCTTTCCCCGTTCATTGGAGCCGCATCAATCTTCATCATATTCACTACAAGGCCGAAGAAGGAGACCAAGATGCGGCTGGCCATGCTGCTGTCCGCAGGCTACTTTCTGGCGGCCTCCCTTGTGGTGTACCTCCTCTGATGGGCATAATATATATTTTTGTTCCTATAATTCCTATTATTTTCCTAAAGGCATTCTTGTGATATCATGGAGACAAAGATAAACAAACTCACGCTTCACGGCTTCAAGTCCTTCAGGAAGAACGTGTCCATACCCTTCCTGCCGGGCTTCAACTCGGTTGCGGGCCCTAACGGATCTGGGAAAAGTAATATTTTGGATGCGATATGCTTCGTCCTAGGCAGGACCTCTGCCAAGTCCATGAGGGCGGACAAGTTGTACGAGCTGGTGTTCCATGGCAACAAGATCAGCCCAGGCTCGGAATACGCCTCGGTTACACTATGGCTCGACAATTCCAAGAAGATATTCCCATACGAGGTGCCCGAGCTGTCTATAAACAGGAAGGTGAACGTCAAGGGGAACAGCATATACAAGCTCAACGGCAAGACGACGACGAGGGAGAAGGTGCTCGAGGTCTTCTCCGCGGCCAGAATCCACCCGGACGGCTTCAACATCATACTTCAGGGCGATGTCACCAGCGTCATAGAGATGAGCCCCGAGGAGAGGAGGGAGATAATAGACCAAGTAGCTGGGATAAGCCTCTACGACGAGAAGAAGGAGAAGGCCCAGAGGAACCTGGATTTGGTCAGCGAGAAGCTGAGGGAGGTCGAGATAATAATAACCGAGCGCCTCGAACGACTGCAGGAGCTGGAGAGCGACAGGAACACGGCATTGAAGTACCAGGAGATGATAGATTACCTGAAGGTCCTCACCGCGTCAATCGCATACAAGAAGTACCAGTTCGAGATGGAGAAGTTCGATTCCCTGGAGGACAAGATAAAGGAGAGCGAGAAGGAGATAACAGGCTTCGAGGGGCAGATAAGGTCGTTGGACACCCAG
>Ga0154846_103_pt5 | contig 76913 bp, 87 predicted proteins | sample Rifle2008BG16ft_FD_105574 | JGI IMG/M metagenome (GOLD analysis project Ga0154846, IMG submission 105574) | Candidatus Micrarchaeota archaeon RBG_16_49_10
CGATGGAGAAGAGGAGGCAGGAGATTACGGAGAAGATTTTCGTCCGCTCCAAGGAGGCCGGTGTGAAGCAGGAGTTGGAGGACATAAAGAACAGGATAATAAGGAACAAGGATAGGATTGAGTCCGACGAGAGGGAGATCTCGAGGCTCAACAAGCTGATAGATAGGTTGAGGGACAGCAGCAGGACATTGGTCACCAAGCCGGTCCAGACGATACTCAGCCTGAAGAGGCAGGACGTCTCAGGCACAGTCTCGGATTTGATGAAGATTCCTTCTGAGTATAGGACCGCTGTCGAAGTCTCCGGTGGCTCGAGGCTCAGCAACATAGTGGTGAAAAGTGTCAATACGGCCACGGAGTGCATAAACTTCCTCAAGAACGAGAAGATTGGCAGGGCAACATTCCTACCACTGGACAGGATAAAATACACTTCCGTATCCCCAGACCAGAAGGCGCTCGCAAAGAAGCCGGGGGTGATAGGCTTTGTCTCAGATCTGGTGAAATACGATCCTGATTATTCCGCCGCCATAAGGCACGTCTTCGGCGACACGATAGTGGTCGAAAGCCTGGGCACGGCGAGGGAGATAGGGATAGGCAAGATAAGGATGGTCACGCTGGACGGCGACCTTGCTGAGAGGTCCGGGGCGATGGTAGGCGGCTTCTACAAGAGGAGGCAGACGTCTACCGGCGACATAGAGCTCGAGGAGTACGAGAGGGCCAGGATGGAGATGGAGGAGGAGATAAACTTCCTGCGCATCGAGATAGGGCAGCTGAACCAGAAGATGGACGACCTGAGGAAGAAGCTAGAGACGGAGAGTCAGGGCGTCATAGACCTGGAGAACGAGAGGGTTGGACTGGACGAGAAGCTTTCGGCGACCAGGGAGAAGAGGAACAGCCTATATGAGGAGAGGATTGCATTCACCGAGCAGATAAACAAGATGAAGATAAAAGGGGCGAAGTCTGAGGCGGAGCTCAGCAGCCTCAAGTCAGAGGTGGACAGGTACGAGAACATCCAATACATGGACGAGAAGGTTGAGGTTCTGGAGGAGAAGGTCGACAGGACAAACTCGGACCTGAATTCGATGGGGCTCGTGAACCTAAAGGCGATAGAGGAGTATGACAGGTTCAAAGGGGAGTTTGATCAGTTGAAGAACAAGTTCGATTCCATCCACAGGGAGAGGGACTCGATAGTTGATATGATAAGCCAGATAGAGGGGAAGAAGAAGGACGTGTTCTACGAGTGCCTTAACTCAATAAACAAGAACTTCAAGGATGTTTTCATGAAGCTCTCCAACGGCGATGCGTCTCTTGAGCTCGAGGACCCTCTCAACATCCAGTCCGGGCTGATAGTCAAGGCCAACCCCAGCGGCAAAAAACTGCTTAACCTCGACGCGATGTCCGGCGGGGAGAAGACGATGACGGCGCTCGCATTCCTCTTCGCAGTCCAGAAATATAAGCCTGCGCCCTTCTACGTGCTGGACGAGATTGACGCCGCCTTGGACAAGACTAACACGAAAAAAATTTCCGACATGATAAAGATGCTCTCCGAGAACGAGCAGTTCATAGTCATCACGCACAATGACTATACAATAAAGCAGGCCGACAGGGTCTATGGGGTGTCGATGATAAACGGCGAGTCGCAGATAATAGGCGTCGAGCTGCCGAAGGGTGAGTAGATGGACGAGGAGAACCTTCTGCAGACGATAATGAAGCAGGAGTCTTGGGACGACCTGATTGCGCAGGTGGTGGCCCTAGACAACCTCGACCCATGGGACATAGACCTGGTGAAGCTGTCCGACTCCTTTTTGAAGTACATAAAGAGCCTTGAGAGGCTTGACTTCAGGATACCCGCGAAGGTGGTCCTGGTCGCCGCGATACTGCTGAAGCTCAAGGCGGAGATTCTGACGCCTTTCCTCAGGCCCAAGGAGGCGGAGAACTCATACAACCCATTCCTTTTCGAGCCGGAAGACTTCGATAATATAAAGGACAAAGTCTCGGAGCTCGAACTCAAGCCTGGTCTTGTAAGGAGGGTCAAGAGGAAGGTCACGCTCGACGAGCTGGTAGCTGCGTTGAAGAAGGCGGTGAAGGTGCATGACAGGCGGACCGAAAAGAAGACGCGACTCGGCAGGAACGTCGGCAAGGAGATAAACGTCGACGAGCAGGACATCGAGAAGAGGATAATATCCCTGCTCGGGGAGATAGACACCTTACTGTTAGAGCTCGGCTCAGAAAAAGTCGAGTTCTCGAAAATGCTGAAGGAGTGGGACAGGGAAGAGATAATAACCCATTTCATGCCTTTGCTATACCTTTCGACAAGAGGTAAGATTGTGATGGAGCAGGAAGAGTTCTTCAAGGAAATATTCATTAGCAGGAAAAATTGAAAATATTTATTTTCTGCGAGATTTTGGAGAAATAAAGCAGGAGAATTGAGATTTAAATTATTCTCCTCCCCGATTTTTCTGGATAAAAAATACTAAAAATGAAGAAATTATGTAACTCAGAATTAACCCAGCAAGATACAAATACCAAACTAACCATATCCCCCTTCCAATAAATTCCGCACTTTTTATAAAACCCTGAACTTTAATGAAATCTATATACATGGGACACACACAATTTTCTCCTGGTTTACACAGTTCACACATAACAAATCTTTTCACAGGGATACCGAAAATCAATAACAACAATAAAAATATTATCAGAGTTAAGGCTATCTTACTAAAACTTGGCTTCAAAACTTTCTTCCACTCCACACAGATACATCGAAAAATAAGTTTTTAAGATTTTCGATTATGTTAGGTCTAAATCAAATAAAAATTTCATTGGGAAATCTACATTATCTTAGCGTTTCTTAAAGGAAATATTCATATCAAGAAAGAATAACTCAGAAAAGAATTTAGGGGCTAAGGCAACTTAAACAGAAACCTTTCTCCTTTTTTTGTCTTCTCTAACCTGAATCGTAGACCTAACCAAATCCACAGATCTTCTGAAATCCCTATTGTTATAAAATACATATTGAAAAATATCACTTGCAACTATCATAGATCCGACCATGGCAACTAATTTTCCATATAACCTCAATTTTCTATGCACCATTTTCCTCATTAATTTCCTATTTATCAACTTATGAACCTTCTGAACCCTTAACCTATCCTCGATTGAAAAAATCGGAGTCTCAAAAACAGGCTTTCTGTAGAAATAGCTCGGATCGTTTAAGTATACTTCCGGCTGGACAACAAAGTAATTATTCTTCTCAACCCACTCGAACAATTCTGTGTTTGGTGTTGGTATAAGGTTTAGGAAATCTGTTTTGAAGGCACACGATCTGTTTGCTATGCGTAGAGAATCTTTGACATCTTCCCATGTTTCATCAGGAGCCCCAACAACCCAATTGGCATAAACCTCTGCCCCAGATTCACAAGCCATTTTCATTGCAGTCTCTATAGTTTCTATAGTTTCATCCTTATGCAAACTTTTCAGAACTTTATTGTTTCCCCCTTCAACAGCTATCTGAATAAACCTAAACCCAACATCCCTCATCCTAATAAGCATGTCCTTTGTTAATCTGTCTGCTCTAACCCCATTGTTCAATCTAAATTCCAGATACCCTATTTCTCTCCTATCAATTTCATTACATATTTCAAACACTCTTTCTCCAATCAGCGTAAAGTTATCATCAACTATGGCAAATTGCTTGTAACCTCTCTTAACCCAGTATTCAATTTCATCAACCACATTTTTCGGTGTTCTTGCCCTGAACCCCCTACCCATCACCAATCTAACCGAACAAAAAATACATCTGAAGGGACACCCTCTGGAAGTCACTAAAGGTATCTCCTTCTGGATATACTTCCCCAATTCAAATTTCTCAAAAGTCGGCTTGGGTAGATTGTCTAGGTCTTTGATAAAATCCCTATCCCCATTATAGATTATCTTCCCACATTCCCTATGTATAAGACCCTTTATTTCTGAGACCGGTTTCCCCCGACAGAGTTCGAGTAATGTTTCCTCACCTTCGTTTACACAACAATAATCAATTTCATCGCAATCTTTCATAACGTCTTCCTTTACGGATGATGCATGGGGACCGCCGCAAATAACTCGGAAATCCATTCCCATGTTCTTGAGTTCTTTTATCCATTGATAATGTCTCTTGTACATCAGTGTAAAGAAACTTATTCCAATCAAATCCGGTTTGAATTCTCTTATTTTGTTTTTTAAATCCTCAAATTCACAATCAGGAAATGTCATGTCAAGTATATCATACTCTATTCCAGCACTTTTTAGTGTTGCGGCCAGATAACCGATACCTGGTGGTGGTCGCATGGAAGTGCATCTATCACTTGGGAATTGGACTAATAAAATCCGCTTATACCTATCTGACTTTTTGCCCCTATTCATGGTTTAATCCTATGACTTTTTTGGTTTAAAACATTTATATGCACTAACAGATTGAATAATTGCTAAATTTTCTCCATCAAAACAGACCACAGGCACACTTTGTTGCCGCCGGGCTCTCTATGGATAACCTCATTCGCTTCCAACACCTTGAAATAGCCCGAGAAGTAGCCTTCAATATTTTCCAGGCTGAACACATTCTCCTGTTTCCAGTTCGTCTTTGTGCTGAATGCTTGGACGTTGTATCTGCCTCCCTTCTTGAGAATCCTATGAACACCCCTTACGAAATCTCCCCGAAGGTTAGGCGGCACGTGATGGAAACATCCTCTATCATAGACAAAGGTGAATTCCTCATCACCGAACTTGAGGTTGTAGGATACACCCTCCATAAACTTCGATTCCAACCCAGATTCTTTGGCGCGCTCCCTTGATATTTTCACTGCGGTCGGCGATATATCAATACCTATGACATCAAAACCCCTCTCAGTAAGGAATAATGATTGGGTTCCCGAGCCGGAGCATATATCCAGAATTTTCCCGTCAGGTATCTTCCCTTCTTTTATCAACCTTACCAGTTCCTCATCCGGCCTGTTTTTCTCCCAAGGTAACTGTGCATAAGGAACAATCCTATAGTTCTCGTCCCATCCTTCCCTCGCCTGTTTGGTGGCTTTCCCCACAAGGTTGACCTGCATTTTCATCACTACATTGACACTGGAGCAATACAATTATTTATAACTCAGTTATATATATAATTTATCCAAGTGGCTGCAACAATTTCAAATTTTCCTGTACTCAACATAGAACTCCGAATAAACCCAGTCAAGGAAGCGATTGCTTATCAGCCTGTTTTTAAGCAACGATAGGGCCGTCAGAAACTTGAACCTATTATAGTAACCCATCGAATCGAATCTCCTCAAAAAGACTCTTATGAATTTACTCCCACACAACTTGTCCAGCTTTCTGACTGAGTTTGCCCGGTAGTAACACCTGTAGTAGTGCCCGTTACGCCTTCCCTGCAGTATGCCAATGAGTTTCACCTTAAATGAATGCGGAATTATTTTTATTAAGAAACCCTCGAGACTTTTTACGTTAGGTACCCACAGAGCAAGAACCCCACCTTTTTTAAGAACCCTATGGGCTTCTGAAATGAAATTCCCCGGCTTTTTCAGGTGCTCGACAACCCAATGCGAGTAGACTACATCAAACGTGGAATCCCCAAAGGGGAGTCTACAAACATCAGCGACTTGGAAGTTGAGGTTGTTTTTCCTGTACTTTCTTTTTGCCTTTTCGATGTCCTCACCTATCACATCCACGCCTTCGATTCGCTTGGCGAAGCTAGAGAAGTAATATGCAGTTTTACCCTCCCCACACCCTGCATCGAGGACGACCTTTCCTTCGATTCTTTTTCTGTTCAGTTCCATCCCTATTGGGACGTTATCGGTATAGACACCCCTTCTCCTTAACCACTCTCCTCCTGAGAAAAATTTTCCTTTCATATCAAATCCCCTGAGCAGTTCATGTATCAAGAATAGTCATTCAAAGATAAATCGGCAAGTGCTTGGATAGCGGCATATTCATCCGCCAATGGTATTAAATATTTGCTTTCACCTTCTAATTGTATAAAGGTGGTTTTTCATGGCAAAAGAAAAAGTAAAATTACCTCTTGCGCCCCTGGAAAGGATTTTAAGGAAGGCTGGGGCTAAAAGGGTTTCGAAAAGCGCTGTGAGGGAGTTCTCCATGGTCTTGGCGGACTACGCTTCAGACATTTCAGGGGAGGCAGCCAAACTCGCGACCCACGCTGGGAGGAAAACTATAGTCGAGTCCGACGTTAGGATGGCCAGGAAGAGGCTGTCCTAGGTTTTATTTTTTTTCTGCCGTCACAAGAAGCAAAATTCCTACCCAGTATAAGGAAATAACACAGACTTCTCCACATCTATTTCAATTTTTCTGACAATAATTAAACAGGTGATGCCCTGATGGATACCATCGTAAGCTTCGTTGGCGACTTTTCTGAGATGGTCAAAAAGTCGATGGAGCAGACCAAATCGGCCATAGGCAAGCAGGTCGTAGATTCGACGGCCGGCAGGAAGGGCGTCTGCGTCGATAGGATAACCGACTTCTCGGGCAAAAAAATATCGTTCCTCGGCGTGAAGTACGACAAGAAGGAGCTTGACACTATAAACGCCATAAACAAGGACATCCTTGTGGTCAAGGGCGAGAAGGAGAAGTTCTTCGTCTCGATGGAAGACATATCCGCTGTCGGGGACTCGATAATCCTGCTCAAGACTGAGCTCAAGACGCCGGAGATATCGCCGGAGGCTGTGAGGGCCAGCGACGTTTTCAAGAGGTACAACCTGACCGTAGATGCCATAAACGACATCATGCCTTCCGCTGTTTCTAGGACCGAGCAGGCCAAGGAAAACAACAAGAAGTGGATCAACAAGCTGATTGGAGAATAGAATGATTCCTTACGAGGAGATGATGGACGGCTTGAAGGAGAAGTCAGGCCTGTCCAAGAAGGAGCTTGACAAAAAGGTTAGCCAGAAGTACGAAGAGCTGGGCGGCCTGGTCTCGATGGAGGGCGCGGCGCACCTGGTGGCGAGGGAGCTGGGGATAAATTTGCTCGTCAAGAAGAGGAAGCTAAAAATAAGCGACCTGAAGGACGGCATGAAGAGCGTGGACATCACGGGAAGGGTGAGCATGATTACAGAGCCGAGGGAGTTCAGCAGGAAGGACGGGACGAAGGGGAAGGTCTCGAATATTTTCGTTTCCGACGGTGCTGGGAGCATAAGGATTCCGCTATGGGACAAGCAGGTTGACGACCTGAAGGGCAAGATCCAGGAGGGCGAAGTCATATCCATCAGCAACGGCCTAGTCAAGATAAACAACTTCGGGAACATCGAGCTTAGGGTATCAACCTTTTCGAAGATAGAGAAGGTCCAGGATGACGGCTCGATACCATTTGAAAAGCCGAATGCCCGGCCTTTGGCTGTCGAGACAGACATCAACATGATTAAGGAGGGTTTCTTTTCGGTGAAGGGGAACATAGTCCAGCTATTCAAGATAAACTTCACCTACAAGATGTGCCCGAAGTGCAGGATGAAGATAGAGGAGGAGGACTGCCCTGAGCACGGCAAGGTGAAGCCGGAGACCAACATGCTGGTCTCTGCGGTGATAGACGATGGCACCGGCAACCTAAGGGTCGTGTTCTTCAGGGAGCAGGCTAAAAGGTTGTCAGGGATAGAGCCGAATGTCCTGTCAGATTTGGGTCAGGATGCGGCTTATGACGCGCTGAAGAAGGCCGTCCTTGGGAGGGATGTCGTGGTCTCGGGCCGCGTTCAGAGGAACAAGCTGTTCGAGAACTTGGAGATTGTCGCTAATGATGTTCAGGAAATAAACCCAGTAGAGGAGGGTAAAAGACTTATAGATGAAATAAAAACTTTAGTTGGTGGGTATGAAGGAGGAAAAGATTAAAGAGGAAAAGACCAAAGAAGATAAGTTTAGCCTTGAGGACATACCTGGGGTTGGGCCTAAATTAGCCGAAAAGCTGATTGAAGTTGGTCTTAATGACCCTATGGCCATCGCCACATCGTCCCCTGGGGATTTGGCGTCTATACTAGAGATAGGGCGGGCGACCGCGTCCAAGATAATAGACAACGCAAGGGAGAAGCTCAAGATGGGCTTCACTTCGGCGGACGAGATATGGAAGCAGAGGCAGAAGCTCAACAAATTAAGCACTGGAAGCAAGGCATTGGACGAACTTTTGGGCGGAGGCATAGAGACCCAGGCCATCACCGAAGCCTACGGGCAGTTCGGCTCCGGGAAGACACAACTGGGATTCCAACTTGCGGTTAATGTCCAATTACCGAAGGACAAGGGCGGCTTGAATGCGAACTGCCTTTTCATCGACAGCGAGAACACCTTCAGACCGAACAGGGTGATACAGCTAGCGGAGTCTTTGAAGCTGGACCCCATGAAGATTTTGAAAAACATCTTTGTGGCTAGGGCGTACAACTCTGACCATCAGGTCCTTCTTATAGAGAAGGCGGGAGAGATGATCGAGGAGAAGAACGTTAGGCTCCTGATAATCGACAGCCTCACATCTCATTTCAGATCGGACTATGTCGGGAGGGGCGAATTGGCTCCTAGGCAGCAAAAACTGAACAAGCATCTGCACACCCTTCAGAAGCTGGCCGACACGTTCAACCTCGCCGTCTATGTCACAAACCAGGTGCAGGCGAACCCCGCCATATTGTTCGGCGACCCAACCAGCCCGGCTGGAGGACACATAGTCGCACACCAGACAACATATAGGCTTTATTTTAGGAAGTCCAGCGGCGACAAGAGGATAGCAAAAATAATGGATTCCCCAGACTTGCCGCCAGGCGAATGCGTCTTCAAGGTCATGCCGGAAGGAGTTAGGGATTAATTAATTATTCGGCAAATAATTTCATGCCAATAAAAGTAATTGCATTCGACCTTTGGAGCACGCTGATTTCTGGCAGCCCCCCAGACATCATGGAGGAAATAGCAGCCAAACTATCCTTTGACACAACCCAAGACTTTTGGGATTATTGTGACAAGCACTACTTCAACTGCAAGATAAAACCTTCCCAGATGCTGAGAGACATAGCCAAAGAAAAGGGGGTGAAAACAAACGTTGAGAAGTTGACATCCCTTTGGGAAAGCACATGGGATTCGATTTACGTCTATTCCGACACAGTTCCTGCCTTGGAAAAAATTAGAAAAAAATATAAAACAACCCTTATCTCCAATAGCGGATCCGAGGAGGGAAAGAGAGTATTAAAAATTTTCGGCCTTGCAGAATATTTCGATTACATAATAATGTCCTACGAGGTTGGCCTTGCCAAGCCAGACCCAGAAATTTTCAGACTCGTCACAAAGAAATTTTCCGTTAAACCTGAGGAGGTGGTTTATGTTGGCGATGGCTTTCAGAATGATTTTCTGGGTGGCAAGAATGCTGGATTTAAGACATTTCTAATCGACAGAAGGGACAAACACCCACAGTTCAAAAAAGAAGATTGGTACATCGAGTCTCTTGACGAGCTTTTAGACAAGATTTGAAATAAAAATACATACAAAACAAAAGTTATTTTAGTTATTTATCGGGGATTTAAGTGAAGGTTTTTGCAGATTTGCATTTGCACACGAAATGGGCAAGGGCGACCAGCAAGGATATGGACATTGAAAATTTGGCCAAATTTGCGAAGGTCAAAGGATTGAATCTTCTGGGGTCTGGCGATTTCACTCACCCAAGGCAATTGGCCGACATCAAGGCCAAGCTTGAGCCGATAGAAGGCAAGGGCCTTTATCAATACAACGGAATGAACTTCATGCTCACCACAGAGGTTGCGACATTCTATTTCCAGGACAAAAAACCGCGGAAGGTCCACCACATAATCCACCTACCCGAGATTGAGATGATAGACCAGGTAATAGATGTTTTTTCCAAGAAAGGCGGCAATACTGGGATAGACGGCAGATTGTCGATAAAATTGACTTCTGTTGAGATGGTGGAAATCTTGAACAGCATCTCGAAGGACATACACATCGTTTCCGCCCATGCCTGGACGCCCTGGTATGGAGTCATAGGGTCTGACACAGGCTTCAATTCCATTCAAGAGTGCTATCAAGAAAAGACAAAACACATTTATGCGATTGAGACGGGCTTGAGTAGCGACCCACCAATGAACTGGCGGGTATCGGCGTTGGATGACTTCGCCTTGATGAGCAACAGTGATGCCCACTCCCCTTGGAGTTGGAGGCTTGGCAGGGAATGCAACGTCTTCGATTTGAAGGAGTTGGATTACTTCGACATTTGGGATGCTATAAGAAAGAAGGACAAAAAAAGATTTCTTTACACGATAGAGGTAGACCCCAATTACGGGAAATACCATTTTACCGGGCACAGAGCGTGCAAGTTTTCTTGCTCGCCCGCGGAGTCAGCAAAGTTAAAGGGCATATGCCCTGTCTGCAGGAAGCCGTTGACCATAGGCGTGCTCGAAAGGCTGGAGAAGCTTGCGGACAGAGAGGAGGGTTTTAAACCGAAAAACGCCATAGACTTCAAATCCCTGTTACCGCTCTATGAGATAATTTCCTTCATCACAGAGACAAGCACGCTCTACTCCAAAAAAGTCCAAACAGAAACGGATAAGCTAATCCAAAAATTCGGGTCAGAACTCAACGTTTTGTTAAGCGCCGAAAAAGAAGAGCTTATTAAAGTCACCAGCGAAAAAATAGCAGAGGCTATAATAAACATCCGGGAAGGTAAAATCACCTACAAGCCTGGTTATGATGGGGTGTACGGCGAACCTACATTTGAGAAAGACAAACCTGTAAAGGAGGAAAAACCAAAAAGACCACAAAAAACACTGTTCGACTTCAAGGGCCTGTAGTCTAATGGCAGGACGCCGCCCTCACAATGTTGAGAATGGCGGTAATTCCGGTTCGAGTCCGGGCGGGCCCATCAACAGGAATCAAATCTGCTCGGACTGCCCGAAAACTTTGACTGTCAAATCAGTCTTCCTTATCGAGTACTTATAGAAAAGTTCGATGGAGGCCTCAATGTTCTTCCACTCGGTCACGTCCCCTATGTAGGCCGTGCACTTCATATAGCCTTTCTGCCCATTCACCATCTTTACACTTCCGGCGTTATCGCAGACCAGATCCCCGCTACTCACCGTCAGAGTCACGTCATCATTAACCGGCCTTCCACCACCGACATTTGTGATTTCAAGGTACACAGTCACCTGGCCGTTCTCGGCGTATGGTGTCCTGGATGAAAGCTTGAATTGGGTCTGTATGGGCCCGCTCTCAGGGACTTCTTCCGGCTCGCCTAGCTTGTTTTTTTCTATATCTTGCTGCTCTTTCGGCAGGCTCCTTATCCATTCCCTGCTCGCAACCCTTATTATGGCCTCTGAGTGGCTTCGATAATCGTAATCTATCCCAATCTCGAACGGGTATGTTATCGTGGAGTACATGGCTGTCGGTATGTATACCCAAGTAAGGGTCTCCGTGAAGTTCGATGGCTCAAGCTCCGGTATGGAATCTGGCTGCTCTTGGAGTGAAAAGCTGGTTGGCAACCCGATGACCTTTGGGACTATATTTTCCACAACATTGTCGCCGGCGTTCGTTATCTGGGCCTCGATATAAACTGACTCGCCCTCATAGACACCGTCTATAGGCTCCACACTGTATCCGACAATCTTCAAGGCCTCGCTGCTAGAAACTTGGGTATTGTCGCCGTTGTTTCTTGTATTAGTACAGCCAGCAAGAAGAACTATAACAAACACCAAGAAAGTCAGCAAGAGATTCTTCATAATAATTATTTGTCACCGCTTTTATTAATCTTTTTTTCGGCTCTACTAACCAAAAGCGCCAACAAAATAAATTCGATTGAAATCAGGCAAACCCAATAAACTGCCGTGTCAAACCAAAAAACCTCCGGATAGAGCTGAATTAAAGTAGCCGTTGGTTCGAAAGCCCAGTTCCCTTCCTTGAAAAAGATTTCATGGAACTTTATAAAGAACGATTGGAAATTGGCTATCATTAAAACCGAAGATATCACAACTATACCGGCCAACAACGAAAGCAATTTCTTAAGAAACACAACCAAACTCTTCAAATCCTCTAACTTGGCTAACAGAAAACACCCTCCTACCGAAAGGATGATTGTGCCAACATGGAAAGCAACCAGTTTAACCCTAAGTGATTTAACATCAGACAAATGGGCAATTTCGTCTTCCGTGAAAAAACCGCTGCCTCTAAGGGTAGTTTCGTCTATTTTTCCGTTGGTGTATCCCAAGACCATTTTAGACAGATCCAGCCTTTCAGTATCTGAAAATTTAATAGGCTTAGGAAAGGCGGTTTTAGAGTATTCCAAGCTGACGTATGCGTTTGAGAAAAACATGTAGATATTTGAGAGGAAAATTACACCAAATATTGAGAAAAACAGAAGAGTCCTGAGAACAAAAAAATCCGGCTTCATGAATCTTATATCTTTTTCCCGCTTAATATCTTCATGGCGAGCATCGTCCAGAGATACTTAATTGAGCCGTTCGAAGTTGGGGCAGGGTATAATTCAGTAAAAACTATCGCAATTGCGTTTTTGTTCATAGCCTTCCTTTTCATTGCCGAGCGTCTTCTAAAGAAAATAAAGGTCAAAATAGACAGGGAGTTTTTTTTGGCCGTGATACCTTTCATCGTACTCGGTGCCTTTGTAAGGGTAATTGAGGATGCCGGAATTTTAAAGTCCACCCTTTTCATAACGCCCTTCATTTGGATACTCTTTTTTGGGATTATTATAGGTCTGTTGGCATTCTCATCTCTCATCCAACTTAAGAGGGGAATACCCTACTACAAAATAATGTTCGTCTTGGGTATTTTCCTTTCAGGTTTGGCTGCAGGCACCTTGAGTTACACTAACCTAATCTCCATCTTCTATGTATCGGCATGGTTCGCTCCTTTTGTTTTATTGTTTCTCTTTCTTGACTGGTCATTGGAGAACAAATTAATATCGCTCGTCCAGCTTTTCGACGCTGTGACAACCTTCGTTTCGATGAAGTACTTTGGATATTCCGAGCAGCATGTCCTACCTAATTTGATAATCAACTTTACCGGCACACCATTTTCGTTCGTCTTGGTGAAGCTGGTTGTGGTAGTTTTCGCCTTGAAGATAATAGACAAGCACTCTGAAAGCCAGGACACGAAGAACCTCTTCAAGTTTTCCATAATGCTCCTTGGCTTGGGACCTGGTTTAAGGGATTTGATAAGGCTAGTCGCTTTTGTCTAGGGAAGGGTGACTTCCACATTCCCTATTACGAAATTACCGTTCCCTGTGACCTCAAAGTTTAGCGTGTTTTTGCCTGGCTTCACGTTGCTCTGCCCGAAACCCACCGAAACGGTCTCCCCTATAGAATAAGACTGTATGGCTTCAGTCGAATGCACATTACCCTCAGGGTCTGTTATGGTTAATATCAAGTTCCCGTTGTAATTCGTGTCCGTGATCTTGAAACTCGCCTTTCCTTCCTTGTTTTTCAGGTTGTTGTAGGCTGTCGTGCTGACTTGGAAATCGAAGGACCTTTTTTTGACTCCAACCTCCTCGTGGATTATTGCTATCTCGGCGTCGTCTATCTCATACGTCACGCCGCTCTCGGCCGAAAAGCTGATTGTGTTGGTGCCCTTCCTAAGCCCCACTTCCAAGGCGTCAAAACTCCTATGGAAATCGAATTCCGGCTCCCCCCTATATATGGTCCTACCGTTTACCTCGATCACCAGGTCACCGATGCCTTCTATATTATCGACCCCGAAGGAGATTTCGCCTGACCTGAAATCCCTGAGCTCATCCTCGTAGACCGTGAAGTCCTGCGTCTTCTCCGTCCTCCCCCACAGGTTTATCCCGAACTCCACCTTATCTATGTTGTATACGCTGCTCTTCCAGAATTCCCATCCAGGGTGCGTGGTCCTTATTTCAATGACGTTGTAATCTTTAATCATCCCGTTGTCTATCGGGATTTCGACACTGCCTCTCCCGACCTTCTGGTCGAATACCTTGTTGTCGTTGAATGTCACCACCAGATTACCCCCGGAGTTAGTGTCAAGGACGTCTATATTGACGAACCCAGTGGTTATAGAACTCAGTTCCTGATCCACATTGACGCTCATGGTGTGATAATCCTCCCCAAATGAACCCTTCTTTACCAGAACAGCCCTGTCGGTCTTTATATCCTCGGAGCCAACGGAGTAGCTCACCTTGAAGTCGCCAATCCTTATATGCCTAGGCACGTCCTGGGGGAAAGCGCCTATCGAGAAGGGCGATACCACGCTGGTATTGTTCAATATCTGGTCTGAAGGGGTCTCTCCACCCCAAACGAAAATCGCAACGACTATCAGAGCAAGGCCGGCAAGGAGGACATACACAAATTCATCCATCAGTTCACACCTGTAATAAAATATTCAATTATTAACTAATATTATTATCCTATCAATTCTTTCCCGCAACTTTTGGCTTCAAGGCGATATCCTTGTGATTTTATAGTAGGTCACGTCTGATTCGGAATCGACTATGGCCCATATCATCTCCGTCCTTATGTTCTGCGCCAGCCTCACTGCCCTTGACAGCTCTGGGAACGAGCAGGAGAACTCCTCAGGTATGGCATGGACGACCCATTTAGTGTGCTCATGCGCCTGTTTGGGCCCTTTTTTAAGTTTCACGCCCCTCTCATAGACCCGGAAGTCACAGCCGAACTTGAAGCCCGTCTTGACGAGGAAACCCTTCTCCCTCAGGTCTGTGTATACTACGAGCTTCGCGTGAAAATTCCTCTCCGTTTTCTTGCAGTAGTTGAAGAAATCCTCCTCGCTGAAAAACTTCTTTTTTGACTCCGCACGAATCTTGAGCTTTCCCCTTTTCAGAAGGTACATAGACTCGATTAGCGTCAGCTCTACCTTTCCCTCTACCTCTTTCCCGTATCCGGACTCGAACAACTCCTCAAAATCATCCTTTTGCCAGATCATTACCCTTTGCTCTGCAAGCTCCCCTTCAAACATAAACCTTCTCTCTTAATATTAACCGAAAACCTTTTAACCTTTATATTTTTGGGTTTTTGGACTAGTTAAAACCTTTAAACCTTAGGCTAATCACATAGGGGATCATTCTTAATTCCCTCTTGATGTTAAACGAGCTTTTCCTTTCGGACCTGACCCACAGTATAGGGAACTCTTTTATCTTATAACCGGCCCTTTTTGCCCTCGCCAAAAATTCCACATCCCAAAACCATCCTCGTTTGTTGTCAAAACCCATACCACTTATTATAGGGAGCAGCTCCCTTTTGAAAGCCTTGAAGCCGCATTGGTGATCCTTAATTTTAGTCAGGAAAAGAATACGCATAATTTTGTTGTACACAAAGCTTATTACCAGCCTTTTGGATTCCCTTTTCGCCTTCAGACCACCGTATCTGCTGCCTATCGCTATGTCGGCCCCGTTTTCCACATTACATATCAATTCTTTTAGGTATCTCAAATCAACGGAAAGGTCGGCGTCCATGAAAGCTATTATATCCCCCTTGGCCTTCTTGAATGACTGAGCCAGATTTTCTCTTCTAGTAGGCCCATTATTGTAGTTTAATATTTTGATGCCTTCAACTTTTTTGAGCTCGTCAAGAGTCCCGTCTGTCGAGGCGTCATTTACAACTATTATCTCGAAATTTTTAATGAACTTTCTGGTAGCACCCACAATTTTTTTAATGTTGCCTCGGATTATTTTCTCCTCATTGTATACAGGAACGAATATGCTGACCTTGACCATTAGATTAGACTTTCGTCTTCAAAGTTTTAAGTTTGAAACTCTCTGGCTTTAAATTTTTATTATACACAAGCAGAGATTACAATTTCATAACCACAAAATATGCCCCTGCTGATATCATCAATATACCTAACATTTTCATCAAGGTTAGTTTCTCCCCAAAGAAGGCCCATGCCGCAACCGCTGTCAGGATATATGCCATCCCTATCAGTGGGTACACGAAACTAACGTCCTCCATCGACAGTGCAGTGAGGTAGAAAACTGATGTCAAACCGTATAGCGCAAGTCCAACAAAAACGAACTTGTTGAAAAACACTTGGAAAAATTTCTCGAAGAAAATATCCTTTACCTGTATTTTTCCAATTTCATTCATACCCCTTTTCATAAAAATCTGGGCGGCCGTCCCCATCAACACCACTATCCCAATAATTAAAAACACATTCATTTTTTTTCCCTCCTTAACTTTCATTCAATCACACAATTTTGCAAGCTCTTCGCCGGCAATCACCGAGTTTTCAATCGACCTTTCTGGATATCCGTTGAACATACCACCAATGTAGAAGCCTTTTACCGGTGTCTCATGGCCTATAACCTTTTTTTGGTAATTGGTTTCATAAATTATTCCAGCTTTTTTACTTTTTGAAACTTTCCACCATTTAAGATTCTGTCTTTTGATATACGGGAAAAGCCTTCTAAGCTCCTTAAAATATTCTTCAAATATCCCCTTATCGGAAAGTTTCCATAGATGAGATCTAAAGTCTGGATAACTTGCTAGATATAATATATGGTCTTTGTACTTCTCTATAGACTGGAAGTTGGTGTGTTCTATAATAGCCCCTATTAGAGACTCGTCTATTATGTTTATCCAATAGAAATCGGTGACTTTCCTATCTAAACCAACAATAATACAGAGAGCTCCCTGGTAATTTATATCAGATATTTTTTTCCTGAACTCTACAGACAAGTCTTTATATTCGGCAAGTGTAGGAAGGGGGATGGTACTTATAACATTATTGGCATTGATTTCTTTACCATCCAACACAACGCCTTTCATAACCCCATTCCTAATTATAAACTTGTTAATACCCTTTCCTTTAACAATATCCCCCCCATTTTCAAGTATTTCCTGTTCGATTTTATCGATGAATATATGAAACCCACCATCTATATACCCCAAGGATTCCTTTTTGAACCCACCCGTTGTTCTTATCCTTATCCTCTCTATAAACCATGTCGCCGATACTTTGTCGGCGTTTTTATCGTATTTGCTTTTAAGCATGGGTGAAAAGAATTTTTCATACACACCTTTACCAGCATTATTTAATATCCATTCTTTAGCGGTCATGTCATCCAATTTTTTAGGATTCCTTATGAACTTTATTTTTGCCATGACTAAACCTAGTCTTATTTTTTCAGGTACAGTGAGAATTTTGAATCCTATGAAACTGAAAGGGGTTGAGAGGTCATGTATTTTTCCTTTTGTGTAAAAACCCAAGGTGCTACCAGTCCAGATAATATTCTCAATTCCTATTTCTTCAGCTAAATTTATGAAAGAGGGGTTGTTTACAAAAACATGGTGATAGTATTTTTCTATCGGATCCCCCCTTGTTTTGGTAGACATAAGAAGACCGCCCAACTCATTTGTTTTTTCAACGAGCAAAACTTTTTTACCCCTTTTGCTTAACCTATACGCGGCTACTAGACCTGCCATACCCGCCCCAAGAATTACACAGTCATACCTGCTCATAAAATAAAACCCCTAAAGTTACAGATTCATATATTAGGCTACTAACTATAAATTTTTGGTTTTTAAGGCTAATTTATCTCTTTCTTAGTAATATATTATTGGTGTTTGTTGAGTGGATGAATTCACTAAAGCCTTGGCGATTTTCTTCGTTTTTTATTTCATACTTTTAATTTCTACGACTCCCGAACCAATAGTCTCTGATGAAGGAGATCATATGATGGATTCATTCTTCTTCTACAACCTCTTCAGGGATTTTTTTACTAACCCAAAACTAATTTTAAATTTACCAGATTACGTTTATAGATTTTATACTTTCTACCCGGCTCTTTATATTGTATATTATCCACCACTTTTTGCTTCTCTTACTACCCTGTCTTTCATGGTACTAGGACCTTCAATGCTATCTACAAGGCTAATAACAATAATATTCTCTATCGCCTCTCTGGGAGTATTTTATTTGATTGGTAAAAGACTTTACGACAGAAAAACGTCTTTTTTGGCGACCCTCATACTCTCCTTCGCCCCATTTTATTTCATTTTTTCTAACATAGCAATGCTTGAGGTACCTCTCCTATTTTTTACATTCCTCTCAATACTATTTTTCCTTAAAGGTCTGGAAGAAAACAAAAACTACTTTTACTTAATGGGCCTTTCTTTAGGGGTTGGGGCATTAATAAAATATTCTATTTTCTCTTTAGGGCCCGGAATCTTTTTTTATCTTATATATAAAAAGGCATTTTTCAAAAATTTTAAAGAACTTTTTCTTTCCGCCTTAATCGCCCTTCTGATTTTCACCCCCTATGTTCTGATAGTCAATCATTTTAATGGCATGGACTATACACTTTGGGTTTTGGGAAGAAAGGCCGATGAATGTTATGATATTTGTCCACCTAAAAGCAGGTTAGCAACTCTGTACTATTACCCGTTTTTTTTATTTTTTGAAGTTTTCCCTCTTGTTTTTCTTTTACCAATAGCATACTTTATTTGGCATAGAAAATTAGAGAATTCCGATATTTTCCTTCTTTTTTTGGTGTTTTTTTACTTTCTTTTCTTCACTATATTGTCTAATAAAACCCCGAAGTACATAATGGTTACCATACCTCTCTTTTCACTCCTTTTTGTTTCAGCTTTGAAAAGACTCAAAAAAGGAACGGCCGTGTTATTCGTTTCCGTTTTTCTAGCCCAATTCATCATCTCAATTTTCTTTCCGCCTTATAGGGCTACCGAAACTTCAACAATATTGAGTTTTGACTCCCAAAAACCTGCATCTTATCTTGCAAACAACATAGAGCCACAGGCAAACGTCTTTCTTATAGGGTCTTTTTATGAAGACGGTTTAATTTTCAACTTCGCTAGCTTAAACAACTTTCAAAATCATGTTTTAAGATGGCGAGATTGCGTTTTTGAAAATATATCTAGTGAGAAATTTTCAGATTTTATCCATAAAAACAATATTCAATTTGTTGTGACTGATGATATAGCGAAGGAACAGTATAAACAATCTAGAAAATTTTTAGACGATAACTTTAAACAAGTTTATAGTGGCGGTAATATGTTAATTTATGAGAATCAAGACTTGCAGATAATGCCTCTTAATGAGATATGTGATTTTGTTTGCAAAATAAACAAAACTGTTTGTAGAAAAATTGACTAAAGTTGGATGGGACGGACCGGATTTGAACCAGCAACACCACGGGCTTCAGCCGTGTGCTCTCCCGGGTTGAGCTACCGTCCCTCGCAGTAATAATTCAACGAATAATTCTTTAAACTTTCCTATTAAAAATCCTTTTTACGATGTCGGACTTGTACTTCCAGACGAACTCCGTATATGACCTTGCCATCCTCACGAGGTTCGTCTTTTTTCCTGTATTATAGCTTACACTCACCGGTATGACCGCAACCGAGAATCCCTTCATCGAGGCAATCCTAAGGCTGTCGGCCTCTATCCCATAACCCTCTATTCTCAGCTCTGGCAGCATACCTTCAACCACCTTTCGAGTGTAGCACCTGAAGCCCGAGCTTAGGTCAGAATAGAATGAACCTGAAACTAATACCATAAGCAGGTTGACGAATATGTTGAGGAGGACCCGCATCAAAGGGATTTTACCTCTTTCTTTGGTGAACCTGGAGCCTACAACTATGTCTGAAATCCTGTTTTCGGCCAACAGGAGGAGGTTAGGTATCTCCTCTGGGTCGCTCTGCCCATCAGCATCTATCGTGACCGCATTTTTTCCGCCTTCATCTAGGAACCTCTTGAAGCCGGTCATCAGAGCTCTCCCTTTGCCCATGTTCTTCTTGTGCGAGAGGATTATAACCCTCTTTTCTCCCTTAAAGCCGCTTTGCATAAGGTTTAGAGTCCTGTCTGTCGAGCCATCGTTGACAAAAATAATTTTATCAACGTACTTCAATGTCTTCCTTGTCACGTCCACCGCTGTCTTCTCTTCGTTGTAGGCGCATATTATCGCGAAATTGTCCATCAATTATAAATTGAGGGAAAGATTATTAAACTCTATTTTTCCTAGTATACCGTTTCTTCCGTGAAAAGTTAAGAATTCTGCCGGAAAAATTATAAAAGGGTGCGATAAAGAATATAAAGATACAAACAAGTGATTTAAAGAGGCTGATTGGTTGAAGGAGTTTTTGGATGCGCTCAAGCTGAAAAGCAAGGACAAGCTGGAGAGAGCCGAAGGGTTTTCAATCCTTTCCCTCCTTCTAGGCTCGCTTCTCCTGTCACTTGGGATAGGTTTAAGTATTTTAATCCCGAAAGGCATTTCTGCCATTACGGCCATGTTTGGAAGCCTAATAGCCTTCCTTTCGACGGTGGCCCTGGTGGCGATATGGTTCATAAAGGAGTTAAAGGGTGAATAGATGGCAAGAATCCATGCCAGGAGAAAGGGGAGGTCAAGCTCCACAAGGCCCATAGGGCGCGGCTCGCCTAGGTGGGTCAGGTACAAGAAGTCAGAGATAGAGGAGCTTGTCATGAAATATGCCAAGGAGGGGAAATCATCCTCGGAAATCGGGATGATATTGAGGGACCAGTACGGCATACCCCTAGTTAAAAGGGCCTCTGGCAGGAAAATATCCCAAATAATGAGGGAAAAGGATATGTACCCCAAATACCCAGAGGACCTGTTCAACCTTTTCGTGAAGGCCGTCAACCTCATGGACCACCTTGAAAAAAGGAAGAAGGATTACACCTCAAAAAGGGGCCTCGAGCTCCTGGAGTCAAAGATAAGGAGGCTTGGGAAATATTACACCAAATCCGGGAAACTGCCCGAGAGCTGGAAATACGAGCCTGAAAAGATAAAACTATTGATCCAACAGAAGTGATTTCATGGTGAAGAAACTCAAAGGGAAGACTTGGTACAATCTGGTTGCACCCAAGATGTTCGACTCAAAGGTTTTGGGGAAAACCCCTGCGGGGGATTCTGACACCATTATAGGGAGAACGGTCGAAGTCTCCATAATAAACCTCCTCAACAACCCCTCAAAGTACTACCTGAAGTTCAAGTTCAAGGGCGTGAAGATTGAGGAGACCAAGGTCATAACCGAATTCGCTGGCCTGGTATGCCTTAGGGACTACATATCCAGGATGGTGAGGCACGGCGTCAGGAGGATTGACACTGTGCAGGACCTTACGACAGAGGACAAGAAGAAGGTGAGAGTGAAGACCTTGACCCTCATAAGCAAGAGAGCAAGGAAGGAGGTTGAGGTCACGATGCGGAAGTTCATAAAAGATGGCATCAAGGAAAGAGTCGAGTCGATGAAGCTAGACGACTTCCTTTCCAAGCTATTGGACGACTCGCTGAAAAGGGAATTATTAACAAAGGGGAACAAGATATACCCTATAAGGGCCTTTGAAGTCATAAAAATAGAGAGACTAGACTGATTATCTTCCCCATTCCTATTATATTCAGTATCAGCACGGCGAACGTGAATATCGAGAGCCCGACGATTACCTTGTTTGCCACATCCTTTCTGAACACTTTCTCAAGCAGCGCCTGGTAAATCAACCCCCCGTCCAATGGCAGAAGAGGCAATAGGTTTGCTATCGCTATGTTTATGTCAAGGAAGGCCGCCCAGTTGAAGAGGTTGAAGAACCAGAAGAATATCCGGGCCCCAGTTTCTGGGTTTCCGAGGGACCTAAAACTATCCCTGTAAATAAGCTTAGTGCTCACGTCGCTTACCCCTATGAAGGACTGCCCCTCCAGGTCAGGGTTCTCCACGGTTTTAACTGTGAACAGGCCTTCTGTCGTCCTAATATCAATCTCCGTCCCGGGGGCCGCCGAAGCCAAAATTTCCGAAAGGTCATCCACACTCCTAACCTCCTGTCCCTGTATCTCGGTTATAATGCCCCTCAAACCCACAGCTTCGGCAGGCATCCCGGCTATCGTCTGGGAAAAGACGACGCCGTTTGCAACGAAAATCTTTGGCACAATCACGCTCATGCCAAAAATGACACCTAACAGCAGCAGGAAAACCAGGAAATTCGCAAAGCTGCCCACAGCCGCAACCTTCATCCTGGTCGATGGCCTACTCTTCCTGAACTGGTCCTCATCGGGCTCGACAAAAGCACCAGGGAAAATCAGGAACAGGATAAGCCCCAGGGACTTTATCCTTATCTTTTCGGCGGCCGCAACGAAGCCGTGGCTCAGCTCGTGTGGGACGATTATTATGAAGATCGTTATTATCCAGTACCACAATGGGATGAAGGCGACGTGCTTCTGGACGCCCTCGCTCGGCTCCCCGGGGAATATCTTAGGGAGCAGGAACTTCACGCCTGGCTCGCCTAGAGTCAGGTTCTTCAGGAGGAAGCCCATCCCGACCAAAGAGGCTATTATCGCCACGATGATGGCGATGGACGCATAGACTTTGAAGGCTTTCGCGTGCCTCAAGCCTATCTCCCTTATCTTGTTCTTCCCCTTCTTCGTCCTCCTGGTTATCATGAAGAACTTGAACTCTATGTTCTTCCTGTCCATTATCACCAAAACGCCCAAGACCGTCAAAAAAAGAACTATCGACAGGCTTTCAAAGTTCATCAAAACCACAACTTAGTATTCTTTTGATTGGGAGAATATAAATTTAGCCCAAAACTATAAGTATGGCGCCGCCCACCACGAGCAAGGCCCCCAGCGCAATCTTCAATGTGACCTTCTCTCCCAGGAAGAGGGCTGCGAGGATTATGACGAAGACCACGCTCAACCTGTCGATTGGTGCTACCTTCGATGCCTGGCCGAGCTTCAATGCGATGAAGTAGAAGAGCCATGACAGTGCGCCAGCAACCCCGCTTAGGAGGATGTAGAAAAGTGCTTTCCGGTTGGAGAATATCTCCGGCACGTTGTGCAATTTTCCTGTCACTGCGATGGCTGCGAAAAGGAATAGGAACATAACCCCCGCCCTTACCATTGTGGCAGCGTTAGAGTCAACTCCCTGGAGACCTATCTTCCCAAATATGGCTACCAGAGAGGCCGTCAAAGCAGAGAGCAGCGCGAATATTAGCCACGAAACTTCCATGAAGATTATTCTGTTCCCAGGTAAAAATATCTGACTTTAGCGATGCAGGGGGAGTGCGTTTCAATTGTATTCAGGTTTTTCATGAATGTTAAACTGGGTTCATGTGCCTATTTAGGCTACACTAAAGTTGTATTCAAGTTTTGAGGAAGATAAATATATAAGTATACTATGGTAATACTTTTAGGTGATTATATGGAAACTATCCCAGCAAAAGTCACTGAAAAATTGGTATTAGAGATGGACGAATTGATAAAAGAAGGTTGGTATGCCAACAGGTCCGAATTAATCAGAGATGCCATTAGGGAAATGGTTAAAAGAGTCAAGATAGAGATGCTAGAGCAGGCTATAAGGGAAGATGTGGAATGGGGTCTGCATGGGAAAAATTGAGACAGCAATATCGAATTCTGGCCCATTAATTCATTTGTCGCAAATAGAGTCTTTTGGGCTTCTAGGTATAATAAAAAACATTTATATCACAAAAGAAGTTTTTGATGAAGTCTGCTCTTTCAGCTTGCCTGGAAGCAAGGAAGTGAAAAAATCCAGCAATATAAAAGTTAAAGACTTGAACTATAAGGCTAAGGATTTATCCAGGCTAATTTCTGACAAATATTCGTTAGACTTGGGCGAGGCCACATCAATATCACTCGCAAAGCAGGAGAAAATAAACCTCTTCCTTACGGATGACCTTTCTGCTAAAGTTGTCGCCAAAGAGTTTGGTTTGCAAGTTCATGGGTCAATCGGTATAATTTTGAGAGCCTTCAGAGTTGGCGTTCTAAAAAAACAGGACGTGATAAGGTCAGTCCAAAATTTGCACAAAAAATCCAGCATGTTTATAACGGCAGACCTAATCAGCTATGTGATTAAACAGATAGAAAAGGCCTAAAAATCTCTATGCAGGGGGAGCGCAGACTCGTTATAAGAGGGAGCACACTCAAGACGAAAGAGAAATAACTTTTGAAGTAGGAAAGAGTTTCTATAAATAATTCACATACTATACTATTTCAAATTCTTTCTCTAGAAACTTGATTTCATATTGATTTTCCCAAGGTCTAAAATCAGGTTCTTCTTCTGGACATTCTGTCCTATATTCAAATCTAAACTTGTATCTCCCCGAATCTACTAAATGGTTCATATAACATGTATAGGTATCACCATTTGAACAATCGACAGTATCATAGACAATTTCTCTTTGGTCCCAGTGGAAGAATTCCTGTGAATCTGAGATTTCACATATTGGAGTTGGAAATCCTGCTATGCAACCAATTGGACCATTTTCACAAATATCATTACATAAACCAACGCACCCTGGTTTTAAAAGTAATTTTTCCCAATTACCATTTTCATATCTGAAAACACTCCAAGAACCAGCACTATTTAGATAGATATTTTCATCTGTTCTTACAATAGCACTTATTTCTTCAAATTTGGCAAATTTGGTTTCCATTTCTATTTTCAATTCATTTTTTTCTTCTGTATCGCATATCGAATTATAATTATTATCGAGGCAACAAGAACTTCCAACTAATATATACGGTTTATTACACACTACTTTTCCTGATTTGAGCTCTCGAATTCTTAATTCTAACTGGCCATTTTCGTTTTGTAAATTTTTAATTTCAGATAACAATCCCTCGTTGCTCTTTTGATTTTGGTTGATTACATAAAATAATCCTATTATAGCCAATAAAGAGACCATTCCAAATATAATTAAGAGAGTATTATTAGATTTTTTCATATGTTGAAATATAGGATTACATATTTAAAATGGATTGAACTCTCTAAAAACGTACTTATATTTAAGTGTCTGTGCTCCCTGATAAAACGAGTATGCAGGGGGAGAGATTTGAACTCTCGAACCCACTAAGGGACAGGCTTCTAAGGCCTGCGCCGTTGGCCGCTTGGCTACCCCTGCTTCAAAAATAATTATAAGGCGTAGGATTTAAACTAATAAAAATGGGATGCGTAACATTTTACATGAAGGTGCAGTGCAGCAGATGCGCTAAGGGTGTCAGCAAGGCCGTTTACGAGCATTCAAAGGCCAAGTACGGCAAGCCGCTGTGTTTCGATTGCCAGACCATCCTGAATTCAGGCAAGACTTTCAAGGAGAGGTTCAGGATAGTGGACACTATTGTTGATTAGGATGCTCCCGACGGGATTTGAACCCGTGTCTATGGCTCGAAAGGCCACTATCCTATCGGTTTTAAACTATGTTAAATGACCGGGCTAGACTACGGGAGCTTTCATAAAACTTTCATATCTTTTTATATGTTTTATGTTTTTAAATCCCACTACTTTTTTGAATTTTTTTACCATCGCTCTATCGTAGATATATATTTGCGGAGTTTCGCTTCCAAAAGTCCACTTAGTGGTTCTGATACCTAAAACTTTCATACAACCTGAGAAGTCGACCATCAGTTTTGGCATTTTAGTCTTTAGAGAAATACAGGGATGGTCCCTTTTAGGTAAACAATAGACTGACCCATCAGTGTCAATAAGGCCTCTTAAAAACGCTTCCATGAAATCTGTGTTTTTGGAAACCCAATCAGGTATCCCTAGGTTATTATTAATTTTATTACCTCTTTTTAGACCGAAGTTTTCTAGTAAAAATACCAAACTCCTATTTTGGTTCAATAGCGCTATACCATTGAAATTTTTGTATCTTTTAATATGAAAACTGAAACCGAGGGTTTGTTCAAACAATGGTTTAACATAATTAACTAAATACTCATAATCATCACTCAAATGCCCAGAAACAGTAGTTTGATAGACTTTTCGTCTTTTATCCACATATATACAACCATCCCCTGTCATAATGCCAAAAATTTCTGCCAAATTTCGCGTTTTTTCTATCATTTCCATGTTTCATGATTAAAAAATAATCATAATTATCTTTGGCGACAGGGTAGGGTTTGGATAAAAAAAAAAATGGGCCGAGCAGGACTCGAACCTGCGATTTGCGGTTGCCAAAACAGGCAAATTCCGCCACGTCAAGGCGGCGTCTTAACCAACTGGACCATCGGCCCCCAATACAATTATACTTCGGCCATTAAATTTTAATCGTTTTTCCAGCTAACCTTTGAATCCAACCACTTTGAGCTGCGGGTAGGCGACCCTTTTATACACCAATCCCATGAGCTTTGAGATTACCCTCACCACAAAAAATGGGTTCTTCTCATCCAGAAAAAGGTATTCAGCACCTATCCTTTCCATCTTCAAACTCCTTAGGTGGTTTTCGAGATGCCAGGGCGTGTAAAGCGCGTAATGCCTGTCCTCTTCCCCGTAGCTGATTCTCTCATACCTGCCGAAATGGGCTCCGGAAAATGGTGTGTGCCACCCCCAGAAGCTCGCGTTGTCCGTTATTAAAATCAGCTTACCGCCTTTCTTGAGGACTCTGATCATCTCTTCCAGAGCCTTGTTCGGGTTTTTCAGGTGCTCAAAAAGGTTTTCAGAGTACACCTCGTCGAAAAACCTATCAGGAAAAGGCAATTTCCCCCTTTCCACATCGCACTTGATTACGCCCTTCCTCTGCGGATAGAGGTCGATGAAATGCGTCCCAAACGTCTGGTGGGCGCACCCCACGTTCAATATTTTTTCCATTGCTAATACCCCTGAAAGACAGCGTCGAGGCCGGGATTTGAACCCGGAAGGAGCAAGCTCCGCTAGCTTAGCAGGCTAGTGCCCTACCTGATTAGGCGACCTCGACCCATTAAACTAAATTGGCGTTAAAAATTAAATTGTTACCACGCCTCCCGACAAAAGAATTAATCCTTAAAACTTAATAAAGAAAATATCTAATATATTTAGGAGGTTAATGGCATGCCGATAACAGTGAAGGACATTTCTGAGATGTTTGGCAAGGACGTTTTCACCGACAAGGGCCTGTACTGCGGGAAGCTATCCGACGTCGAGTTCGACCTTTCTAGGTTCAAAGTGAAATCGCTCATAATAGAGGTCGCCAAGGGCACTTTTTTGGGTAAAATGGTTGGGAGCAAGAAGGGAATAATCGTCCCATACGCTATGATACAGTCGATTGGCGACGTGGTCTTGATAAAGCACATTTCTGCGCCTTTGCCTGAAGAAGGTAGTTAGAATTGGATTTACCCAAGAAGACGAAAGAGATGGCATGGTCTAAACTAGGAGAGACCTATATTTTGGTAGACCCTGCCACTAACAAGACCTTCAACATCGATACGACATCCTTCCTCATATGGGTTCAATGCGACGGCAAGACCTCAGTGGAGGACATGACCGACATATTCTCAGTCAACGGGAACAGGGACATCGTAAAAGCCGCGATAGTGGGCATAATAGACAAGCTCAAGGACTATGGGCTGGTTTCGCTTTCATCTTAGCTTCTCAAGGGTCCTTACGCCGAATACCTCATAGTAAGTTATCTCTTCGCCTGGGTTGACAGAGCCCTTCATGTCTTCCGGGATTTCTATCTCGAAGTTCGAGTAGTCGGTCAGGTCCATCACCTGAACCTTTTCCCCAACTATGGCTAACACCTGGCCCTGCTTCCTGAGCACCACAGGCGTGTCGATTTTGGCGTCGGCGGGCTTTATTACGTTCCTCCTCCTGTTGTCGAAGAGCCCCATGCCTTCCAGCCTGCACTTGGCAGCCCCGTGCTTCCCGCTCTTAGAGATGTTCACCGAGACTACCTTGCAGGGGACATCATCTATCAAAACAAAATTTCCCTTTTTAAGGTTTTTAAGCACAGCCGTGCCTTTCTCTACGTTCTCCATGGGTTCACCGATTACTTGACCGCCAGCTTTATGTCGGAAGCCTTCACAGTGACCCTGCCCGCGTGCTTTGAAGCGGCCACCGCGTCCATAGCGATGACGTCTGCGACATCCAATACCGCATCCTTGAGCGCTTCCACAGCGGAGATGGCCACTCTTTCTGCCCCAGCTTCCCTAGCTATCTTCTCTAAAGGGGCGAGTGGAAAAGATCTAACCATCTTTACACCTCCAAATTTATTAATAATTTAGCGGGAGAATATTTAAAAATTCCGTGAAAGAAGGCGTAAAAAAGGCAATAATCAAAAATAAAAATGTAAAAAATCAATACGTGGTTGCAAACGTCATATAGCAGGTTTTCAGACGAAAAAACGGGTTTTCTATCACAGTTAAGTTTAAATGCTTGAAGCGATATATTTAAATACTTTACTATCCTTACTTATGAGTGATTATTATGACGATGTTCGAGAAGCAAATGAAGAAGTGCCCGGAATGCGGCAGCACCATGTTTATAGAGGATAAAAACAGAGGAGAGATGGTTTGCGTAAAGTGTGGTCTGGTATTGGAGGACGAGTTCATCGACAGGGGCCAGGAATGGAGGTCCTTCGACTCGGAGCAGTCTTCAAGCAGGGCCAGGTCAGGCGCGCCATTGACCTACACCAAGCACGACAAGGGCCTGACGACTGAGATTGGGAAAGGCTTGGGAGAGCTTTACAAGGTCCCGGGGAAGAAGAGAGCACAGTACTACAGGCTCAAGAAGTGGCATAAGAGGCTCATAGAGTCCAAGGACAGGAACCTTTCGTTCGCGCTTTCCGAGCTACAGAGGATTATATCATTCTTGAACCTTCCGAAGCCGGTCCATGAGAAGGTTGGCAGATACTATGAAGAGGCTGTCGACAAGGGATTGGTGAGGGGAAGATCGATAGAATCCGTAATAGCAGCTTTAGTTTATGGAGTATCAAGGCAGTTCGGCACGCCCAGGACGTTGGACGAGATTGCTGAGGCTTCCGGCCTCGAGAAGAGGGACATAGGGAGGACCTACAGGTACATCGCCAGGGAATTGGACATCAGGATTCTGCCTGCTGACCCGAAAGGCTTCGTGCCGAGGTTCTGCTCGATGCTGAACTTGAGCGACAAGGTCCAGGCAAAGGCCATAGACATCCTTGAGAAGGCCAACTCTTTGGACATAACGAGCGGCAAGGGCCCGACAGGCGTCGCAGCTGCAGCGATATACATTTCCTGCGTGCTTGTGGGTGAAAAGAGGACACAGAGGGAAGTCGCCTCGATCGTCTCAGTGACCGAAGTCACGATAAGGAACAGGTACAAGGAGATTGTCGAGAAGCTCGGCCTGGAGAAGGAAGTCGAGGAGAAGACCAAGGAAGAGAAGTAAGATTCCTTTTAATTTTTTGTTTCTATAATTTAGTCTATGGAACAGGCTAAAGTTCAGGTTGCAACTAAGGCAATCATTCTTAAAAAAGGAAAGTTTTTGGCCATAAAACAGTCATTTGGAGGTAAGAAGTACCTCGACCTTCCAGGCGGCAGGATCGAATACGGCCTAACTCCTGAAGAAAACGTCGTGAAGGAAGTAAAAGAGGAAATGTCCTTGAATGTCAAAGTCCAGAAAATTTTAGGCATATACCACTTTTTTAGGGGTACTGATAGAGTCCAAGTAGTTTGCATAACATATTTGTGCAAACCGCTCTCGGATGTTATTGACTTGACGAAAAACCCCGATTCTCAGGAGAAATTGACGGATGCTGTATGGGTCACTCCGAAAGAATTCCTAGCATTAGAGAGCGATTATTATGATGGTCTTGACAGACTGAGAAGTTTAGTCGCAAATTTGAAAATTAATTAGATTAGCCATCCTTCAAACTCCTGCAGCCAATCGACAAAAACCTTCTGCCCTTTGAAGTTGCCTTTCACCACCTTCAATATTTCCCCTATTATATCCTCAACTTCCTTTCCGGTGACGTCAACCTCGTAGACATTTACATTGGCGTTGATGGCCTCGGATGTTATGACCCCCAATATCTCGCTCTGCACGTTCTCTTTGACCTTCCTAGGGTTCTCTGGGTATCTGTTCACCAGCCTCGTCTCAAGGGTGCGCGGGTTGCATCTCAGGACTATCACCAAATCGGCGGGCAACTCATGCGACAGATGGCCTTCGATTATCTTATCCCCATCAATCCTTTTCACGCTGCCTTTCAGCTTGTCTAAATCAACCAGCCCCGCATCCATGTCCTCGTCGAAGCCCACTATTGCCCCGGCCTTTTCCGCAATCTCCTTGAAGGACAGGAGCCCATAACCGAGCCTCTCGGAGAGCAGCCTTGAGACGGTGCTCTTCCCGGTGCATGGGACGCCTGTAATCGCAATTATCATAATTTATATCTGTCAATTCAAAATTATAAAGTGATTCAATGGACATCTGGACCGAGAAATACAGGCCCGGCAGCCTAGAGGATGTGGTAAACCAGAGGCATGTAGTGGATAGGTTGAAAGAATTCGTCAAGAACAAGTCCATCCCCCATATGCTTTTCGCCGGCCCTCCAGGTGTCGGGAAGACCGCTTCCGCTATAGCCTTGGTCAAGGACTTGTACGGCGAGAAGTGGCACCAGAACTTCCAGGAGCTGAATGCGAGCGACGATCGTGGCATCAATGTGGTCAGGACAAGGATAAAGGAGTTCGCCAGGATTAAGCCCATAGACGCGCCGTTCAAAATAATATTCCTCGATGAGAGCGACGCCCTGACGACTGACGCCCAGCAGGCGTTGAGGAGGACTATAGAGCAGTACTCGGGCTCATGCCGCTTCATCCTTTCATGCAACTACTCGTCAAAAATCATATCCCCCATTCAGTCGAGGTGCAGCGTCTTCAGGTTCAAGCCCTTGGAGAAGGCCGATGTCGTCGAATATCTGAAGAGGATTATAAAGGCCGAGAAGCTGAGCGTCGATTCAGCGGCGCTTGACGCGATATTCGAGCTGAGCGAGGGCGACATGAGGATGGCAGTCAACCTGTTGCAGTCGTCTGCGTCGTTCGGCGAAAAGATAACGTCCGACTCTGTCTACGAGGTGGCGAGCCAGGCCAAGCCAAAGGACGTTAAGGTCATGCTCGACTTCGCGGTGAAGGGTGACTTCAAGTCAGCAAGGAAGAAGCTGCACGAGCTGGTCCTGAAGCAGGGTCTGGCGGGCGAAGACATAATAAGCGCATGCCACAGGGAAGTCTACAACCTCGAGCTGTCCGAGGAGAAGAAGGTTGAGTTCATCAGCAAGATGGGCGAGTACGACTTCAGGATAAGCGAGGGCGGGGACCCGATAATCCAGCTGGAGGCCATGCTGGCGCAGTTCATGATATCTTCTAAGAAACAATAAATTGTTATCTGAGAAATTATTTTTATGACATCTTTTCAACAAAGAGTTCTAAATGGTGAACTAACTCTTGCTGATAGAGCTTATTTGTTACGGTTTGTTAGATTAAATCATTTAACTAGGGATTATATTCCTAATTCATCCTCTGAGGAATGGGCTGCTCAAGTTTTAAATGGTACACACCCTCTTTATGGAATTAATAAAAAAATAAATGACGCTGGAAATCAAACCAATTAATAATTAAACCCCAGAATATTATCAATGCAAGTCTGGACCTCTAAACACAAACCCAAGAAAACTTCTGAAATTGTTGGACAAAAGAAAGGCTTAGACTCATTCCTTATTTGGCACAGGGGATGGAAGCCGGGGAAGAAACCCGCGCTCATCCACGGCCCTCCGGGGTCCGGCAAGACATCGCTAGTGGAAGCTTTCGCCGAGGAGAAGGGTCTGGAGATAATAGAGCTCAACGCGAGCAACTACAGGACGGCTTCAGCCATAAAGGAGGTCATCGGAAACTCGCTTTCCCAGGCATCGCTCTTCAAGAAGGGCAAGATATTCCTGATAGACGAGGTGGATGGCGCCTCCGGCAGGGAGGACAAGGGTGGTATAAAGGAGATACTGGGCTTGATTGCATCGTCCAAGCACCCGATGGTCTTCACGTGCAACGACATATGGAACCCGAAGCTCTCCGGCCTGAGGAACGCCTGCGAGATGATACAGTTCGGCAAGGTGGACTACTGGTCCGCCATCAGGAGGCTAGACGAAATCTCGAAAAAGGAGAACATGACAGCCAGCAAGGACATACTCAGCAACATAGCCAAGAGGGCTGGCGGTGACTTGAGGTCCGCGATAAACGACCTCCAGACATTCTCGCAGAAAAAGGACTTGGTGATATCGGACTTGGATTCTATAGGGGAGAGGGAGACCGATGCGAACATCTTCGACGTGATGAAGATAATCTTCAAGACCAGCTCGGGGCTTGCGGCGAAGCTTTCCATAGAGAACGTAGAGAAGTCGCCGGATGAGATTCTTTGGTGGATTGAGGAGAACATTGTCAACGAGTATGAGAGGCCTGAAGAGCTGGCGAAGGCCTACGAGGCGCTAGCCAAGGCCGATTTGTTTTTCGCAAGGATCAGGAGCAGGCAAAACTGGAAGCTGATGAAGTATGCGATAGACTTGATGACCAGCGGCGTGGCCGTCTCAAAGAAAGAGATGTACAGGAAGTTCTCCAAGTACCAGTACCCAAGCAAGATAAAGTACCTCAGCATCACGAAGGGGAAGAGGTTTAAGGAGAACGCGGAGCTCGCAGAGCTCGGTAAAATCCTCCACTGCTCCTCAAAGAAGGTAAGGAGGGAGTATCAACCATTCCTCAAAAACATGGTCAAGGCTTAACAACAGTGAAACTCGAATCCAAGGAGTATTTCTCAGAGACGAGGGCCATCACGAAATCGACGTCGCTCGGACGCACCGTGTAGTTCATGGAGAATATGTAGTGTTTCTCCTGTGCCACCTCATCCGCTATGTCGCTGAAGCTCTCCAGGTTGGGGGCCAGCGTTGTGTCGTTGCTCAGCTTGACCACCCTCTCGGCCTGGTTCCTCAGGTTGTTGAAGAAGAATATCTCGTCATCGATCACAGCCTGCGAGCTGTCGATGAAGGAGTAGGGGTTTATGTACTTGCTCATCAGGAAGAAGAAGCCGACTATGACTACCGCCGTCAACAGATAGAACTGCCCCTTACCTAACGAGCTGCGCATGCGGAACTTCCCCAATCATGATAATGTTTTCTTTCGTAATAAGTTTTCTCTTCAGCGCGAAATCCACAATTTTCTTTCCCACGAGGTTGGCCATGGTACACTCCTTAAAAATGGCTTCCAGGGCCTTCTCCTCGGCCTCTTTGTGGAAGTAGAAGCTGCCGTTGACGACGAACTCTGGGTCTGCCCTTATCGTTTTACCCAGAATATCCTTATCGCAGACTCCCAGAATGACGTGACCTTGTATTTCGTGAAGCTTGTAGCAGAACATCCGGACCCTACTCGAACTTCCTTTCGAGGTCCCTTATCAACGAGTCGCAGTCCATCTTCACCTTCTGGAGGCTGACTATTATCCTCTCTTTCTCTTTCTTCAGCTCCTCCACATCCTCGTATTGGGCGATGGCCTGCCTGAACAGCGGCAGATCGATTGTCGGATATGGGCTCTCGTTCATCTTCTTGGAAACGTTGATGCAGAGCTTGGCCAGCCAGAGGTTCATCTCCTGCTTCACCTGCTTCCTTATCAGCTTGTGGTCGTCCATGTTCTCCTTCATCAGCCTGACTATCGGCGCTGACGGGAAAGGCAGATTCAAGTCCTCCTTATCATCCTCTTTCGCTTCCATCTCCTTGTTTTCCACCAAAAAAATCACCTCTCTATATATCGGGAGACAATCTTATCAAGTTAATCACTAGAGCTTGCTGGCCTGCCTGGAGCCGCAACCATCGCATACGACGAAAATCATCCTACCCACCTTCTCGAAGTGGGTGTCAGGCCTCTTGCACTCCCTGCACTCGACGAAGGCCTTCACGTAGCCCTCCACCTTCTTCTCGATGAGGCTTGGCATGACCTTCCCCTGGAGGATGAGCCTGTGATTGTCTATGCTCCCGGGGGTGGCAAGCTCCTTGAAGAGGTACTTGGCGACATGGGCCTTGTCCCTTGTCAGCTTGTTGCATATCTCCTCGAAGTTCGAGATGAATGTCTGGTTCCCCTGGATGGCGACTATGGGCTTAGGCACCTCGAACCTTTCGCTGCTCTCAGTGTTCTTCGGAAGCCTATCCACGGCCTCCTTAAGCATGTCCTCATAGCTTTTCATTATCACACCCTCTTGACGAACCCTGGCTTCGGCTCATAACAAAGGCCCTCGGTTATAAGCTCGTTCATGGCCTCCTCGAAGACGCTCTGCTTGAGTTTGGCCTCCTCCGCAAGCTTCTTTATCTGCGTGCCCTTGCCCTTATCTAACTTATCTATCAGCTCAAGCAGAAAAGGTTTGTGGTCCTTCTCCTTAATCTGCTCACCCTTCGTTAGGCTCTCTATGACCCCTTCGACCTCAGGCAAGTCCACCTTCTGCTTTTTGGTCAGGTACTTCTTCAGCTCCTCCACGTCGCTGAACTTGTTGAGCTCAGACTTCACCATATCGTAGCTCCCTTTTTGAGCAATCCTGCCTTTCAATGCTTCCAGCCTGTGCAGGTTCTCGAAGTTGATGCTTGTCCTCTTCACAACCTCGGGGGAGACGTATATTTCGCCGTTATACTCCTTCACCTTCCCGACGAGCATGGCTATGTCCCCTATCTCGACCTCCTCGAATATGTTCACGCTCTCCCCGAAGGCCTTGGCCCTTATGGCGCTGGTCTCGTCCTCTATGGTCATGTTGGAGTAGTTGCCGTCCTCGCTCATGAATTTGTTGGTCACCGTCCCTATGATTTTGGCTCTGGAAATCCTTTTTCCGTAGCCGGTCAGGATGTAGCTGGGCTCGAAGCCCTCCTTCTTCACGAACTCGCCGGTCTTCAAATCGGAAATCTCGCACTTGACCATGGTCTGCCTGAAGGTGTCCATAGAAATTAAATGGTTGCATAGAGATTTATTTTGTCATTCAACCTAAAACCGTTTATTTATTAATCTTTTTGACAGTCCCCCATCCCGAAAATGTCAAACCAGTTCTTCCCGCTCCCCATAACCGTATCTCTATCAAGGAAACCGTATTTAGGGTAGTTTGTAGATATATTGCATGTGCCTGTGTTGATATCTTTTATGACAGACTCTTTTGCAGCCTCTTCTGACAACCCCTGACCCATATACCATTTACATAATATCTCGTCGCAATCATCAGGCGTCAGGGTCGTTCCTTCACAAGTACAGTTTTTCATTAAGTTGAAGCAATAGTAGCCATCCTCACAGAAAGGAACCCCGTCTATTACTCCGCCATGTTGAATCCCCCTTACTGAATATTCGCCTTCTTTCGAGTTACCATCAATATCGAGTTCGACCCTTTCTTTACAGAAAGCTACAGCCTTTTCATTGTCACACGAACCGCTTATGTAGTCTTCACACATTTTATCGCACTTGTTCAAGCCCTGTTCTATATAGTACTGGTTACCCAACACGAACTCCCTGCATCTTTCAATCATATCTTCTATCGTCATGTTGAATTTTTCTTCCTGACGCTGTGTCAGTGAAAGCTCATCGCATAAAGTAGCATTCTGAGTTTGATGGCCGACAAGAATCAAACACCAGTTCCTTGGAGCTATATCATACCAATACAAACTTTGATACTCATCATCAAGCGACCTACATAGATTAACATCATTGTAGTGTCTGGCATAATTGTACAAACAAAATGTTTGGAAATCATCGACAGAAACTTCGAAGATTGTCTGATTATTTCTAGATATATCACCCATCGCCATCGGTCTATTCAAAATACCACAATATTTTAAATTTTTCACTGATTTGGAGCTTATTTTGTAGCAGATGTTTAGGTCAACCTTTTCTTTAGCCTTATTTGATAACCAAAGTGCAGAATTCTTGCAAAAGTATAAAGTCGCAAGAAAATAACCAGCAACAAGGATTATTATTACACACAATACGACTAAACCTATTTTGAAGACCTTCTTCATGAAATAATAATGGGTTTTTCTATAAAAATAATCTTTCGAATACGCTAAAATTCAAAAACCTAAACCTTCTGTATGAACCCTGGCTTTGGCTCGAAGACAAGCCCCTCGGACTTCATCTTCCTTATTATCTCCTCTATGTTCTCCACTCCCGCGTCCCTGCACCTCTTGACGACCTCCTCCATCGGGATGTTCTTCCCCATCACCTGGTGCAGCTCGTTGAGCGTGTCCAGGACTATCCTCATCTTGTTCCTCTGGGTGCTCGGCGTCCCCCCCTCTGCCCTGTCTATGTCTATCATCCCGGTCTCCTGGTCGAAGCCGAACTGCCTTATCGAGAACTTCATGATGTCTATCGCCCTGTCCGCATCCTCCATCGTGACTTTGTCGCTGAGCCTTATCTTTGCGCTAGCCTCCGCAAGCCTTATCAGGGCCTCGCATTGCCTGAGCGTGATCGGTATCGCAGAATCCTCACCGCCGGCTGTGGACCTAAGGCCGACATAGAAATCCTTCAGCGCATTCCCAGCTTCTCTGGTGAGCTCGGGCTTGCAGTTCTTTTTGGCGTATGCTATGTACTTCCTCAGGAACTCGGGCTCTATGGCAGACTTTATCTCATCCTTCTTGAAGTGCCTCGAGTCGAGCACGTGCGTAATTATCCTCTCGTCCATCTCCGCGTTCGGCACATCCCTGAGGGCAAACTTGACGTCGAACCTAGAGAGTATCGTTTCCGGAAGGTCCACCTGCTCCCTTATCGGAATGTAGGGGTCGAACCTCCCAAGCTTCGGGTTGGCGCCTCCCAGTATGGCCGTCCTCGAGGGTAAAGTCGCGACTATAGTGGCCTTCGCTATGGATATTTGCTGCAGGGACATGGCCTCGTGCATCGCGATCTGGTCGGTCTTCTCCATCTTCTCGAACTCGTCGATGGCACATATGCTCTGGTTCGCCATCACAAGGACCCCAGCCTCCAACACCCAGCCGCCCAAGAACTGCTCATCCTTGACTACAGTAGCTGTAAGTCCAGCCCCAGTCACGCCCTTTCCAGAGACATACTTTCCCCTCGGTATTATGGATGTCGCAAGCTTCAGCAGCTGCGACTTCCCCACTGAAGGGTCCCCTATCAGCAATATATGAATGTCCCCGCGGATTCTTGTGTTGTCCTGCAGCAGGTGAGGAACGCCGCCGAACAATTGAAAGATGATGGCCATCTTGACCTTCTCAAGCCCGAACATCGTAGGTGCCAGCGAGCCCACAAGCTTGTCGTATATCCCCTTGTCATTGGCTAAGTCCTTTATCCTCTTCGCGTCCTCCGGCGTTATCATCAGCTCCTCCCACTCAATCTCGACGGACTCCACGTTGTTGGCGGCAATGAGTATGTCCTTCTGCTTCGTTTGCTGGCCCTTTGCGGTCCTCCTCGGGATCTCCTTCAGGATGCCCACGACCCTTATCCTGTTCCCCGGCTCGGTCTTGTTCCTCAGCTTCGTGGAGACCAGGTCCTCGGTGAGGTAGACCATCATGTCCGAAGGCCTCTCGCCTGTTGTTATCTCGAAAGGCTCCTCTATTGTTATCCACCTCGCATCGTAAAGCTTCTCCTTCAGGACGCGGAAGTTCCTCCTGTTGCCGCAGTCGCACCTTGCCGGGTACTTCATGGTCTTCTCCTTCTCGGTCTGGATGACGGACATCCTGTTCCCGCACTCGGGGCACTCGAAGACGATCTCGGAGACCTCGGGCCTGACCTCTGACGCCCTCTTCACTATGCCGTCCACGGAGAGGAGCTTCCCTATGTTCTTGGCCCTTATGTTCCTAATCCTTATGTTGGTGCTCTCCGGGAGGTTGAAGAGCCTGACAGTGACGGTGGCCTTCTCCGAGAAGTCGAACTGCCTTATCGACTCGTTCAGGTAGTCGATGGTCGCCTCTGGGGTGTCAATTATCTCGTCACTCAGGTCAGGGTTGAACTTGTCAATCAGGGAGAAGTCTATGTAAATAGATTCCAATCCCTTGGAGACAGTCTTGGCTAGCTCTTTGTAGTAGTTTTGCCTAAGGAACTCCGAAAACTGATTTATGATTTGGTCCTTGTCCATAATCATTATTTGCCCATAGCGCCTATCTCCTTGAGCCTCTTGGAGACGCTCTTCACGGCATATTCGATGTCCTCGACCTTCCTAGCCCCCGTGCACACTATCTTCCCCGAGCTGAACAGCAGGAAAGCCACCTTCGGGCTCTTCATCCTGTACACGAGTCCTGGAAACTGCTCCGGCTCATACTCCGAGTCCTCCAGATCGAAGGCTATCTTGTCCAGGTTGAGCAACGACTCCAGCTTCGAGGAGGCGACTATGTTCTCGATTTGAATATCATACTTCTTCGGATTGCCTATGCCGGCTTCCTTTATGACCTTCACCACCTTCTTGACCACTTTCTTGACGTCCTCTACGCTCCTAGCCCCCGTGCACACTATCTTCCCCGAGGAGAATATCAGCGTGGCTGCCTTGGGATCCTTGACCCTGTACACGAGTCCTGGAAACTGCTCCGGCTCATATTCCGTTCCTTCAAGGTTCTCTGCCAGGTTCTCCAATGGTATCCTTATCCCTAGGGACACTGAAGCGACAATGTTCTCGATTTTGATCTCAAACTTAGGCATTCCACATCACAAGATTAAATGTTATTTTTAAAGTATTTAAAAAGACAATTTTAGAGGTAATCACCGCAATTAAGTAAAAATTCGTTGAGCTTCCATGCGGGCACGACTATGACATTGTTATATTCGGCTATGTCCTCCTCGAACCAGGTTATCAATAAGGGAATCACCTTTTTTTGGGCCATTTTCAGCGTCCTTTTGGCTATCTCGTTCCCTTTCAGGAACTTCCCCAGCTCTTCGCACCGCTCCTTCTGGACGTTCACAGCCTCCTTCAGGGCCGATTTCTTGTACCTCCCCCTGTTCCAGAACTTGCAGTCCACCCCGAAGTTGTAGAGCCTCCCCACAGCGAAAACATCAATTTCCCACCTTTTCTCGGTCTTGAAGCGGAAGTTGGTCCTTACCTTGTACTCGTGCTCTTCAAAGATTTTGGAAACAAGCTGCTCGAAGTCCTGCCATTCGATGCCGACTAGAACACTTTCTAGGGCTTCCCCAGCCTCTAACCTACCCCTAACCTCTTCCAGGGAAATCATATTATTAATAGAAAAAACACAATTATTACTCTTGAGGTGTTTCCTGTGGCCGAAAAGTTGGTTCTTGGCATTGACGAGGCGGGCCGCGGGTCTGTCCTCGGTCCTATGGTACTGTGCGGTTTGGCCGTCAGGGAGAGCCAGCAGAGCCAACTGAAAGAGCTTGGTGTTAAGGACTCGAAGATGCTTACCCCTAAGAGGAGGGAGTTCCTCGCCAAGGAGATAGAGAAGATAGCCGAGCACACGATAGTCTTCCATGTCCCTCCCTGCAAGATAGACAGCGACAGGGCGAAGGGGATAAACCTGAACCAGATAGAGGCCATCAGGATGGCTGACATCATAAACATGGTGCAGCCCGACAAGGCGATTATAGACACTCCGAGCTACAACAGCGACAAGTTCGAGAGCTTCCTTAGGTCGAAGCTGGATTCTAAGGACGTGGAACTGGTCTGCGAGAACTACGCGGACAAGAACTGGCCTGTCGTATCTGCGGCCTCCATAGTGGCGAAGGTGAGCAGGGACGACAAAATCAAGAAATTAGAAAAGAAAGTAGGGGAGCCTTTGGGTGTTGGGTACCCGCATGACGAGCTCACGATAAAGCACTTGGAGAAGCTGGCCAGGGACAACAATGGGAAAATGCCGGACTATGTCAGGAAGAGTTGGGATACTACAGAACAGATAATAAAAAAATATAAACAGAAAGGGTTGAAAGGGTTCTTTGGAAAGAAGAAAGAGCCTTGCTAATAAGTATTTTTTAATTCTTAAAATTTCTTCGTTGTAAAAAGATTCATCACTTATACCCCAAACCTTATACTATCAAATAATAAAAAATTAAAAGTCGGCCCCGAACCTTCTAGCAACCCTCACACCAGCCTCAACTACGTTCAAGGCGTCGCTGACTACACCAGCGCCAAAGGCTACATACCTCAAGCCCCTCCTGAGCCTGCTCCCGTCCCTTTGGTTGGTCTCCCTTATTACCCTCAGCCTTCCCGGGGCGGTCGTCAAGTCATAAGCCGATGTAACTCCATTGACGGTGTTTGCGAAGACGACGCCGTTCTGGTACAGCATCGGGTTGTCTGCTATCCCTTTGACGCCGCCGTTGCCTCTCAGACCCTGGTACAGCTGGGTAGCATTATTTGCTAGCTGATACCCTTCTGTAACCACGACAAAAGGCGGGTTTAGGCCGTTAGTGGCAACATATCCACCAAGGTTTAAGGCTTGGGCCGCTGTCCCAACTCCAGCATCCAACGCGTATAACCAATCTTGTGCCTTTCCCATATCAATCCCAATTACTAAAAAGGAGTGACAAAATTTATATATAATTGATATAAAATATATAATAAAGGTGATTTTATATAAAAAGGAAGGCGATAAAGCTCGGCTCAACCTACGTGGTTTCATTACCACTCTCTTGGTCCAGGCGGTTTGAGATTGACAAAAAAAGGGAGCTCTCATTACAGGAAACCGAGGACGGCATACTGTCGATAATACCTGGCGACATGAAGAATGTTAAGGACGAAACCTCGATATCAATAACAAAAACGACGACCTCGGACAAGATTTATTACCGGATTCTTAGGGCGTACCTGAGCGGCTACAGCAGAATCACCCTTTTCGGCGAGTTGAACGACGAGCAGATGGACTTCCTCGACATAATCCACAAGAGGATAGTAGGCTTAGAGGTCACAGAACAGCAGGAGGATAGGATTGTGCTCACAGACCTTCTGAAGCCCGAGGACGTGAGCCTGGACAAGATAGTCAACCAGATGTTCTCCTTCATCACAGTCATGGTGAAGGACATAATCTCGGACATAGAGCAAGGGATAAAGCCCGGTGACAAGATACTGGACAGGGACTCCATAACCGTGCGCAACCACAACCTCGCGTACAGGTGCTGCAACATGGCGCTGAAGGATTCTGTGTATTTGGGAAGGCTGAGGAAGAAGACCAACGAGATACTGGTGTTATCCAGGATAGTCAGGAGCCTGGACATGATTGGGACGATACTCATCGGGATAAGCTACCTGATAAATGACGAGATGACCGCCGGCATGAGGAAGCACCACTACAAGATCCTCGAGAAGGACGAGGAGACGACAAAGATACTTTTGGATTACCTGAAAAAATGGCTGCTTTATTTCCAGGACACCAAGATGGTGCTGAGGGAGAGGAACATAGAGAAGGCGACCAACCTCTACATAAAGAGGTTCGACTACAAGATAAAAGTGGCCAAAGGGACTAGGAAGCCAGAATACCTCTCCCACATAACGGACTTCTGCAACCAGCTGAACATGATGACCGCGCTGATACTCAGGGACTTCATCATGTACTGAACTTAACAGCCTTCAAGAACTTGTCGGAATCGGTAAAATCTTCTAGAATTAAATCAGGATTGCCTCTCATCAGTTCGCTTTTTCTGAAGATGCCTGTGCAGACCGAGATGGTTTTTAGCCCGTTTGCTTTCCCGACCTCTATGTCGCATGGCGTATCCCCGATAATGAATATGTCTTTCTTTTGGAATTTTACTCCGAATCTCTCTTCTGCTTGGCTGATGGCTACCGGAGCCAGTTCAGACCTTTTCTCCGAGTAGGATCCAAACCCTCCAGCCTTGAAATGATGCTCCACACCGAATTTTTTCAGTTTAATTCTGGCCACTTCCTCCAGGTTTCCTGTCAGTAAACCTATTTTTACATTGTTCCGGTCCAACTCTTCCAGAAGGCGTTTCACGTTTGGCAAGAGACGGAAGTCATCATCCCTATTGATGTTCATTCTCGCATAGTTCCTCATGTTCCTAAATATGTCGGGGAGCCTTTTTTCCGTAAGTTCCCTGGTCACCCCTTTCCTCTTCAGAGTCTCGAAAATTATCCCCCTGTCGGTCCAACCGGAAAATTCCCATCCAGGGGGGTTTGTGTCGATGCCGAAGACCAGTTTTATCGCATACGGGAAAGATTCCTCTCCAACCCTGAAACGGTTAACAAGCGTCCCATCAACGTCGAAAAGCACCAATTTCATGATAAAAGGTTGGAGTTAAAACTTAAATCCTCAACTTCAACATTATTTGGTATAAATCGGCCAGACCTTGTTGAACCATTCGGCAATCTCCTCGATGTCCCAATCCTCAATCAGCATCTTCCCCATATGTACGCATGAGCTCTCCCAGCTTATCAGGAGCTGCGCCGTTATGAAATGGAGTATCACCTTCTGGAAAGTTGAAAGGCTGTCGTAACTTTCAATGAAGGGTATAGTAAGCCTTCTCCAAATCAGCATCCCCTTCTTTTTCGAAGGATAAAAACTCAGCAAAAGATTGTCCTGGAACAGGTCTGGGAACTCATCTTCATGTTTTTCCATATGGTCTTCGAAACCTACCTTTTTGATCAAACTGAACTCCTCCTTGCTGAACAGGTGTTTGAAATCCTCGTCCCTTATTTCCAAGTCATCCTCGTTCCAGTCGGCAATCAGGCCATCCATGCTCGAATCGATTCTATCAAGAACAACCAGGGCCTTAATCATGAATTTCTTGTACTGCATCTCGGTCTGCGAGATGGCGAGAACGGCCAACAATTCCTTATCTTTCGAGTCGTACTTTTTCTTGCTCAGTAGATTCACAAGGCTCTCCCATTCTGGCGATACATTCAGCACAGGATTTTTGTTCCCTTTTACGATTTCCCCTACCCTTATCACAGTCATCACTTCTTGAACCAATTTTCCAGCTTTGTCTGTGCCCCTTCGACCTTGTTTTTCTTAAGCACGTTCAACCCATTATCTACCCTAGCCTCGGAGAAGTCATGGTCCATCAGGAAGCCCCTGACCTTGTCCAAATCCAAATCCTTCGCCTCTATCGAATAATCTTCAAAGGCGGGAGGGTTAATGAAAAAATCGAAAATCTCGTGCGGGTCGTTCTCGAAACCCCACTCAATCTTCTTCAGGACGCCATCGAGCGTCTTATTCTCCTTGGTCAGCTTCAACGCAGTCTTTGGCCCCACGCCTTTTATGCCTCCAGGGTTGTAGTCAGTCCCAATCAGCATGCCTACTATTATCAGCTGCTCTTGATTCAGCCCCAGCTCGGAAAGCACGTTCTTCAATTTTATGATTTCAGGAGTCACTTCAACCCACTTCTCTTTCCTGGGAAGCTTTTTTTTGCCAGATATCGAAAGGTTCCTTACAAGCACCTCCCCGCCGAATAGGAGCGAATCGAAGTCCTGACTCCCCACAGCATACACGTCCCCCTTTTTGGCTAGCAGCACGGCCTGCGCCTCCCCTTCGGATTTGGCCTGCACCCAGGGGATTCCCATATAATCGAGCAACTGCTTGCTCTCCTCTATCATGAAGTCGGTAAGCTTCGCCGAGGCCTGGGCGTAAACCATGACATCCTCCTTCCTGCCCTCCTCGACAGCCTTCTCCCACTTCTTCCTAGCCTCCTCCCTGACCTTCTTCCTCGCCTCCACGACCCCCCTCTTGAACTTTGGCGGCTCCCCGTCGAAGACGAAGATAGGTTTGACCCCGTTCTCCAGCAAGTTTATGTTCCTGTAGAACAGGCCGGACAGGTGGGAAGTGATTCTACCCTTTGAGTCCCTGAGCAGCTCTCCCGTGTCCCGATGGCGTATTATGCTGAGGAACTGGAAGATTGTGTTGAATGCATCGACGGCTATCTTCTTGCCTCTCAAGTCATCTAAGGATATACCCTCTTTCGGTATTATGCTGGTGAGTTGAACACCCATAAATAAAATTAGAAATAAAAAAAGAAATTACTTTTTCTTTTTGGCTGCTTTCTTGGCTGGTGCCTTCTTAGCCGCTCTCACAGGCCTGGCTTGCTTGACTTCCTTTTCCTTCTCCTCTTCTGCCTTCAGCTCCTTCTCTATCTTCCACTCGTCAAGCTCTAACCAAACTATGAAAAGCCCTATAAGCATTATGAACGGTGGCAGAGTACCTTGAATCACTGTCCCGAGAGATTTCCACATGTATACTCCTAAACCAATCTCTCCGCCCATTAGTTCATATGCGTATAGACCAAGAGGAACGACCAGCAACAAAACTCCAATCAAAAGCTTTAAAGCCCCCATTTGTTTTTTCACCGTCCCGATGGTTAATAGATTTTATATTAGCGTTTAGCTATTTAAGTTTTGAATTTTTCTACCTGATGCGAACATTTTATCTCGGGGATTTCGAGTCCTACCTCTTCCTGCAGAAAACGGTTATGGATTGCGCGAAGAAGTTGAGAGGGGTCTTGGCCAAAAACTCCTCCAGGTTGGAAAAGACAAACCAGTTCCTGTTCATGAACTCGCCTGCACTCTCGCTCAGCCTGTGGAGTTGGACGGGTAGCATGTTCTCCCTTATGACTAGAATCGGTTGTGCATACTTGGAGACCATATCGGTTATACCCTTGACGGTGTATTTCCTGTCATGGTGGCGGGTCTTTATTATTATATCTGCGAGGAACTCCGAAAACCCTAGCTTGTTCGGGAGATCGAATACAAAGTAATAGCCGCCCTTCTTCAGGACCCTGAAAGTCTCTTTGAGAAATTTCCCTTCGTCCCTGACGTGTTCGATTACGCCAAAGGAGACGACCACATCGAACTCCTCTCCCTTGAACTGCTTTAGATTCTCACCATCAGCTTTTATCAGTTCCACGGAAAAGTCCCTGACAACAGGCCAGGTATCCCTTTCTAATATGTCTATCCCCTTAACTTCGCAATCAGGCCTCAGCATCTTTATCAGCGCCGTTGGCTCCCCTCCACCGCAACCGACATCGAGCACTTTCCCATTTTTCGGGATGTGCTTCGCGACGAGCATGGCGAACCTTATGTACCTCACCCAGTTGACCAGGCTCTTTATGTTGTAGAACTTGTCGTCCTTATATTTTCCCAAGGCAGCTAACCTTAATTCTTCAAACCTTTCGATGTCGTTCAGCCTAATCATATCAGAACCTTATTAGAATAGAATTAAATAAGGATAAAAATTCCCGCCTCAGAACTTGAAGAGTTTGCCCTTGAAATCGACTATCTTCCCACCTTTTACTTCCACACCTTCCTTTTCAAGGAGCTTTATCTTTTCCCGAAGGCCGCCTGAAAAGCCACCCAAGCCTCCCGAGCTGCTCACAATCCTATGGCAAGGCACCTCCGGTGCATAAGGGTTCCTACCACACGCCCCACCGACAGCTCTGTAGGCCCTAGTCCCCATTCTGTCTCCGATAATCTTGTATGTCGTGACCCTACCCTTCGGGATTTTCCCCATAAGCTCGTAGACCTTCTCGTCGAAACTCATACCAACCTATTAAATTTTAACATTTGTAAATTTATTTCAGTGGTTCCTTGAAGATACTGATAGCACATGAGATTTTTTACCCCGAGGTATCTGGGGGTGGAGAAAAGATAGTTCTGGAGCTCGCAAAAGGTCTCCTTGAGAGGGGGCACGAGGTAAAGATTTTCACCTCCGGCGACCCGAAGATAAAACAATACGAGGGCATAGAGACAGTCAGACTGCCGGTAAACAGGTACCTCCTCAGCCTTTCCCTCCCTCTAATATCTAAACACACGAAGGACTGCGATTTGGTGCAAATAAGCACCGGGAACTTGACCTTCCCTGCGTTTTACGCCTCGAGAATCCACAAAAAACCTTCCGTGTGTACGGCCTACCACCTTTTTGGCCCCTTCTGGAAAGATGTCAAGGGCCCCCTGATTGGAACCGCTTTCCAGAAATTTGAGAAGTCTTACTTGACGAGGGACTATGACGCTTTCGTCTTCATGAACAGATACACCGAGAAGCTCGGTTTGGACGCAGGTGTCAATAAGGGGAAAGCACATTTAATTCACCCAGGCTTCGATTACGAGAAATATAAACCAAAAAAAATGAAAAAAGAGCCTTTTGTGTTATTGGTGGGGAATTTTGCGATGAACGAATCGATGCTCAGGGTTAAGGGAACCTACAATTTGATTGAGGCCGCAAAAATGCTCCCTGAAACCGACTTCGTGATAGTTGGCGGCGGTTCAGGCATCGAAAACCTAAAGAAAAAATCACCGAACAATGTAAAGTTCCTCGGCCCGATGAAGTTCGAGGATTTTGCAGAATATTACAATAGAGCCTTGATATTTTGCCACCCCAGTCTCAGCGAGAGTTTCAGCCTCGCGATTTTGGAGGCGATGGCATACGGATGCTCCGTAGTATCTGCGATAGATTTGGGTCAAAAGGGGATTAGAATTAGGGTGAAAGACACAGAAGATATTGCCAACGGGATTAAACACCTTTTAAACAACACGGGAAAAACAATCTCTATGGGCAGGGAGAACATGAAAATAGCCAAAAAGTTCACCTGGAAGAAATTCATCGCAGACTACGAAAAATTGTATCAAAGTTTAGTCTGACTTTAAAATTCCAAAAACACTCTAGGATTCGAAAAAACAGCCTTTGGCTACTATTTCTATTTACACCCCGTTTTCAAATATTTAAGCTAAAAAACAAATTAATAAGAGAAGGTTCTATGGTCAAATCCAAGAAAAAAAACTTGAAAGAAATCAAGATTAACCCGCAGTCCTTGGTAATTCCAGTCATCCTACTTCTGATAGCGGGCTTCGCTGTTTGGAGCAGGTCGGGCACATTGGAGTCCGATGTCGTACTTGATTATGATCCTTGGTATCACTACAGGCTAGCCAAGACCATACTTGAGAACAACTTGAAAACTCCCGCGTGGGACTTCCAAACTTTCGCTCCCCCTGGAAGGATATTCGAACCCCAGATAGGTTGGGAATACACGATGGTGCTCTTTTATAAAATCATGAAAATTATAAACCCCGCCGAGACTTTAATGAGGGCGGCAATAACGGCTCCTGTCATCATGGTCGGCTTGACGGTATTTTCTGCTTTCTTCTTGGGTAAGTATCTTTCTAATTCAATAGGTGGCCTTTTCACAGCCCTGTTTGCGATAGGCACACCGACTTTCATAGGAGTCTCTATGGCAGGCTATTCGGACACGGATGTGGTGGTCGTCTTTTACACATTCCTTTGTATATTTTCCATTCTACTGGCAGTCAACAAAAAGAAGTGGCCCTACTACATATTTGCAATCGTTTCGAACCTGCTTTTCATATACAACTGGTTCTTCGCATGGTACATCATAGGCTTCTTCACGGCCTTCATCTTCATCTTGCTCGGCTTCCGTACCTTCGAGCATTTCATAAGGGACAAAAAAATCGATTTTAAGAAAGTTTTTGAAGGCTCAAAAAATGTGATAGTGCCTTTGCTGATAATCATCATTTTAACAAATGTCATTGGCCTTGCAATAGGTCTCCAAACGATGTTCAGGTTCCTAGTTTTAGGTTTGGGTTTTGCCGGAGGCTCTGAGGGCGCTCTGGTGAACGTTTCTGTCGCCGAGCTGCAGCCCATAAGCATTTTCACTAGGGCAGGATTCCTGACTGTGGCCGATAGGGTTGGTATGGGACCTACACTATTGTTTTTGTTCGGTTTGCCGTTGCTCGTCTTCTACAAACTTTTCAAAAAAGTTGAGATAGCACACAGCGAAATCTTCATGTTCATGTGGGCGGCCATAACATTTTGGCTGATATTGCACGGAGTCAGGTTTTCACTCTTGTTCTCTTGCGCCGTGACCACGGCAGCGGGCTATGTCATCGGGAACTCCACCATGTTTCTGAAAAAGGGAATAATTCCAGTAACCTTTTACGGTCTCATAGGGGTCTTGACCTTACTCTTCATATCGAACGCAGTATCTTATGCGCTAAGCGCAAGCGGAATGGAGGTTGGGCAGAACTGGATAGACATGCTGGAATGGCTCAAGCAGAACGCTGACAGGAACAGTCTGGTCGCGACTTGGTGGGATCCGGGTCACATAATTGCAGGGTATACTGGTTTGAAGGTTCACGCCGACGGCGCGCATTGCATAGAACCATGCTACCCCTACAATCACAACGTGAGGATACAGGACATGGGAAGGATAATGTCTACCAGCAACGAGACCGAGGCTGTGAGGTTGCTCAAGAAGTACATGAGCATAGACGACCAGGCTTGCAGGGAGGTAGAGGAGAAAAACGAAATCTCATTACCAAAAGGCACTTGCGGCCCACTATCCGAGCTTTACTTCATATCCAGCAACGACCTCATAGGAAAGTACACATGGATGAACTACTTCGGGGGGTACAGGGCCCCGATAGTAGATCAGGACAGCTTCTTGAGGAATCCGGGTGTATGTTGCGCCTCGACGCCGCAGAGCGAGCCAGGGCAAGTTTCCTGTGGTGAGTTCGCAGATCAAGGGAAAGGCGTTTGGGTTTGGTGCCCATGGTTCTTCAGCCTTGAAAGGACGGCTACAGACCAGGAAAAGAACCCTGTATTCATCTATGACTACTCCGGCCTGAAGATGTCCATAATTCAGAGGACTAACAACTTGGTTCCCGTTTACATGAACCAGTTCGTCATAAACGATATAGTATACTTCCAGGACGGCCAGATGAAGATAATCGACAATTCAAACTTGAACACGACAATGGAAAAGATAGACGGGATGGTTTGGGTCGATTCTACACTCAGGACACTGCTTTATTTCCCACCAGAGGTAAAGGACAGCATATTCGTTAGGACTTTCTTCTTCAACGGGGAGGGTCTGCAACATTTCACAAAGGTTTATGAGAACTCAGAGATAAGGATTTACAACGTCACCTTCGATTAGCGTCGTCTCAACTTCTTCTTGACCTTCAAAAAAAACTTAAAAGACGACTTGCTGAAGTCGTAAACCTTGGCCGACACTTCTGAAAACATCTTAGGCATTATGACATTTCCCTTGCTGTCGGAACAGAAAAAAAGGTTTTCGAAGTAGAACTCGCCGTTCCTCAGAGCAGCAATTACGGTTTTCTCAGTCTTTTCTGATTCTATTTTCATGGACATTAGCAACTTCTCAGCCAAAAAGAACCTGTAGAAGTAGTGCAGGTCCAAACCGAAAAAACTCAACAGATTTTCGTCCTTTTTTTTCATTTCGCTGAAGATTTCAATCCCTCTTTTTCTTGGCCATAATCCATCATATGAGAAGTTCCACAATTCCACGCCACCAAGACCTTCAACCCCCTCTGTATTAAAATTCTCGTACTTTGTAGGGTGCGCCATAATCGGGAAACCTCCTAAATCTCTAATTTTCTTTATTACAGCATCGACTTTTGTTTCGCTGATAATTTCAGAGACTCCGAGACCAACTATATGCATGCCCCCCTCGCAGCTGTACTCTACGCTCGGGATTAAAACAACATCGCCGTCAGACAATTCCCTGCATTTCTTCCTGAACTCCTCCGCCTTTTTGTCATCCAGCGATTGGGAATGTTCGGCGAGGATTACGAAATCAAAACCATAATGTTTACACGCAGATTTTATCTTTTCCAGAGACAGCTTGCCGTCATAGGAATAATCCGAATGCACGTGGAACAGTCCGTTAAGCACAGGCATCCTAACCCCTCCTCACCTTATTTATTATTGTGCCCCCGGAATAGATTAGGTTCACCATGAACGGCATCAAATCAGCCTTATCTAGAATGTCGTAGTTCATCCCTTTAGATCTTGAACTGAAGAACCCCTTCAGCGCCTGAAGCCTATTAAAATTCTTCCCCACGTCTTTGTTGTACGCCCCCGCCATCACGCTCACCAAATTATATATGTCGCCCACGAGCCACCTGCACCTTACCCCGGTCTTGTACTTGGACACTTTCCCTATGTCTCCATCCTTCTCCATCCTGTACAAAAGGTACGGGAAATCTACCCCTGAGGCTATGGCCAGCTTCAGAGAACCCCAAAACCTCCCGTTTATCTCCATGAGCTTGAACTCCTTATCTTTCTCATCATATTTGAACTCCACCATCGCTACCCCGTGCCAACCCAGGTCTTTCAGAAATTTTTCGCCTAAAGACTTGACTTCCCTAACGTAGACGCTCTCCCTCAACGAGCTCCCGCCGCCTGTCGGAGGGAACTCCCTTATCCTCTTGTGCATGAAGAAAGCCCGGACATCCCCGTGGTTCATCAGGGCGAAATACCCATAACCGTCGCCTTGGACAAGCTTCTGTATAAGCGGAGGTTTGTTCATCTCATACAGCAGCCTGTACTTTTCGACAAGCTCCTTCGGCGAGTTCGCGTACGAGACCATCTTGCCAGCTATCTTATTTCCCACCCAAATCTTGCTGCTTTCCGGCTTTATGACGACAGGGTACTCGAGGTCCATCGAAAGCCTTTCAACCTCCTTAACAGTCTTCGGGAAATGGGTATCAGGTACCGGAATGTCATTCTCTATGGCCCTCTTGATTGTCTTCGTTTTGTTGTGGGTCTCCAGGATGGTTTCATCATCTGGTATGGGGAGTTTGGTGTACCTCATGAATTTTTCTCTGTACTTTGAGATTGGGATTAAGGTGGAATCGTTCACCGGGAAAATCATCTCAGGCCTTTTTTTCTTGGTGACCTCCAGCATTTTTTCCAAATAAGCGTTTATGCTGCTCTCAGGCCTTGGGTAGACGAAGAAATTCTGCGTGTATTTAGAATAGAAGGCACAGGACAACTTATTATCCCCTGAAACCGTGACATCAACGCCCCTCTTTCTCAGGGACTTGAAGACGTTGAGCCCAATCCTCTCCTCTCCGCCTGTGACTATTACGCTCAATTCATCACCCTCTCAGGTATCTCGGAAACCTTGCAGTATTCCACTTCGAAGCTTCGCTCGAAGTTCGACAATACATTTTTGATGAGTCCAAAGTTCTCTTCGCTGCAGTACCCGTAACCTTTTTTCTCCCAGCTCATGAACTCCCATGGGTGCGCAAGAAAAATCAGGTGAGGGATTACCCCATTCCTTTGCTGGAAAAATGCCACCCTGTTAAAAAAATCGAATATTTGATCTTTTGAAAGGTCGACGATTGTCTTGAGGTTGAAGCTCTCGTAATAGAAGCTTGGCAACAAGCTGCCCTTTGACAGCTTTGGTATCGGGTTTGATGTGACCGGAACCTCAAACACCCCGCCTATCTTCCTAGGCACCGGCTCGACACCCCTATAAGAGGGAAAAGAAGAGTCTACAGTAAAGCCGAACTTCTGGATTAGTTTTAGAGTCTCATCATTCACGACAAGGTATGGGCTCCTGAAGGACTTTGGCCTCTCCAACCCGTTTTCATCAAAAGCCCCCAAACCCCTTTTAATCAGCTCGACCTTTTCGCTGTAACTGGGAATCGGCCTATTCAACCACCAACCGTTAGTTCCCCACAGCTCGTGGCTGAACCCATGCAACCCGAACTCGTTTCCGCTTAGGTTTTTGAAATCTTTCGCAAATTCAGAGACCATATCTCCCTGAATGAAAAGAGTGAGGTTGGACTTGGTAATTTTCTCTAGAGCCTTCGCCTTTTTGATGAAGCCTCTCATAGCCTTCGTGTTTTCCAGGTCGAAATCTCGTTCCACATCGAAGGTCAGCGAGATGAATATCTTGTCAAATTCAGGCTTTTTGTATTGAAGCTTCATTTTGGTCGACTTAGCTATGTTGTATGGCAGGAAATGTGGCAACCTGTTGTCGGTTGCGATGTCGATAATTTTCCTCAGCACGTTCATCTAACCATCTTAAATTAAAATTAAACTATTAAAAGAAACCTATTTGGCCAAAAATGGCACTGTTAGGGCTTCAAAATACCACCCGAATACCCAAGAAAATGTCAAATTATTTATGCTTTCTCTAAAATATTTTTAGTTATATGAAATTTAATAGAAAATTATTCATAATATCATATTTTTTACTTGTAAATATTTCCTATGCATGGTGGGACGAGAGCTTTGACTATTGTAGGGAGCTCAAGTTGAAAGAGGCTGCAGGGGTAAGAAGGGAGTTCGAAGTCGCAGACATTGTGATAAACACCTCCAATTGGGGAAACCAACCCTTCGAAAATTCCACGAGACTAGTAACCGGGAGCTGCTCTGGCAATGGGACTGAAATCCCGTCCCAGATTTACAACAAGACTGTGGTTGCTGGCTACCTCCAAAACTTCAACCTCGTCTTCGAGGCCAACTCCTCCGAGTTCGAACAGAGGACATACTCAATCTATTATAGTAGCTCACCTAAGAACAGGACCACCTACAACTCTATATTGGCCGTGAGGCAGACGCAGTCCTGGTGGGTCGAGACCGACATCTACCACTTCTATTACAGCCTGCGCAGCGACGAAGGACTCACGGTTATGAAATTCGTTAAAGACGGCGACCGGTACACAAACTATGCCGGGAGCCTTGGTAACACTCCCCTCTCCATATTGGACGCTGGGCCGGTGGGACGTTTTAATAACCTAAGCACCGGCCCTCTATGCTTTATATATCAAAGAGGAAACCTAACAGAAAATGTAATTTGCAGACTCTGCAAGTCCAGCCCTGTCATCTCTTGCGAACACACGGGAAACTCCCCTTATAGCGTGAAAAATCACATCTTCACCTGGCTCTTCTACGGCCAGAACTCGAGCAGCCTCTATTACAGGACAAATCTCGACTCATCACCCAAGCCGTCCAACATAGCTGGCTATAACATGCTTCAGAACTTCAGATACGGAGTTGCCAACACGACAAAGGGGACCAACTTCATAACTGTAATAACTAACGGCACTCAAGACTATTCCGTAGACAGCCAGTGGACGATGATAAACAGCCTTGTGTACAATGACAGCTTCGGTCTTCTCTTGTCGACGAATCCATCCATCACATGGAGGAAAGCCTTAGTAGCTGTCACAAATGAAAGTTTGGACAGTTCCTTCCAAAGGACCCTCAATTACAGCATGGCTGTCGACCATCCATTGGACGAGAACTTCACCTTGTCAGGGGAGCACCAAATAAATCCAAAAACGGAAATAAGAATCAAAACAGAGCCTGAGATAATAGAGGGAGAGCCTTTCGACTTGCTTGTTGATGTGCAGTCCGATTCCTCCCCTTTGGCCAACTTGTCTTCGGAGGACTTCCATTTCAGTTTGGGCTCTTTTCCCATCCAAAAAATATCCTTCGACAATTTCCTAAACGGATCCTATCTTTTTTCAACGAGCCTTGATTTTATGGACTTTGGATATAAGAAAATCAACCTTAAGGTCAATATTTCTGGCGAGGACTTTTTTGGCGATGCAGAAGTCCTTTATTTGATGAGGCCCGGAAAGTCCTTGATACTGACAGGATACGACTATGAGAACTACACGTCAGCTGTTCTGACTGGACAGCCCGTCCTCATATACGAGTCAAACAGGGAATTCATTGATTATTATATTAGGGAATACCAACCGTCAGAGGTCTTTCAGCTGGGTACCAACCTGGCTTTAAACAATAGCCATACCGTTGACTCGCTTGAAACCCTCCACAAAATCTTCCCTAAAATAGAAGGGTCCCGACCTACTGAAACTGATTACATAATACTTTCGAACACGGCTGACAAGATGTCGATGTTCTCAGTCCCATATTCGATTATTAGAGGTGGCTTGGTAATAAATGCCACAGGGTCTGCGGAAGAGACAAAGCAGATTTTGATCTCTGAAATATCTAGATTGCACATACCCGACTCCTACATATTCGAGAAGAACATCTTTTTGCTTCTCGTAGGCACTCCTACCTTCACGGTGGATAACCCCTTACCTTTCGGGGAACCTTTGAATACCGATACACCATACGGGGATGTTGACGACGACGGCCACTTGGATTTATCCGTTGGTAGACTTTTAGGTTCTCCCGAGTCTATGTCTTTTCAAATAGAGTATTCTAAATTTTTACAGAACAGAAAGACCGCACTTCTGCTTTCCTCCTACAACATTCCGGCAAAGTACTTTGATGTGCTGACTGGCGGCGGGACCTTGGAGGAATCCTTGGGAACTGAGATGACTCTCCGAAAAAAAGGTTTCAGTGTAACAAAGATAGTCGAAAAAAGGAGTGACTACGATGAGCTAGACTTTTCTGTACTGCAGGAAGTTAAGGAATTCTTCTCATTGTTCGGCCTGCTTTCCGGAAAGAATTATGAGGATTTGTTCGGCGAGGCTTTCGGTTCCGTGAACTCCATGATTCTCCTGGCCAAGGCGGGAGATTTCTTGATGTACTCGATACATGAATTCGATTGGTCGAGCTGGTGGAACGATTTTCTAAATGGTCAGCCTTCATACCCAAGACATTTGCCTGTACTCAACGAGGACAACTTGTTGGACAATACGGGGAAAAATCAGATAATCATTTACTATTCAAAGGGCAACTCCACTAATTGGTTTCTTCCGATAAACACAACTAGATTTGAGACTGAGTATAAGATTTTTGACCCGTCAAATCTAGATTTCAACCCAGCCTTTTACTACATCAAGCACGACTATAGCAGCAATATCGTTGGGAAAATATTTGATAGAGGGGCGGTAGCGGCAGTGGCAATTGACGGACAGGTGAGCGAACTGCATTCCGGCAGATTCGCTACAGTTTTCTTCAAAAACTTCGACAAGCCCATTGGAGTCAGCTTGAAGGAGGCGAAGAACTGGAACTTGGAGACCAGTAATGCTAGCGAATTCGGGAGACATTTCTGCATGGAGGAGTACTACAAGCCTGGACTTATTGGCGATCCCGCGTTGTCCTTTGACCCTCAGCTCATCCTAGAAAAGACAATCCAGCCTACCTATGAAAGCGGGACTTTCAAAGTTAATTTCACTCTAAGGCCTAGTTACAGAGTTCTTGATTACGGGGGAAGGGAGTCGGTGCTTTTTGAGGACTTCGACGACGAATTGATTTTCGAGATGGAACCGCCAACACCTCTGTACAGCGAAGAGTTTATTCTACCATCGGATACGACGGTTTTTGATGTCTCGGTGCGCCCTTTGAAGGTAAAGAATTTCGACAACACCACCATAAACTCTTTTGACATGGAATTTTTCTATGGTCAATGGCCGGAAAAGAACTTCTGGAGCAGCGAGGCAAGCCTGTTGGATGGTAGAAAGGAGTTCAAGGTGTTCGTTTCACCGGTAATCTATTTCGAGAATGGTACTACTGTAGTCTTCGAGGAGGTTGAGATCTCTTTCCATTATACATCCCCAGTTGAGATTTTGGAGTTGGTTGCCGGAGACATCTATCAAAGCCACAATCAGCGGATAAACTTCACCGTCTTGAGCGGTTTAAACAGTTCAATCTCCATGAACGCGTCTCTGCTGATCGATAACGGAAACACAAAAACTCTAGAGAAGGCAACTTACCTAATTGAACCGGGCGTCAATAAACTCTCTTACCAATTAAATGGGAATAATTATTTAGGCCCATATTCAGTTGCCCTGGGATTGACCAATGAAGATTATAGTATCGGTCCAAAGTACACGCACTTCAATGTGAGTCAAGAACCCAACGCCACAACTATTAAAAATTCAACAGAACCTTCAGATGAAAGTCAACCCATTCCCAGTTCCCATTCCAATTTCTCTCTTCCGGTGAAACTTAACAAAGTCCTAACTGAACAAAGCTTTATTGAAAGTTTACAGAACTTCTTTGAGAGGTTTTATCTGGAAAAGACGGTTGGAAAAGAGTATTTTCACTATAAGATTCCCGGCAAGGAGATTTGGGTAGATAGCAACGATGGCGCTACGAAATCATATTTTTATTTTGACGGCAAAGAACTCACTATATACGAATACCCCGGATCGGTGATTTATACTTTACAGACATCTGACGGCGAAATGATTTTGGAAAAGAATAGAGGGTCTATCGGAAAGTACGGGGAGGGCAACCTTGCCGTTCTCGAGAGGGATATGGAACAGGCTATGAGAAAATACGGGATTGAAGCCAACCGTATCACCGGTAAATAGAAAAATAAAATAAAAAAAGGCTATGTTGGCGTGGTAGTAACTTCTATGGTTGTTGTTTCGGTATTTTCGGTTGTCGTCTCTTGCAATGTGGTCGTTTCCTGAGGGGTTGTAGTTTCAGTCAGCGTTGTAGTCTCGGTTGTAGTCGTGCTCTCCGTCGTGGCAGGCTCTGTTGTTGTACTTTCCCCTTCCGCTTCAAGTATCTTTATTGTGGGTTTCAACTTGTACCTGCCGCTGCCCGTCGACACTACTGATTTGTCGGCATCGAAGTCGATAGTCACTATTGTGACTTTACCCTCCTCTATGTCGAACTCGTTGACAAGCTTCAAGGACTTGCTTGTAATCTCCAAATCGCTCGCCCCTCCTGTAGTCACTATAGTTGCATTGGAAATGTAGAGTCTCACTTGGGTGTACTTCCCGACGCTAAGGTCCTTGGATGCCAGGAACTCCTTGACGTCCTTTATCTTGAGGAGGTCAAATTCCTTCGGCTCCTCGGTGACTGTTACCCACCCGCTTTCATTTACCGAGTCGTTTTCACTTGCTTTGTGTACTTCCACCTTGCTTATTGTCACTAGAACGCTTGTTATATTACCTGATACCGGTTTGTCCGTGATTTGCATCAAAAGCGTGCCTTTTCCTGTCACCACTTTCCTTTGCGTCGTGCCTACTTGTCCTTTTTTCAATGTCGTGGTCGTGATTTTGAGTGTCGTTCCTACTTTAGGCTCTTCTTCAATTTCCCTGACTCTTTCTTTAACCTCTTCAGTTTTGTCTATAGCGCTCTGTATGGAATCCTTTGCGGTCTCTGGGACCTTCGCCAAGACCAATTGCAGTACAGCTTTGTGTTTCTCTGTGGAGTTCTCTATCTCCTTGACAATCTGCGAAACATTCTGCCCTATCCCCTTGGATATGTTGATTTCTTTCTCGGCACTCGAAAGTTCCTTTTCGTACTCCTCGACAAGCCCCTTGACCCTTTCAGTATTGTTTAAGTATATGGCTTTGGCTTCCCCCAGCCTCTCTTTGGCCAGTCCCAAGTGCATCTTCGCCTTTTCGATATGCCTCCAAGTGAAGATCATCTGCGTCTTTTCCCACCCTCTCTTGAGGGCGTAGGCCCAGTGGCCTGGAACCACCTTTGGGGTCGGCAAGTCGTCCTGCGCAATCGCTAGTATCGGAACCACCAATAGAGCAATCCCGAATAAGACAAGAATTCTTTTGTCAATCATACTGAATTATTAGGTTTGGGTAATTAAGTATTTGGCTTAAGCCAGAAAAACAATAGTTCCACCTTATTTAGTTGATGTCCGCCTTCCAGCCAGGGCATGAAATTTTGTTGTTTCTGTTGTTGAAGAAAATGTGACAATATGTGGATATTTATGAACACACATAAAAGAATACAAAAAGTTTATTTTAGGTTTGAAATTTCTTCAGCTTTTTTCCATGTCAAATAAAAATAATCACTTAAAGCCGTCGCGAAGTCTTTGTTTTTGATATGAATAATTATCCTATCATCTCTATCTTTGGGGTTAACTATGGTCAAAACCCCCTCTTTCTTATCGATTATTGTTATTCTAAAATGTTCTATTGGATAATATTTGACTTCTTCTCCCATTTTCATCTTTTCTATGATAAATTGTTTATTTTCCAAAGAAGTCGCTAGAATCTTTATTTTCACGCCTCTTTTCATTGCGTTGACTTCTTCACGATGAATACTGAATGGCGCTTTTCTATCAAAAGTGTATATTCCTAACATTTCCTTTTCGGATCTATAAATCACATCTCGAATTGTATTCCACATTTCACTATATCCGGAAGTTATGGAAATGCTTTCTTCTATCTTGTTTAAAGGTTGAACCCTTTTTTTAATTGTTTTCACTCTATTCATCAATTCTTCTTCCTGTTTTACTAATTCATCTTTTTTGCTTTCTATATAATTTTTAAGTGCTGTTTCAGGTTTTATTATTTTGAAGGTTTTTGGTTTTACTGGAATTATGGATATAAGACCCTTTTTTTCCAACTTTTCTAGTATATTGTAGGTTCTCCCATTAGGGACTCTACTTTTTTCGGAAATGTCCTTACCTTTCAACGTTTCATATTGCAAAAGCGTAATATACACCTTTATTTCATAATCCGAAAAACCCAACTCTCTCAATATCCCATCCATTTACAACTCCTCATAGTTGTTAATAACAAATATAAGTTGTTACTACTATTTAAAGATTACTTTGGTGTTAATATGAAAAACGTTATTTTAGAATTAATTAATGGAGAACAAATTGGTACATTTACTTATGGGACTTTTCATTTCTTAGGAAAATATTCACCTTCAAAAGATTATGGAGATTTTTTTCTTTTTACTTCAGGACCAGAAATAGCGGAAAGTGTGCCTTATGAAGATTTTTTAAGAAATTATTCTAAATTTGAACCTCAAATTGGAATGTATCCAGTTAAAATAAGATCTCTTGGAAGTTTATGTAGAAAATTAGGAAAAAATCCGATAGCCAGGGTTTATAAAGTTCCAATAGGTTCTATAACGATTGAAAAAAATATTTGATTTCTAATACCCTCATAATGAGAGCTATTTATACTTCTAGCATTGACTGGTCATTAGAAAATGAGGTCAAAACATTCCAGCAGAAACAATAAAAAAAAGGTTCAAGGGGCGCGACATTTCACCTTATTCCAAAAATTCGACATCGTCCACAATACCGTCCCCGTCAACATCAACCCCCCTGACAACGCTGCCTATAATTTTTTTGTTGAGGGAATTGCCTTCCATGATTTTTTTCGTGTACTTCATCAGCGCAATCACGCCTGCCAAAGACCCAGTGAACCCCTTACCAGCAACAACAAGTATCTCCTTCCCTTCTTTGAAAGGGCTTGCTATCCTCGTCACAAACCCTATATACTTGTCCCTGTAGGTGCTCCTTGAGATGCTCGACACTATGTTCCAGTCCTTCAGCTCCTCCGAGTAGTCGAAGTATATCGGGAGATTCTGGTTCACCTTTTCTGTGACCATGTTGGCCTTTGGCCCGCCAATCAGTATCAGGTTGTTCTTCAAGTCAGCCTCTTTGGTCTGTGTGTCGAGTTTGTAGATCGGTAGCTCTATGTCTTTCAGGAACTTGCCGAAGAACATCGATAGGTTTATCACACAATAGCCGTCGGACGAAGGGCATTTGTACTTCCCGTGCAGATCCGGGCTCCCGATTATTATCAGGGAATTTAGTTTCTGGTTCTCGATGAAGGGTTTCAGGAATTTGAGCTCGGGGACTTTAGTCTTGAAGTCGTTGATCGCCTCACCGTCATGTATCTTGAACGAGACTGTCGGTGAGACCAGGGAATATATTTTGGCGGTTGCCCCAACCCTCTCCTCAACCCTGTCTACCCTAATTATCCCTACGGCCTCCAATTTCCTTATGTGGTAATATATCTTCTGCTCATGCTCCTTCAGCCTCCTCGCTATGTCCATAGCGCACATAGGGTACTTGGCTAGTTCCTTCAAGATTTTGTGGCTAAGGTCGCTTGACATGACTGAAAGCGCCTTTGGGGTTTTCATCAGCAGGGTCTCGTACGCCTGCTGGCCGTTTTCCGAATCGTCGACGTAGAATTTCATACGTTATAAAATGAATTTTAACATTAAAATACTTTTTTTATATGTTATGCCTTAATTTAGCTTTATTTGAACTCTTCGTTTTCACGGTTTAAAAGTGGTTTTTAGGCTTGTTTTTTATATCTGGATGCCAAATAAGATTACAGGGAAGAGAAGGAGGCAAACCCCCAAGAGGTCATCTTAAGTGTAAATTTGCGCCTCCGACCCCGGCCCACTTTTTCTTTTTTTCTGAAAGATTCACATGATTTCCGGAGTCTCTATTCCCAAGAGGTCAAGACAATTCTTCAGCGTCACTTTGAAGGCCTCTGTCAGCGTGAGCCTGAAGTCCCTAAGTTCCCCTTCCGATTTTATGACAGGGCACGCATGGTAGAATGTACTGAAAGTCTCGGCCAGGTCATATGCATAATCCGCAATCAGATTGGGCTTGTACTCGACGGTCGATTTTCCCACAACCTCCGGGAAACCCACCAGCTTCTTCACAAGCATGCCTTCCTCCGGAGCAAGGTTATCCACCTTAAAAATCTTCTTGAAGCTACCTGCCTTTTCGAGAATTTTACCCGCTCTAACATGCGCATACTGGAGATAAGGACTGGAATCCCCTTCAAAGGATAGTGACTCCTCAACATCGAACGAAATTTCTTTCGTTGTGCTTATTTTCAACATAGAGTATTTTACTGCCCCTATGGCCACCATCTCAGAAATCTTATCCATCTCCTTTTCAGAGTAGCCCCTGTCTTTCAAAACTCCTTTAAGTTTGCTCTTCGCCTCGTTCATTATGTCCTCGGCCACGACAACATTCCCCAGTCTCGATGACATCTTCCCTTCCTTCAGCCTTACCCATCCATACACCAGATGGAACTGCCTGTCCTTGAATTTTTGCGGATCCAACAACTCCTCAACCTTGAAGGTAACCTTGAAGAAGCTCGACTGCTCTGGCCCGACCACATGCAAACACTTCTCTATCTTGCCGAACTCCGAGAATTCCATCTGCGCTAGCTTCAGCTCTTTGGCCTCGTATGTAGGTAGCCCCATGTTGTTCACAAAAACCCTCTTATCTAACCCGTACGGCTCCCCGTCAAATATTATGGCCCCCTCGCTTTTTTTGAGAACGCCCTTTCTCTCAGCCTCGTTCGCAAGGTCAACACCGGCCAGGCACTCGCTTTCGAAGTAATAACGGTCGAAGTGGCTGTAGACCCTTCTGTACACCTTCTCAAAATGCTCAAGGCTCCATAATCTAGTCCTTTTCCAAATCATGTAAACCTTGTCGATGTCCACACCCTTCCCCTGGACGAACTTCAAATAATCGGTCGAACCGGGCTCAAGGCCCCTCTCCTCCTTGTTGAACCTCTGGGCCGAGGCATAGACGAGGGAGTTCATATCATTTATCGCGGACTTCGCCTTGTCGTTCTCCTCGTAAGCCTTGCTGCCCGCCGCATAACACTTGCCCAGAAAGGCCATTTTTTCCTCTATTGTTTTGAGGCCGTTCAGGACTTCCTCATAATTTTCCGTGTTCAGTATTCCGTACAGGCATTTCGCTATATGGAGGCCCACATCCCCCTGGTAGTTCACCCTTATCACCTCATGGCCGGTGAACTCAAAAATCCTGACCATGGCCTCGCCTATCGATATGTTCCTTAGATGCCCTATATGGAAGAGCTTGTGGGTGTTGGGGTGCGCGAATTCCACCATGTATTTCTTCCCCTTTCCCATATCGGACGAGCCGTAATGGTTTTTCTTATTCAGGATTTCCTTCAGGGTCATTTGGGACAGCTTCCCAAGGGACAGATAGAAGTTTATGTACCCGCCTTTGACAGCCACCCTTTCAATGACCGAGCCCTTCGGGACTTTAATCCCGTTGGCAATCTCCTGGGCTATGTGGTTCGGGGACTTCTTCAACTCCTTCGAGAGCGAGAATGAGATGTTGCATGCTATGTCGCCCATCTCAGGGTTCGGTGGCACCTCGAGCGTGCTGGCGATGTCGCGCGACTCGATAAGATCGATGCCTTCCAGAACCCCAACTATTTCGGACTTTATCATTTCGTTTATGGTCATACGCTCTAACTATCTTTTAATTCTTGACCTTAAAATAACTAAAACCTCGACAAACACGAGGGATAGGAACGCCATTGTAAACAAGACCCCCTCACCGTAAAAGTTTATCAGGCCGTAGAAACCGAACAGGTAAAACGGCACACGAACCAGCCAGTCTATATTTTCGCTCGTCTTCGGCTTCCCACCCTTCCTTATGAACAATAGCGATAACAATGCCAACAGAACTACAAGGAGCATTTCGTAAGACTTGGTAAGGTAGCTTGAAACTGGCTCTATAAGGGCGAAGGCTAGAAAAACCAGGAGGTAGGCTCCGAATGTCGAAAACACAAGGAGAGGGTACCTTAGCCTTTCATTCATCTTGGCGCTGGTAAGCTTCCTGTACATGAGGGAGAAGAAGAAAGTCACCAGGAACCATCCCATATAGTTGTTGGCGGGGACGCCGAACCACCCTTCATGGAAGCTATAACCCCTCCAATACCAGAAGCCAAACCTTATGGCGAAGACGTCGATGGCCAGATCGACCAGCAGCACCAGGAGGGCGTCTACAAAAGGTTTTGAACTTTCCTTTACACCCAGGCTGTTCGTGAGAAAATACGCCGAATAAATCAGGGAAGCCCATGAAAAAGCGACGAAAATCGGCAAATCGCCGATAAACAAATGGAAGCCTTGGCTGTAATAGTACCCCGCAGGCTTATTCGCCGAGAGCATCATGTTCAAATTCTCGAATAGTATCGAATAGAGAAACACGATGAACAGCAGGAAAACGTATTTCTTCCCTTTTTTAAAGGCGTGGATGAGGCAGGCCATGAATATCAGAAAGGTCCCAAATTCCACCGCGAGCATCAGACTTGCCATACAGAAAGAGATTTAAATTGCAACTTTTAATTATCTTTTCAATGTTCAGAAGAGAGACGCCTTAAACCTAATTCTGCTAACGTCTAGTCTTCAGAGGTGATTATCTTGTCTATCGTAAAAGATTTCAAGTGGCATAAGGGGACCAAAGTCTCAGGCTTAATGGAAAGCCTAGGCAGCTCTGGCTTCCAGGGCATCGAATTGAAGAGGGCGACGGACTGCATCGTCAAGATGAGGAGGGAGGGAGCTAAGATCTATCTGACCTTCACCTCCAATATGGTGACTTCAGGGCTTAGAGGGTTCTTTGCCCAGGTCGTCAGCCTCGGCATGGCCAATGTCGTGATAACCACTGTGGGCAGCATAGAGGAGGACATAATGAAGGCGATGGGTGAGAGCTTCTTCATAGGGAAGTACCACAGCGACGACGTTTCACTCCACGAAAAGGGGACCAACAGGGTCGGAAATCTTTTGATAAAGAACGAAAGCTACGAGAGGTTCGAGGCATGGACCAGGAACATGCTTGAGAAGCTTTACGCAAAGAAAAAAAGGTACTCTGTCGTTGAGCTACTAAGGGAGATAGGATTGCTCTTGGTGGACGAAGATTCCATACTCTATCAATGCTCGAAAAACAATATCCCGATATTCTGCCCTGCAATCACTGACGGAGCCTTCGGCTTCCACCTGTTCATGTTCCAACAGGACCATCCTGATTTCATAGTGGATGTGATTCAGGATTTCAAGGGTTTGGTCTTCAGCTCGAGCTACGATGACAAGAAGGGGATAATAGCTTTGGGTGGCGGCGTATCTAAACACCATGCTATACTCGGGACTCTCCTAAGCGGCGGGGCTGATTTCGCAGTCTACATGACCACTGCGCACGAACATTCCGGTAGCTTGAGCGGGGCGACGACCAGGGAGGCGAAGAGCTGGGGCAAGATAAAGGACGATGCCGATGCGGTTACAGTGATAGGCGATGTCAGCGTGTTCTTCCCATTGGCGATGTTCGCTGCGCTCGATATACTGTCAGAGGAAGGTTTGGTGAAATGAGCGAAGCAAAGTTCATCGTGAGCAAGCCGAAAGTCCTGGAGCAGTACAAAATGTTGAGAGACTTGGCGCTAGAAGTATCCTACAGCGTCAAGAACTTCACGGAGATTTGCTGGGTATTGGAGGACAATACAGATTCATTCTTCAGCGCGCACATGTTCCAGTCCCTGCAGTTCGTGAAAGATATGACAAAGGTTTGGTTTTTGGCCCAGGCATGGAACCATGATTTCATCGAAAAGTTGGTTGGCATAGGAGTCAGGAATTTTGTCGTCGATAATGAGGCCGATTTGGAACCTCTGGTAAAATATTTGGATGGTAAAAACGTTAAAATAAATCTCCTCTTGAGGATGAGGCTGAAGGAGCATACTATACACACCGGCAAGTATTTCGTCTTCGGGATGTACTCCCACCAGATAAACGGCCTTATTCCTCAACTCAGAGACAACAAGAACATAGACAAACTTGGCATCCATTTTCACAGGAAGACGCAGAACACGAGCGAGTGGTTCATAAAGGATGAGATATCCCAGGTTATCGCGAAAGAGACGCTTGAGAAAATAGACTTATTCAACATAGGCGGGGGAATCCCAATAGAGTACAAGAACACATCAGGCAGCAACCTGAAGCAGATTTTTCAGAGAATAGCTGAGTTCAAGGAGTGGTTGGGGAAGGAGTACAATGTTAAAACAATAATAGAGCCCGGCAGGTTCATAGCAGGCCCACCCACGAAGTTGGAGACCGAAGTGCTGTCTGTCCATGGGAATAACGTGATTGTCAACGCGTCAGTCTACAATTCCTCTTTGGATACTATTGTCTTTGGGCTGAAGCTTTTGGTAGAAGGGGAACTTGAAGAAGGCGAAGATTTTTTGATAAAAGGGTGCACCCCATGTTCGATGGATATCTTCAGGTACAATGTGAAATTGAAACAGCCAAAGGTTGGCGATAAGGTTGTCTTCCTGAACGCGGGGGCATACAACTTCGCCTCGGATTTCTGCAACTTACCGAAATTGGGAGTAGAGTTTACAGACTAAGATAAGCTAGTTATGGTTGGTTTCAACATCCTCTATAAATAATCTATTAAAAAACTACTTGGGACATAAAAAATTGCTTATCCACGGTTTCGATTCAGTCTGTCCTGTATAACCCTTAACAAATACATGAATAAAGTCAGCTATGTTGCATCTAAAGGCTACAACAAAGAGAACAAACAAAATTACTATAATCAACAAAATCTTTTTACGGTCTAATTTTATTCCCATAAGATTAACTTGCGTTTCTTTACTTAAAAAAATATTTATTCCGTCATTTTTGATAGATGATTCAATCTAACTCTTTATCTCGACAACATCCCTATCCATCAAGACATGCTCCAGCCCAACCTGAGCCCCGCTGAACTTCACCGACTTTCCCCAAACCTTCGCATACCGGAAATGCTTCAGGAACGCCTTGTGCACTTCCTTGACAACGTCCTTGACAATAGACCCATTTTTTAGGATGATCGGTTTCGCTTCAGCCTTCTTCCCGGGCGTCTTGGTGTAAACCCTTAACAGACCTAGGTTACCCCAAATATCTTTCTTCAGCTTCTCAGTGTCAACCTTTATCTTCGTGGTGACATAGAGGATTTTCTTGTGCAGTTCCCTCCTGCTCAACATGTTCTGCAGCTCTTTTTTCTGCGTTTCCAAGTTCCTGTTGCTGTCCAGAAGCATTAACAAAAGGTCGCAGGTGTAAATGAGGCTCATGACCTCAGGCTCGAAGGTCGAGGGTATCTCTATTATCTGGACCCACACGTCCTCGTGCTTCATCATCCCGAACTGCGGCACGGTCGTCGTGTAGGGGTAATCAGCAACCTCAGCGTTTATACCTGTCAGCTCGTTGAGCAGGGTGGTTTTCCCTGAGTTCGGCAACCCTATGATGCATACCTGCGCAGCGCCCTCCTTCTTTATCGAGAACTTCGGTTTGGACCCTCTTTTAGGTGGCTTCTCATTCTTAAGTTTTGCAAGCTTCTTTTTTAAATTTGCTAAAGAATTTTCACTTGACTTATGTTTAGGTAAAAGTCTAATCATTTCTTCTAGGCAAGCTATTTTATCCTCCCTAGTCTTGGCCTCTAGAAATTTTTCCTCAGCCTTGTAGTATTCAATCGAGGCGTTTACCGGCATCTTCTCCCTCTAAAAATTGCTTCGCGGCCTTTATGTGGCTGCAGTCCGTGAATTTCAGCGAGAAGAACTGGCAGTCGCAGGACCACTTGTTTTTGGCCTTTTCGTAGATGACTGACTTCTCCTCCCCCCCCGTCTCAACCGTGAAGAATATCCTCCTCTCATTCTCTATGTCCTTCTTGACCTTCCCCTGCTTGGCAAGCCAGTAGGCCTTCATCCTAGTCTTCCACGAAACCATGAAGAATTATTGTCGGTTAAGAATAATAGTTTTGGGATTTCGATTATTAGGTAACATATTTTCACACCTTTAAGTCAAAACAAAGGCTATTTAAGATTATTTTCCCTCAAAACTCACATGGCAAGTGTAGTAAAGGCTGCATGGGAACTGACGATTGAAGATGCTAGACATTCCTGTTCACACCCCCCTGCTGAATTAAACCGTTCTCCGAAAGATATTAGAAAAAAAAGTAAAGCTTTAGAGACTGCTATCAAATATGTCGAAAATTCAGGTCTTCCAGAAGATTTAGGCCAACTCTATGATGATTTGAAAAGATACGAGGCCGAGTCGTTTAAAGGAATTTTGCCGAAGATAGATTTGGGACTTGCTGTAGACGCATTTTATTTCCTGCGGGCGTCTTTGGGAGTTGTTCCCCAAATGGAGTGCTATAGGATGTACAGGAGAAACCCGACACCAGAGGAATTTCAGAGATTTACGGAAGGCGATGGGATACTAAATTACAAGATGATACGGGCCAGAGAGAACCGACTCTAACAATTGCAGTCCCGAAAGGTACAGTTCAAACTATTAAATATTCGACGCCAAATTCTTCGTTATGCAGGATGTTATAAAACAGCTCGAAAAGATGAAAGTCAAAAAAATATTAATACAGGTTCCTGAAGGTCTGAAGGCGAAAGCCGTGGAGTTTTCCAGTCGTTTGGAGAAGGCCGGCTTCGAGACTGTCATAAGCTGCGAGGAGAACTTCGGCGCCTGCGACATCAGGGACGACGAGGCTGTAAGGATGGGCTGTGGCGCTGTCCTTCACATAGGCCATAACGACTTTGGCATCAAGGCGGCCGTACCTGTCGTTTATCACGATTACTATTTTGATATTGACCCCACCAACATACTTAAAAAAGAGATGAAGAAGCTTGGCAACTACAAAAGAATAGGCCTCTTCAGCAGCCTTCAGTTCTTGAAAGCCATGGATAGGGCAAAAAAATACCTGGAAAAAAATGGCAAAAAAATAGTCGTCGGCAAGGAAGGCATGGAGTGCGAGGGCCAAGTGTTGGGTTGCAGGCTCCAGAACGTGAAATCTATAGAGGACAAGGTCGACTGCTTCCTATATGTGGGTGCCGGGCTGTTCCACCCCTTGGGAGCTGCCCTGGAGACCGAAAAACCGGTCTACACGCTTGATGTCGAAAAGCGGACTATAAAGAATCTAAAAGAAGAGAAGATGAAGTACCTGAAGAAGAGGGCATGGTTCGAGAGTGAGCTCGAGGAGGCGAAGACTGTAGGGATACTCGTCTCCTGGAAAAAGGGGCAGAACAGGGTTTCCGAGGCCTTCAAGCTGAAGAAAAAGCTTGAAAAAAACGGCAAAAAAGTCACTATACTCGCCTTCGACAAGATTGACAAGGTCAAGATCGAGGGGATGAAGTTCGACGTCCTCGTCACAATGGCCTGCCCGAGGATGGGGGACGAGTACATATTCCATTAGGCGTTTTGATGATGAAGAAACAGCTTGCGATTGTCCTTTCAAGGCTGAAGCCCATAGAGGACCCAGACCCGGATTCTGAACAGTACACGATACCCGGCGATTTGGCGGCTGAGATACTAAATCTCGCGCATTTAGCGGGCGATATCGAGGGGAAGACCGTGATAGACTTGGGCTGCGGCTCGGGGAGGCTTGTGATAGGGGCCCTGATATTAGGAGCCGGCAAGGCAATAGCTGTCGACAAGTATAATGCCGTTATAAAGACAGCCAAGGAAAATGTCAAGATGGCCGAAGAAATGACCTCCATGAGGTTTTCAGACAAAATAGAGTTCATAACGTCGGATGTCTCCGAGGCAAAGCTGAAGGGCGACACCGTGATTCAGAACCCCCCGTTCGGGATACAGAAGGAACACTCAGACAGGGCATTCCTCGAAAAGGCCCTGGAATCCGCGGGCAAGGTCTACTCTTTGCACCGCTCCTACCACAAGTCCAGGGACTTCATCCAAGGCTTTGTTGAGCAGAGGAAAGGGGAGGTGGGAAAGATTATTAAATTTAAGTTCCGAATACCATACATGTTTAGGTTCCACAGGAAGAGGGCAGTGGAGTTCGATGTGGACCTTTTCGTGATCAAGAAGGTGAAATGATGGAAATCGCTGTTTTGAAGGATGACAAGGACGGCTTCCTGCTTGAGCTCAAGGGCGAGACCAAGTCCTTCGCCAACCTCATAAGGGAGGAGCTCTGGAACGACTCGAACGTTCTGGAGGCGGCAGCCATAAAGGAGCACCCCTACAACACCCACCCCAAGATATTCGTCAAGATGAAGGGGAAGAGCGACCCCAAGAAGGCATTGAAGGAGGCGGCCAAGAGGGTGCAGGGGAAGCTGAAGGAGCTCGACGCCGAGTTTAAAAGGCACCTCAAGTGACTAATTTATTTATTATTGGTTTTCTAAATTGATTTCAGATATCATGTATGAGCCATACGGTGAAAAGAAGAAGCTAGATTTCTCCCAGATAAAACAGAAGATACAGGAAAAGTTTAAGGACCTAAACTTAGGCAACCTGAACAAACACAGCTACATCGTGATAATACTTCTCCTTTTAGCGACGGTCGGCGGCATAACCGGCTGGGTCACCTACTCCGGGAAGGTCACAGAGATGGAGAAGAAGTATGTGATTATGGAGAAGCAGATCCAGACACTGCAGACCGACTTGGGCGTCTCCCAGCAGGACGTCAACCAATGCACGGTAGACCTCCAGACTACACAAGGCAACCTCAATGCAAAGGAGGAGGAACTCAAGAGCACCCTTGTCACACTCTCGGAGAGGAACAACGACCTGGAGAGTTGTAATGCGGAGGGCTCTAACCTGAAGGGTGAGATAACATCCTTGCAGAACGATGTGGACGACCTTAACATAAAGGTTGAAGACCTGAATGATGAGATAGACAACTTGAACGATGATTACGATGAGCTCGAGGCCGACCTGAACAACATGGCCTGCAGGATAGCCAAACTATCCTCGTGCGACTACTATATCGTCCAGGATGGCAGCAAGGTCATCTGCTGCTTCAAGTTCGAGGGGAAGTACATCTGCTCAGGGAGCGTAGTGACCGACGGGATAAATCAAGTCAACTGCTAGGCTTTTTTCATTTTTATTGAACTTTTTATGAACTCCAGGAAGAGCGGGTGCGGCTCTATCGGCGTGGACTTGTACTCAGGATGCCCCTGTGTGCCTATGAAGAAGGGATGCACGGATTGCGGCAGCTCTATCATCTCGACGAAGAAGTTGTCAGGCGAAGTCCCGGATATGACCAGCCCATTCTTCTCGAACTCGTCCCTGTACTTGTTGTTGAACTCGAACCTGTGCCTGTGCCTCTCCGATACGAGTCCTTTTTTCTTGTCCTTGAAAGCATTATGATTCTCGTAAATCTTGTAAACATACGTGCCTTTTTTGAGCACGCAGTCATAGGCCCCAAGTCTCATGGAAGTCCCATCACCCTTTATGACCTGGTACTTCTTGTTGAACGGGATTTCGTGCAATATCGGGTAGGGTGTCTTCGGGTCAACCTCGCTCGACTGCGCCCCCTTCCAGCCAATCACATCCCTCGCGAACTCGACGCAGGCTAGCTGCATCCCGTAGCAAAGGCCGAGGAAAGGTATCTTCTTCTCTCTCGCAAACTTTATGGCCTTTATCTTCCCCTCGACCCCCCTTGCCCCCCAACCTATGGGGACGATTATGCCTTGAGAGCCTTTCAGGAGTTCCTCGACGTCCTTTTCCCTCTTCTCGGAGTTTATGAAGTTGAACACCGGGTTCACGTTCAGCTCCCAGCAGGCGTGCCTTATCGCCTCCAAAAGCGCGAAATATGAGTCCGCCAGGGAATAGTTCCCGGTGCCGAAGTATTTCCCGACTATAGAAATCTTGACCTCCCCCTTCTTCTCCTTCACCTTTTTGGCCAGCCTCTCCCAGTCCGACATGTCGATACCCTTGGCCTTCATTCCGAACAGCTCAAGGATTACATTGTCGATTCCCTGCTTGTGGAGCAGCAGCGGAACGGAATAGACGCAACCCACGTTAGGGTTCGAGAACACGTTCTTCGGCTGGATGTTACATGTGAGGGCGAGCTTGTACCTTCTCTGGTCGTCCACATCCCCCTCGCTCCTCAGGATGACTATATCAGGCTGTATTCCCATCGCCATCAGCTGCCTTATCGAGAGCTGGGTTGGTTTGGTCTTCGGCTCCCCAATATGTGGCGGTATCGGGACGTAGCTGACATGGATGTGGATTACGGACCCCTTCTCGAGGGCCATGACCCTGCTCGCCTCGTAGTAAAGCACGTTCTGGTATTCCCCCACCGTCCCCCCCAGTTCAATAACCACGAAGTCCGCCTTCCCCTTCTCGCCGGCATCCTTTATTCTCCTTATAATCTCATCGCAGACGTGCGGGATAGCCTCGACATCCTCCCCTTTGTAGCCCATCGACCTTTCTCTGTCTATCACGGTCTTGAAAATCTGGCCCATGGTCACGAAGTTGTCCTTCCCCATTTTCTGGTTCAGGAACCTCTCGTAGTTCCCCAGATCCATGTCCGCCTCAAGCCCGTCCTCGCAGAGGAACGGGTCGCCGTGCTCTATGGGGTTTATCGTGCCGGAATCGACGTTGAAGTAGTTCTCGCACTTGACCGGCACTACCTTGAAGCCGTGCCTTTTCAGCAGGAGCGAGATGGAGGAGGCTACTATACCTTTGCCGACGCTTGACATTACCCCCCCTGAAACAAAGATGTACCTTCTCATTATTACCAGAGTTTTTCGGTTTAGGAAGTTAAATATTTCCAGTACCTGTGCAGAGCAGACAGCGCCTTCACCGCCCTCTCAGGGCTTGGGAGGACTGCCACACCGTTCGCCATCAGCCTTTTGTTCATCCTCTCCGAGAACTCCCCGCCCGTCGAGCACACGACTATAGGCCTGTTATGCTTCTTCATGGCCGTTATACAATCCACAACATCCTCGCCCAGTGTGGGGACCTGGAACAGCGTGATGATGAGGAATGCGTCGAACTCCTTGCTTTTTACCGTCTCCTCCAGCGTCAGCCTGTACCTCTCGGCGTCCGCATCGCCAGTGAGGTCTATAGGGTTGTTCTTAACCGTGTAGTCCGGCAGAATATCCTTCAACCTCTTTTTGAGCTCTTTCGAAGGCTCCGGGAGCTCTAAACCTGCCCTTTCAGCCTCGTCTGTCGCAAGCACACCAAATCCACCGCCATCCGTGACTATCAACAACCTCTTCCCCCTCGGCAAGGGCTGGCTGGAGAATGTCCTCGCGAAGTCGAAAAGCTCCTCCCAGGTCTCGGCCTCTATCAAACCCGCCTGTTTGAAGGCGCCCGAATAAATATTTCCCGATCCTGCCAGAGACCCAGTATGCGATGAGACGGCCTTTTTCCCCTTCTCTGACTTCCCCGCCTTGAGCACGATGATAGGCTTCTTCCTGGATACCCTCCTGCACACCTCTATGAACCTTTTCCCGCTGTCTTTTATCCCCTCTAGGTAGACCGCTATAACCCTAGTGTCCCTGTCCTCCCCCAGGTACTCTATCAGGTCCGTCTCCGTTATGTCCATGGCATTTCCGTAGGAGATGAACTTCCCTATCCCCGTCCCCTGCTCCGCAAGCCAGTCCAGCATCGTAGAGCCTACAGCTCCTGACTGCGAGACGAAGGATATGTCGCCCTTCCCGGGCCTCCCGCACCTTTCCTTTGGTAGGAATATCGTATCCACGGATGAACTGGAATCGTAAATCCCCAGGCAGTTGGGCCCTATCACCCGCGTCTTAGTGCCTGAAATTATCTTCCTGCACTCCTCCTCCAGATGCTTGTTCCCTATCTCCGAGAAGCCGCCGCTTATGATTATGACTACCTCCACCCCCTTCTCGACGCAGTCTGCCAGCGCCTCAGGGACGCCTTTCGCAGGTATCGAGATGACAGCTAAATCCACCTTGTCCGGGATGTCAAGGACGTTCGGGTAAACCCTTTTCCCGAGTATCGGCTCGGTGTTCGGGTTGATGGGGTAGATATCCCCTTTGAAGCCGTCCATGAAGCTCTTCAGGATTATGTAGCCTATCTTGCCTTCGCTGTGGGAGGCACCAATTATAGCCACATTTTTGGGCCTGAAGAACTTATCAAATGGCATGAATATTATTGGACTTTTTAATTGATAAAAGTGGAATAAGAAAAACAGTTTTTTCTATTTAGTAGAAAAACTCATTTTAAATCCGCATTTTTATAAACAATTGTTATGGCAACAGATTCGTCAAACCTATACATGGTTACCGTCCAAAATCCTGAAAAAATTTTCGCAGTAGCAAAAGGAGTTGAGGCATATTATGGCACTCAGGTTTACATGTTAGACAGACTTCTTCCAAACCATTTTTTACTTTTAATTCAACCCTCGTCACATCCAATGGATGATACATTAAATTCTATTATGGAATATCTTGAAAATACGGGCCCTTCTATACTCGAAGAGTTAAACCCTGGACCACGTATTATGAATACAATAAAGACTTAAGAGCTTTACACGTCAATTATTATTTGCAAGGGACCTCTGGTTGGGAGACTAGCCCTCTCCTGTTAACTCTAACGGGCTACAAGGGTGACCACAGTCCAAAGGCGGAACAACCCCATGGTCAAGTCCGGGTTGCCGACTGCGAAGCCTCGTCTCCAGGGACAGCAGGCAGTTCGAACTAGGTGAGGCGGGGAACCGAGCAGCCTTAAGGGATGCTTGCGGTGCTCTCGAGCTCTCGGGGTGGAGAAGGCAATTTGGGCTAACTTGACTGGAAGGATTGCCTCAACTTTGGGCGTGCCCCTTGCTTTTCATGATGATAAAGTCCGCCTTGCTCTTTGCCGGGATTCTCCTAGTCTTAGCCCTGCTTTACAACGGCATACCTGTCCTAAAGACCGAGGGGAAGGAGACCACCATCTTCCTCAGGCCTGACTTCAGTCCACTCACCGACAACTACGTTGAGTTTAGGGTACCGGCCGTCACCGAGGACGACAAAGGGATACTAGCAAAGGTCACTATTGAGGTGGTCCCGGGCAGCGGGAGGACGCTGATGAACATAGACAACATACTCTTCTTCGAGGACACGCAGAACTCGATAAGGCTGGCAAGGGCGATTGCGGAGAACGTGACAGGGGTCGAGCTGGTCGAGAACGACATAATCTACTCGGTGAGGACAGACGCAAGCGCGATAGAGGGTTCTTCGGCTGGGGCGGCCATGACTATCGGTACGATAGCCCTTCTGGAAGGCAGGGAGCTCAACCAGTCGGTCGCGATGACAGGGTTCGTCAGGCCGGACGGAAGGGTGGGGAAGGTCTCAAACGTCCTCGAGAAGGCCAAGGTCTCCAAGGACAACGGCTATACCCTTTTCTTGGTTCCCCCAGGACAGGAGGTCCAGGAGGAAATAACCAAGGAGGAAGTCTGCAGGAGGATACTCTTCAAGGACGTCTGCAACACCGTCGTGAAGGAGAGTATGATAGACATCCAGAAGGCCGCAAACATAACAGTCATAGAGGTTTCCGATATTCGGGAAGCCGTGGGGTACATAATCATATAGTCCTTATCCTTGCGCCGCCCTCTTCGTCCTCTACCGCATAGCCCATCTCGTTTATTTTTTTCCTTATCTCGTCGGCCCTCTTCCAATCTTTTCTTTCTCTCGCTAATTGCCTTTCCTTTACCAACTCTTCTATTTCTTTTGGTATTTCTTTTTTTTCAATAGCTGAAAGAATGTTGAAAGCTGCATCGAGTTCCCTAAGAAGATTGTGGGCTTTTTTTCCTCCACCGGTTTTGTTTACTTCTCTTATAAAATTAAAAATTACTGCAAAAGCTCTAGGCGTGTCAAGGTCATCGTTCATCGCCGCTAAAAAATCGTTTCTAGTTGTTTCTATAAGTTTATCATCGAAATTGTCAATTCCACTCTCTGTTTTTTCCATAAATTCATTTAACCTATCTAAAGTGTTTTGCGCTTTTACCAAGTTTTCTTCAGAAAAATCGATTGGGCTTCGGTAATGAGTAGAAATGAAAAAATATCTCAATGTTTTTGCATTCCACTTTTTCAATGCATCCCTAATTGTAATAAAATTGCCTAAAGATTTTGACATTTTTTGCCCGTTTATTGTTAAGAAGCCAGTATGAAGCCAATATTTTACAAAAGGTTTTTTTCCAGAAGCCGCTTCCATTTGAGCTATTTCTGCTTCGTGATGCGGAAATATCAAATCTCTTGCACCACCGTGTACGTCGTACTGTGGACCAAAAACCGTTTCTGTGATAGCTGTGTCTTCAATATGCCAGCCAGGCCTACCTTCACCAAACGGTGATGGCCACTTTGGTTCACCTGGTTTCGACAATTTCCATAAACAAAAATCGCCTTTGTTCCTCTTTTTTACGCTTTCATCGATTCTTGTAACTGCGTCTTCTGCTTCTAATGCGGTCCTGCCAGAAAGTTTTCCATATTCAGGAAACTTGGACAGATCAAAATAAACACCGTCTTCGTTTTCATAAGTATAGCCCCTTTCCATTAAAATTTTGACTTGATTGATCATTTCTTTTATAAAATCGGTAGCCCGAGCAAATTTAGTAATACTGTTAACGCCTAACGTTTTCAGGTCTTTGTAATATTCTGCTTCAAACTCCTCAGCTAATTGTTTCGGGTCTATTTTTCGCTCTTTTGCACGCTGAATTATTTTGTCGTCTAAATCTGTAATATTCTGCAAATAGAAAACATCATAACCAATAGCTCGCATATATTTGGCAATCATATCGAATTGTATGTATGTCTTTGCGTGTCCTATATGTGAATAATCGTAAACGGTTGGACCGCAGACAAAAAATTTTACATTTCTACCATTTCTTGGCTTAAACAATTCTTTTTTTCCACTTTGCGTATTTAACAGTTTCAATTCAGTTCGGTCTTCTTTTGCTTCTCTTTTCACTGAGCTTGTTTTTCCTTTGACTTCGGCATTTTGTTTCACCATTATCACTTTATCCATCTAATGTTGAATTAAATATCAATGTATACTGTTTTAAATTGTATGGTACCATATGTTTGTTTTATTTTTTAAGGGTTAGAAGCCTCAGCATAAGTTATGGTGTCATTCACATTAGTCTTTGCCCTCCTTGATGAGATTACAAGGAAAGAGACTAACCCTATACATATCACCAAAACTGTAACTAACGATATTATGATCGCCTTATGACGGGACTCTTTTATGCAGGCATTAAGCACGCAGGAGTATCCTGATGGGCAGCCTATGTCCTTGCAACAATTTTCTGAACTTTCGCTCAACTCAATTATATCATTTCCACATTTCGGTTCTTCCCTTCCTGGCATTGTAACATTTTCCCCCTCTTTTGGCACATAGTTGCAGCCTTGCGTTTCAATCACTGGGCCTTCACAGTTATTTTTGTCCCGGCATTCCCTTACCTTCACACCTGTTGGTGGACACTCTGGTGGTCCCCACACATAACATTCCCAATCAGAGACGCACCTAGTAGTTGTAGTTCCCATGCTACCCCCACCGCCTCCACCACCTCCAGGAGTCCCTCCTGAAACACTACAGGACTGCGTTTCAGAAGGTTTGTTTTCTGTTGTCCCGCATGCGTTTGAATCTGTGCATGTTCTGGTCTCCAAATTGTTAACACAGTTTGACCAAGCGGTGCACTGCCAGTTTTCTACGCAGAGAGAACCTTCAATTTCGAAGGTGACATTGCTTGTATCAAAGCCGTCGAATATCAAATTCCCCCCTGAAATCCTCAATTTATAAAGTGCGGTCACGTCACTTCTTGTAGTGTCATTGACAAGCCACAATCTCCAGATGGGGTATGATATGTTGACACTTTCGTTCGCTTCGACATCATAGAAATGGTTCGGCGTCCTTACTTCTATTACCTTTGAGTATGTTGTTGAGTTTTGGGATAAGCTAAGCTGCATTTTAGTTGGTGGCGGCGACTCAAAATAAAAGTAGTTTTGTTCGGATAAATTGATTTCAACCCTCTGACTTAATGTAGTGACTGTGTAATTAACATGTGGCGTCACTAACTTGAAATTGTAGGCTCCTGTCCAATTGATATCTTCAAACGTAACATTGCCGAGTTCGCTCCTATAAGGGACGATTTCTTTTCTAATTACTAACGGAGGGCCGTCCACTATAACATTAGTTAGTTGCAAATGCTCGTGATTTAAACTTGCATGCCTATCGATTGTAGCAAAGATCATGCTCGGCGAATAGCTAATGAGGCTGTTGGCCTGTGAGGATATCCTGAATTCGTAGACCACACCCAATGGTAGTCCTGTTACGTTAATTTCATGCATTGTCGTCAAGTTCGAGACATCTATTCTGGTGGTATAGTTGGGTGATGCCCCAGTTTTTATACCGTATTGTATTGACGAGGTGGAAGGAACATCCGTGAGCCACCTCACCGTTATTATATTCTGAAGGGGGAGATAATTCGAGGAGAAATTTAGTATTCTGGGGGCCAATGGGCATTGCAAATCATTACCGTTGCAGTCGTCATCAATTCCATTCCCACAGACTTCGACCAAAGGCGCTGGGCATCCTGACCATGAACCTACTATACATACTTCTGAACCTATACTGCAGATTCCCCAGTGATTAAGGCTGCACTGTCTGACAAGATTCTCATCAATTAAATTGTTGCAGTTCTCATCAATATTATTGCATGTTTCGGCAGTCCCTGGGTTAATATTCGCATTGTTGTCATTGCAATCCGCTAGGCCGCACAAACCGCCTTCTACCGAGTAAGTGTCCCCATCCAAGTCTGTGCACAACAGGAGCTCTCTTACTCTAAATATTATGGCATAGTCATCCGTATTGGCATTATTTCCGCTATCCATACATTTCACATAAAAGCTGTAGTTTTGTCCCTCCTGCAATCCGGTTATTAATTTAGAATGTTCTGTTCCCCCTGATGTCGTAAATACATTTGTAATTGAAGCATAGGAGATATTTGCAAAAGCTGAGTACTTGCAAGTTGCAGCCTCATCAGTTGTTAAACTTAGTAAGGCTTGTGTTGTGCCCGCAATTAGCACCCCAGACGGTTGTCCGTTACTTCTTACTGGAGGATTAACATCAATCTCGGTAGAATAATCGCCAATTTTTACCGCCGTGTCATTTGCCAGGTTCACAACTTGTAATACTAAGTTACCGTTTGAGTCTGAAGCTATATATTGAATAGAGGTTACGGCACCAGCATATGTATCCCACCACTCAACCTTTACAGGGGTGTTTGGTGAAAATCCCCTTATTGTCAGGTTTGTGGTTGCAGGCCGAATAG
>Ga0154846_104_pt6 | contig 43517 bp, 58 predicted proteins | sample Rifle2008BG16ft_FD_105574 | JGI IMG/M metagenome (GOLD analysis project Ga0154846, IMG submission 105574) | Candidatus Micrarchaeota archaeon RBG_16_49_10
AAGCTTTTGGCCCTACCCAAGGATTCTTGGTTTCCCGTTCCTGATGTCCGCCGTTTCCGTCACCCTCGCCTACCTCATGCTACTGAGGGTCAAAGAGCCTAAGAGGGTAACTCCTGAGGAGAACCCGATAGAGATGGGGATAGCGGGACTGAGGAAAATTTTCACCAGCGAAGGCCTAAGGTCGCTCTCAATCTTCTACACCCTGTTATCGGCGTTGACCTTCTTCATGTTCTGGCTCTACCAGCCACTGCTGGGAAGCATAGGGGTGGAAGTGAAATACTACGGAATTTTTTCGGTGGGATTCGGCCTTTTCGGAATCCTGCTGCTTTCGCAGGCGGACTTCATTTCAGGGAAAGTAGGCGATAGGAGATTGCTTGTCCTTTTGGCAGTGGCCTCTTCCATGCTGTACCTTCTGCTGGCCACGCAGAGTTTCCCGTTAATCGTGATTGCCTCGATTTTCCTTCTGATTGGAGCCAAGGCCGTAATGTCACCTGTGTTCAACCATCTGGCGAACAGGGAAATAGAAAGTAAGGACAGGGCGACCGTGCTTTCGTCGATAGCGATGATGGAGAAGCTGAGCCTGGTCGTCCTCTATCCAGTCGTTGGATACCTGATGGACAGGTCGATGGCTATGACGTTGGGTATTTTAGGTGTGATTACTTTGCTGGTTCCCATAGTGGTTAGGCTGAAAATTTCCGAATAAAAATGTCCGTCCTATTCTCTCTAAGATTCAGCTTCCAAAATAATACGTTCCAATTGACTAAAGAATTGTGTGAAACTAATTGATTGGCATCATCTTTAAATATTCCTTTTCCAAATTTATATAACTGAGTTATATGAAAGGAGGTGATTGATATGGAAGCGAAAGGTTCGGATTATGTGTACGCGGTTTGCGATGACTGCCACACATTCAAGATGGGCCACAAGTCCTTCAAGACGAAGAAGGGCTTCATGACTTGCGATGGCTGCGGGAAGGCTTTGCACGAACTGAGGTGGTGAGCCACTTCAGCTCTTTTTTTCTTTTTTTTGATTCCGCGTTCAAGGAAAAGAAAGAACCCAACGAATAGGAGATTTTATTTAATCAGCGTCTTTAATCCTTCTACAACTGCGTTCTTAAGTATACTCCCTGTTGTAAAGTCGAGAAGCCCTAAAGCTGTAAGAACTGCAAAATATATGCCATAAGATTGCGGTATTCTTTCCCCTCTTTCATCTGCTTGATTCCAATTTCTATTTTGGTAAATAAACGGGCCTGCAAATGGAAGAAAATCTTGCATTTCTATACTAATGTTGTAAATCAACATTTTATTTCTCCTTTTTCGACGGTTCCTAATTTTACTTAACCTCTGAAAGATTTAAATGAAATCAACGCTTAAATCACTTGCCCGTAAATTTTGATTTCGAAGTATTCTACACTTTTCCTTACATTTCCTTGAACAGGTTATATAAAATTTTATCTAAATTATTGCGAGAAATAAAGAACACCTCAGAAAATGTTGAGAAACAGTCAAAAATAAAAGCTTTATTATTAATTAAAATTCATGGTTACATATACAACTCGAATTCCTTTAGGTATTGTTAATTTGGCTCAAGTTGTAGAATATATTGTAACGAATAACGTTGGTTTTGAGCCGGTGAGCCATGGTCCCTATCATTACGAAAAAGGAATGGCTGTCTCCCCCGAAGAAGCACGAAATATGCTTGAAGATCCAAACTATAGATGGCATTTGAAAGAGTTAGAAAAAAGAAGGGTATTGACAGGTTATGATTTTACAAATCCTCAAGTTGAAAGTGTAGAAATAAATTTGTTAGAATTTTAATACCTGACATTAATATCCTTCAATCTTCAATTTTATTAAAAGCACCTGTTATTATTATAATGAATTATAATGTTAAAATGAATTCTCGGTCCTTACCGTCAAAAGGATTCAAATTTTATCTTGTGTGAAAATCAATATTCCCTTGAAGAATCTACATAAACTGCTTAACAAGCTTCACTATATCAACATTGCCTATCCTCTGCTTCACCAGGGGCGTCTTAGAAATCTGCGGCAACCCCTCGCTGTAGGTCCTTCTCTTGACTCTATAGAAAACACCTGTAGGTATCCTGTCCCCCCACTCCAATGCCTTCCTGTAAGCCGCTACCTTGTCGGTGGGGTCATATCCATCGTCCAGCTTGTACACCCTTTCGCGGAACCACTGGAACGTGTTCGTCCTGTTGAAGGTCACGCACGGCTGCAGGACGTCGACAAGCGCGAATCCATTGTGGCTTATCGCCTGCTGGAAGAGCTTGGTCAACTGCTCGAGGTCCCCCGCGAAGCCCCTAGCGACGAACGTCGCCCCTGAAGTGATGGCCAGGGCTATCGGGTTAAGAGGGTCCTCAAGCGACCCGAACGGCGTGAACTTCGTGACGGTCCCCCTCGGACTTGTGGGGGATGTCTGCCCTGTCGTGAGCCCGTATATCTGGTTGTTGTGCGTGATGTAGGTGATGTCGATGTTCCTCCTGGCTGTGTGGATGAAGTGGCCTATCCCGATGCTGTAGCCGTCCCCGTCCCCGCCTTGAGCGATGACCGTGAGCTTGTGGTTTGAGAGCTTTATCGCCGAAGCTACGGGGAGCGTCCTGCCGTGCAGCCCGCCGAAGCCGTATATGTTGATCCAGTTCGGCAGATGCCCCGAGCAGCCTATGCCGGCGACCACCACGGCGTTGTGCGGCTCGACCTTCAGGCTGACCAAAGCCTTCTTCAGGGCGGAGAGTATGGTGAAGTTCCCGCACCCGGGGCACCAGGTCATGACCTCCTTCTCCCTGTCCAAATCAGCCAAGCTAACCATGCCTCAAAACCTCCTTCACCTTGTCATATATCTCCTCGGGGTATATGGGCCTGCCGTCGTACTTCAGCAGCCTGTGCCCTATCTCTATCCCGGTGTTCTCCCTGATGAGTCCACCCAGCTGCCCTGTGGCGTTGCCCTCGATGAGCAGTATCTTCTGGCCGTCGTCCAGCGCGGCCTTGACTTGGTCCGACGGGAATGGGTTGAGGTAGACCAGATGCAGGAGATTGACCTTAACGTGGTCCCTCAGAAGCCATGTCAATGCCTCCATCGCAGCTCCCTTGGTAGAGCCCCAGCACACCAGCGTTATCTCTGGATGCGGCGAGCCATAGACGTGTGGCTTGGGCATCTCCCTCTCGATGAACTTCATCTTCCTCATCCTCTTGTCGACCATCCTTACCCTGTCCTCGCTCTCCTCGGTTATGATGCCGCTTTCACCGTGCTCGTTGCTTGTCGCGGTGTAGATGCCATGTCTCTGCCCCGGTATACTCCTGGGCGAGACTCCGGTCTTGGTGTCCTCGTACCTGTTGAACTGCTTCATCCTCCTCAGTTGCGCATCGGAAAGCACAGCCCCCCTATCGATCCTCACCTTTCTCGTGTCGAAGACCTTTGTCGTGGTCCTGCTCTCGCCGAGGTGCTTGTCGGAGAGTATGAAGACAGGAATCTGGTACCTCTCAGCCAAATTGAACGCGTTTATGGTCTCATGGAAGCACTCGTCCACATCCCCAGGGGCTATCACAACCCTAGGGAACTCGCCCTGTGACGACGAAAGTATGAACCTCAAGTCCTCCTGTCCTGTCTGCGTGGGCATCCCCGTGCTCGGCCCGGGCCTCTGGACCTCAACTATCACTGCGGGCGTCTCGGTTATCCCGGCAAGCCCAACAGCCTCCACCATAAGCGAGAAGCCTCCGCCTGAAGTGCAGGTCATCGACCTCACCCCAGCAAAGCCGGCCCCTATGACCATGTTCATCGCGGCAATCTCGTCCTCCGTCTGCTTCGCTATGATGCCGTATTCCCTCTCATAGCCCGCAAGGAACTGGAAGATGCCTGATGCTGGCGTCATCGGGTAGGCGGCTATGAACTTGCAGCCGGCCTTCAATGCGCCCAAAGCGACAGCCTCGTTGCCGCTGATGAGCATCCTGTTCATGGTCTTTGCCTTCCTTAGCCTGTGGCCGAACTCGGGCTTCAGCTGCCTCATATAATCATAACCTTCCTTTGCCGCGGCCTTGTTCAGCTCGGTGACCTTCTTCCCCTTGTCCTTGAACGTCTCCTCTATGACCTTGAGCAGTGTCTTCAAATCGAAGTCCACCAACGCGAAGGAGACCCCTAGAGCGACATTGTTCACCATCAGCCTCTCCCCGCCGGCCTTCTTCGCCAGATCTAGGAAGGGCACCGCAAAGACCTTGACATCCGGCCTAATCTTCCTCTCAAGCTCCAAAGAGCTGTCGTATATTATCGCCCCTCCCGGGGTCAACTCCTGCTCGTGGAGCTCTATCGTCTGCCTGTTGAGCGCGACGAGGATGTCGACGGACTTGACCGGCGAATGGACCTCCCTGTCCTCCACGCGGACCTGGTATGTGTTGTGGCCGCCCCTTATCAGCGAGGGGAACTCGGTGAAGTCGAAGGTGTTCAGCCCGGCCCTGACACAAGCCTTGGAGAAGATGTACCCTGTGGTCATTATACCGAAGCCGGCCTCGCCGCCTATCTTCCAGGAGAGCTTGTTGGTTATCATCTAATTTAATTGGGGTTTCTTGGTAATAAAATTTTTGGAGTTTTTCAAAATTTCACAGAAATTCGGCGAAACCCAAAAGCGTAAGACATAAATCCTTAACATCTCTATTTACTGGAAGGTGTGAAAAATGCCTTATAGAGTTTTGTTTACCGACCCAAAATTAAGTGCGGAAACTATTGGTGAAGTTGTTATTTGGTGTGCAAATTATTTGCCTGGGAGATATATACAATATTACCCTTGCGCATCTGAAGTGGTTATTGGAGGTCCCCCTAACCCTACAGAAAATGAGATGGGACAATTAATTGAGATGATTAACACACAGTTGAGATTAGATGCGCATTATATTCCTGTTAAGTAATGAGAGTCAATAATACAAAATTTTTAACTTCGCCCCTCCCATTAATTTATTATGAATTGGGTCCTAGCCAGCCTTCTGATGTTCGCCTCTTCAGTCGCGCTGTACACGTCCATAAGGAAGGCCCAGCTGATGAAGATTTCCATAGAGGTCTACTCCCTCTTCATGTTCGGGGTGCCTGCACTGGCATACCTGTTCTTCATAGTCGCGTGGGGTTTGCCGTATAGACTTCCGGTGAGGGACTTGATCGAGATTTTTGCCGCAGCCGTCCTCTTCAGCTACCTGGGGAACTTCTTTTCCCAAAAGAGCATATTGAAGGCCCCGAACCCCGGCTACAGCTTGATGATATCAAAAAGCTATATCGTCTTCACCACCATAGCGGCCATATTCCTCTTCAACGCATCGCTCACCCTCAAAAGCTCTGTGGCGATACTTATGATACTCGCCTTCTCTTCGATGATAGCGTCGCCCACCGAACCTAAGGGGAAGGGAAAAGGGAAGTCATGGCTGGCGTACTCCTTTGGCGCATTCTTCTGCTGGGGATTACTAGCTTTGGCGCTGAAGCACTTCCTCCTCGCCGGGATAGAGATTTTCGTGACCCTCTTCTACCTGACGGCCGTGGTGTCCGGGATAATCTTCTTCGAAATCAAAGCGAAGAGAATGAGAATTGCACTGGAGCCGAAGGATCTTTTGATAGTCCTCGCGATAGGTGGCTTAAGCGCCCTTTTCAACGCATTCATGAACCTGGGCTACCAGACCGCCCCGAACATCGGGTATCTCAACGCCGTCAACGCGTCCTCTATAGCCTTCGTCACGGTGCTTTCTTCCGTCTTCTTCAAGGACCACCTGTCAGCGAAAAAGGTCATAGGAATTGTGGGTTCGACGATTGGGTTAATTGTTTTGCTAGTCTGAGCGTTTCTGCGATGAGCTTTCCAGATATTCTTTCCCCACAGTCCGTCCAGATGGCGGCCCTCCAATGGTGTAGAACCGCAGGTCGTTTCTCGACCTATAGCTGGCAAAAGTCAAGTCATCGACTATTTGTACAGTCACCCCGACCTCAAACAGGCAAAGCGTCAAGTCGAGTAAAGGGGTTGGGTGTCCATCCCCTACGGATTCCTCTATAATGTTTATCGCCCTTTTCTCATTTTTAGGAATGACAAGGTAGTTTACCATCATTTTTTTAAGTGAAAGTAAGCTTAAGACCTTTGCTGTCTTGGGGGCAGTCGCCCTTTATAACCAAAAAAGCGAATAAAATAGTATGGACCTGATTGCGATGGGCTCGCTCATAGTGGACGCCACGATAGTGAGCGCCTCCATCCGAACCCTCGGGAACCAGCTCTACCTGAAGAAGGGTAGCAAGGCGGAGATCGACAAGCTCGAGTTCAGCCTGGGGGGGTCGGCGCACAACATCGCCTTCGGCGCGAGCAGGCTGGGGCTGAAGACCGGGATAATAGGCTGCGTGGGCTACGATTCCTTCGGCAAGTCCATCGTCGAGAGGCTGAGGAAGGAGGGCGTGGACACCAGGCTCCTGAAGAGGGCCGCCACAAAGATGACCGGCTACTCCACAGTGCTGATAGGGCCGGACGGCGACAGGTCGATACTGGTCTACCGCGGGGCGAACGACCTAATAGACTCGTCTGATATAACCGAGAAGTATTTCTCAGGCTCGAGGGCATTCCTATTCACCTCACTCACCGGGGACAGGTCAGTAAAGGCCCTGCAGAAGGCCGTCAGGGTTGCGGAAAGGAAGAGGATGACAATAATAGCAAATCCCAGCATAAACATGATTGCGAAAAGGAGGGATGAGCTTGAGGAGCTGGTGCAAGCCAGCAACATTGTGATAATGAACGAGGAGGAGGCCTTGGAGTATACGAAGTCCAGCCATCTGACAGCCGCGCTGGACAAGCTGGTGGTCGGGAACGAGCTCGTGGTGGTCACCCTAGGGGAAAGGGGCTCGATAACCTTTGACGGCTCGAGGAAGTACAAGCAGAAGGCCTTCAAATCCAGAGTGCTAGACGCCACCGGGGCCGGGGACGCCTTCGCAGCTGCATTCGTGAGGTGCTACCTGAAGGGTTTGGACATCCCCTATTCGCTGAAGTTCGCCTCCTCCACGTCATCGCTGGTGCTGAGGAGCTATGGGGCAACAAACAATTTCCCTTCGAAAGTGCAAATAATGGAATTGATGGAGAGTTGATCGTATGTTTTTGGGCAGAAAGAAAAAGGTGAGAAAGATGATAAGCGAAAAGACAGGGAAGACCCTGCTCCTGGCGTTCGACCATGCGTTCGAGCACGGGCCCGCCAAGTACGAGAAGGTGGACCTCGATCCCGTGAGGATAGCCAAGATCGCCTTGGAGGGATTTGCGGATGGGGTTATAGTGCACGCCGGTGCGGCGAAGATGATAAGGAAGCTCATCCCGAAGGAGATGGCGCTGATAGTGAAGGTCACGGGGAAGACGAGCCTGTCGGAGGAGGAGATACAGAGCATCGTCACGACCGTGAAGGAGGCCAAGAAGATAGGGGCTGACGGCGTGGCTGCTACATTGTACGTCGGGTCGCCCTACGAGCACATCATGCTGGAGCACTTCGCCAAGATAAAGCAGGACTGCCTGAAGTACAAAATGCCGTTGGTCGGGTTCGCGTATCCGCGGGTGAAGGGCAAGAAGAAGAATGACACTGATGCCGTGATGTACGCGGCAAGGGTCTGCGCCGAATTGGGCTGCGACCTCGTGAAGACCTACTACACGGGCAGCAAGGAGAGCTTCAAGAAAGTCGTCGATAGCTGCTTTGCGCCTCTGGCCTGCAGCGGAGGCGAGGCGATCAGCGAGGCCGAGTTCCTCAAGAAGGCGCAGGACATAATGGACGCCGGCGCGAATGGCATGGTGGTCGGGAGGAACGTGTGGATGAGCGAACAGCCGGGGCTGATGCTGGCCAAGCTGCATGACATCGTCTACAGAAGGGGTGCCTATGAAGCCAATCATCGTAATAAACTATAAGACCTATGATGAGGGGACCGGAGAGAGGGGGTTGCACCTCGCCAAAACTTGCGAGGAGCTTTCGCAGGAGAAGGAGATAGACATCATCATCGCCCCGCAGGTGGGCGACATATTCCGCATAGCCAACCTGGCCAAGGTGTCCATAGTGACGCAGAGCGTCGATGCTGTAGAGGACGGGAAGCACACCGGCGCGATATCGCCGAGGAACGTCAAGCAGCTTGGGGCGCTGGGGACACTGGTGAACCATTCCGAGTGCAGGAAGGATATGGACGAGATAAAGAAAATCTTCGAGATATGCAGGGCGTTAGATTTGGTCGTCATATGCTGCGCGGACACTCCAGAGAAGGCGCAGGAGATTGCGAGGCTTTCCCCTGACGTGATTGCGATAGAGCCGCCCGAGCTGATAGGGACGGGCGTATCTGTATCCACGGCCAACCCTGATATTGTGACGAGGACCGTGCAGGCTGTGCACGACATCGACCCAAACATCCCTGTCCTGTGCGGGGCTGGGATAACGAACAACATCGACATCAAAAGGGCGCTGGAGCTCGGGACTGTGGGCGTCCTCCTGTCGTCCGCCGTGCTGCTTTCAAAAAATACCCGCGAAACGCTCTACAAACTTTTGGAAGGGTTCTGAGTTGCCGGATTCTATGGGAAGAAAATTCATTGCGGCAACCTTTCCTTCATCTGTTTGATGGCCATGTTGTGGGCCGTGGATTAGCTCTGGGTCTGTCAACTTTCGTTAAATAACCCAAACCGAGTGCACCTAAACCTTTTTTGCTTGCTATAAAATTATAACCATTGCCTTCAGGCACAGCTTCGACAAAACCCAACCTTTCCAACCCTCTATATATCGCAAAGTCACCCAAAGGTCCGCCAGGGTTATCGAGTACGGCCTCCCTTATTTCCAACTCCATAGCCCTCTCGTATTCTGTCGATTCGCCTTGGGCAGCGTGCAACCTCTCCAGAGAGGATCCTGCAAACCATCTCGGCGTATCATAATACGTTCCTTGAGTTAAACCAGGTTGTATTAATGCATCAATTAATTCCTTTTGGCCCGGGGTTAAATCCTCTGAAAATAGGTTTGGCATTGGTATTAACTGGCCAGAAAAAGATAAATAACCCCGCGCAAGCGGCGGGGAATTCGAAGGATTAAATTGTTGTAGTACTACTGGTGGATTCGGTGCTTGTAGATGACGTCGTACTTGTGGTAGTAGCCCCGGCAGTATGCGAAACTTCATTAGAATAAACTCCACATTCTTCGCCTAAATACTCACAAATTCTGAAGTAATATGTGCTATTATCCAGATTCGCTATTGTCATCTCTCTGACGTTTGAGTTTCTGATATATTGAAACTCATCCCCCTCTCTCAAAGGGTATGCAGGGTTGGACGCTTTAGACCAAATTATCCTAAAACCTTGGGGAGATTCACCAACGACATCCCACAATAATTTAATTTTACCTATATCGATGTATTCAAGCTCCAACAATATCCCATCGACTTTTGACCCCAAGGTTGTTGAAGATGTTGTAGTGTTTTCTAAAGTTGTCACAGGGATAGTCGATTGAATTGAAGTGCTGGGATTTATGGTTGTATTCTCGGTGATTGTTGTCACAGGTGTTAATGTTGTGGTTGGCTCCCCAGACTTTATACCAACTTTAGTACAGCCACTTAGAGTTAATACAAAAATAATGGACAGAATTAGTGTCAATTTTTTCATAATATTAAATTACCAAGTTTCCAAATATAATTTACGGTATAAAGTATAGGAGTTGTAATTGAGTTCCCTCGTCCTTTCCTGGATTTGGAGTAAAAGAAAAGTAGGTAAAAATTTGCCTTAAGTATTTGCAGAATCTTCATAAGGTATCTTCAAGGCCTCGATTCCCGGCAACTTCTTCCCAGCCAAATATTCTATGAACGCCCCGCCAGACAGGCTGACATGCGTGAACTTCCCAGCGTCGATTCCGAAGTCCTCCAGCGAATCCGTCGTATGGCCGCCCCCTATCATCGAGAACTTCACCTCTGATGCTTTTTTGAAAAGCTCCTTGGTCCCATTCTCAAAATCCTTCTCCTCGTAGACGCCTGCAGGGCCCTTCACTATCACGGTCTTCATCCCGTCCAGGATTTCCGAGTACTTCTCTATGGTCTTGGAGCCTATATCCTTAATCATCTCGTCAGTGGGTAGGGTGTTGATTTCCAACCTCCCTGATTCTGAGGTTATGGCGAAATCGATGGGCGTCTCTATTTTATCGTCGAACGCCACCACCAGCCTCTTTGTCTCCTCGAGGTTGTCGAGATGTCCCTCCTTCTCAAGATACTGCATTGTCGGCTCCCCAAGCTCGAACCCCCTGGCAACCAGAAAGAGGTGACCCAGAACGCCATACACTATGACCTTGTCTGCCCTTTCAATCATGTTCTTTATGACTGCGAGCGTCTCGATAGTCTTCGCGCCGCCGAACATCAGCGCCATCGGCCTCTCGGGGTCCTTGGTCACCAGCTCGAGGAAGTTCACTTCCCTTTCGAGCAGTCTGCCGGTCAGGGAGGGAAGAACCTTTGTAAAGCCAACTATAGATGCATGGGAACGGTGGCATGACGGGAAGGCATCGTTTATGAAGACATCGAAGAGTGGCGCGAGCTTCGTGACCAGCTCGCCCTGTGCATGCTCCTCCGCCGTCCTCTCCTTGGCCTCGCCCTCGACGAACCTCACGTTCTCGAGGAGTAATATCTCGCTGTCCTTCAGCGAGTTTATCTTCTCTACGGCGCTCTCGCCAACCACATCCTCGACGAACTGCACGTCCTTCAGCATGAATTCGGAGAGCTTCCTTGCGTGCTGCTTGAGAGATATGAAGTCCTCCTCCCCCTTCTTGCCCTGGTGGGAGATTGCGACCACCTTCGCATTCTTCTTAGAAAGCTCATTTAGAGTCTCGGTCGCCGCCCTGATCTTGGTGAAACCATCGAGCTTCCCGTCCTTGACCGGGGAGTTGATGTCAACCCTTATCAGTACCCTTTTTCCCTGGAAATCGAAGTTTTCCATCGTCCTGAACATAAGCGCTCAATAACTCATTTAATGCCAAGGGACTCGTTGGTCCTCTTCACGCACTCCCACTTGTCCTTCTCCAGCCCGAACATCGCGCGTATGCAGTCGATGTTCTCGGGTATCACTATGGACTCGGAATGCACCGCATGGTTCCAGAACAGCTTGTTGCCGATGACTGAGACCAGCTCGTCCCATATCGCGACCTCGGGCATGTCGTACCTGGGCCTCCCAAGGTCCCTGTACCTTTCGATTATCTCGGACGTTGAGGTGTAGCCGTCCTTCTTCTTTAGGAGTGTTATTCTAGGTGTTTCTGAAAATACTTTTTTCACCTCTTCTGTGGTGGAATCCCTCTTCAGCGTGGCGCTGACTACATGAACATGGGTGAGCGTGGTCGGGACTTTGACCGCCATCGTCATTATATTCAGATTAGGCATTATCGTCTTCAGGTCAGGCCCGTGGTGCGAGGGAACGTCGTCAGGCACTATCGAGTTTATCGGCCCCTTCGACGGGTTCCATGGGTCTACAGCCCTCCTGACAAGGGAAACGAAGACACTCTCTATGCCTATCCTGTTGTCTATCGCCCACATGGTCCTCGCGAGCGACGTGGTGTTGCAGCTCGGCACCCTCACGCAGCTCTTCCCGAAGGCCTGCTCGTAGTTAACGAAGGTGTTGAAGGTCATCTCGGCTATCCCCGCCTTCTCGCCGCCCTGGAAGATCGACTTGACGCCGAACCTCTCGTAGGTCTCCTTGTTCTTGGCCCCTATCCCCTCCGGCGTGCAGTCTATGACCAAATCCACCGTACCGCTTTTAAGAAGGTCTGGCAGTGTACCCTTGACATACATGTCTTTCCTAAGCTTCTCAATCATATCCGGCACTGAGCAATACAAGTCGGTCCCATGCAGAGGCCCCTCAGGCTCAAGGTTTGTCTTCAGCGTCGACGTGGGGGAAACGTCCGATATCCCCACAAGCTCCATATCCTTCTGGAGCCTCACCGCATGCGCGACCCTCTTCCCTATGGCGCCGATGCCATTCACGACAACCTTGGGCTTCATAACCATCAATAACTATTTGCCGGGATGCATAATAAATGTTGGTGTTAAAAATTTCTTTAAAGAAACACAAGTTATTCTTATGTCCAAGAAGCTCTTCTTCATAATCCTGGATGGCGCGGGTGGCACCCCCTCCAAGGAGCTTGGCGGGAAGACCTCAATAGAGTATGCCGAGACGCCAAACCTTGACTTCCTTGCCGGGAAGGGGAAGACGGGCATGATCGACGTGATGGGGAGTACAGCGCCAGAGACGGACAACGGGATGCTGTCGCTTTTCGGCTACGACCCTGCGAAATACTACACGGGCAGGGGGCCGCTCGAGGCTTTGGGGGCCGGGATAAATTTCGATGAGGGGAACCTGGCGGTGAGGTGCAACTTCGGGACGATAAGGGACGAAAAGGTTATAGACACGGGGGCTGGGAGGATAGACGCCAGGTCTGCGAGGAAGCTGATAGCCGCGGTCAACAGGAAGGTCAGGCTCGAGAGGGGGAATTTCAGGCTCCATTACACGCTCAACTACAGGTCGGTCCTCATACTCAGGTCCAACAGGAGCCTCTCCGACCAGGTGTCCAACAACCACCCGGCATACAGGAGGGAGAGGAACTACGTCGAGAGGCCGATAACCAAGACGTCGGAGATGGTCTTTGACAAGGTCAGGCCGCTGGACAGCAGCGAGGGGGCGAAATATTCCTCGGACCTGCTCAACGAGTTCCTGGAAAAATCTGGGGACGTCCTAAGCGGGCACCACCTCAACTGGAGGAGAATAAAGAAAGGGTTGCACCCCGGCAACATGCTGCTCATTCGTGGGACGGGGAATAGGCTCCCGAAGCTTGAAGGCTTTAATAAGGAGCAATTTAGGTGGCTCTGTATAGGCGATACGCCCTGCGAGAGGGGCATCGCAAAACTGCTGTACATGGATGTTGTTGATATCAAAGACCCGCTGTGCGACAAGCTGCCTGCGGTGAAGGGGATTGAGAAGATAGAGGAAAATGTTTCTAGGGACATGAGGGACAAGGCCAAGTGGGTGAGCAGGAACCTGGAAGACTACGACTGCTTCTACATCCACATAAAGGGGCCGGACCCATTCGGGCACCAGAACTCGCCGAGGGAAAAGGCCAAGGTCATCGAGGCCATAGACAAGGCCTTCATGGGCAAGCTGATGGAGATGGCGGACTTGGACAATTCCCTCATCTGCGTCACGAGCGACCACTGCACCTCATGCGAGAAGAGGGCCCACACCAGCGACCCAGTCCCACTGCTGATTTCAGGGAGCTGGGTGCAAAAGGACGGCACAAAGAAGTTCGGGGAGAGCTCCTGCAGGAAAGGGGCTCTCAGGACTATTAAAGGAATGAAGCTGATGAGTATATTGATGGAGGAGTTCAGGAGATGATCGTCAAGAGGATTGATATAAGGCCTATACTCGCGTTCAATGCGGAGAAGACGATAGAGGTGGAGCTTGAGACGGAAAAGGGTACAGTAAGGGCCTCGGTGCCCTTCGGGACGAGCAGGGGAAGCCATGAGGTCAAGTACCTGCCGGTCGAGAGCGCGATGAACAAGTTCTACCTATACAGGAGGGCCTTCACCAGGGAGACCTTCGACGGCATCCGGGAGGTGGACGAGGACATCAAGAAACTCGACGGGACGAGCAATTTCTCCACCATCGGCGGGAACCTGTCTCTTGGGGTCTCGATGGCGTTCCTGAAGGCCTTCGCGCTGAGCGAGGGGAAGGAGGTCTTTGAGATGCTGCTTGAGAAGAAGCCTATAATGCCGATACCGCTCTGCAACATGATAGGGGGGTGGGGTGGGATAAGCGACATCCAAGAGTACATGCTCTACCCTGTGCACCAGGAGTCCTTCTCGAAGTCCATGTTCATGATGGCCGAACTCTACAGGTTTGTGGAGAACAGGCTTTCCAAGATTGACAAGAACTTCCTCCACGGCAGGAACCTCGAGTCGGGATGGATAACCTCACTGAAGATAGACGAGGTGCTCTCGATGCTGACGGAAATCTGCAAAGAGCACATGCTCAGGATAGGGGTGGACTTCGCAGCATCCGGCCTGTATGACGGCACCTACTACAACCTGAAGAACGAGGGTCTCAAGCTGACCATAAGGGAGTACAGGGACTTTGTGCTGAAGCTGGTGAAGAAGTACCCAATCCATTACATTGAGGATCCTTTCGAGGAGGACGACTTCAATTCCTTCTCCACTTTGCTAGAGAAGGCGCAGCCGAGGCTTGTCTGCGGGGATGACCTCTACACGACGAACCTCGTGAGGCTGAACAGGGGGATAAAGCTCAAGTCCTCGAACGCCGTCCTGATAAAGCCTAACCAAATCGGAACGATAAGCGACACCATAGAAGTTGTGAATACAGCCAAGAAATATGGGATGAAGACCGTCATGTCGCACAGGTCGGGGGAGACCGAGGACACTCTCATATCTCACCTTGCCGTCGGCCTAGGATGCGACTTCGTCAAGATGGGCATCGCGGGCGAGAGGGTCGTAAAGCTAAACGAACTTGCTAGGATAGAAGAAAAGCTTAAGTGACCTCATTTCTTCTTTGAAGTCTTTGCTGAAGATTTCTTCGATGTGGATTTCTTATCTGTGGATTTGCATCCGCAACAACAACACATATCAATCAGAATGTTATATTGCAGCTCAAGGTAATAAACAATGCTGTATAGGGCCGCTCACCTTTTGACTTTCGCCTCACTTCCCCTGCCTGTGGGTATCCTTCTCCTCTTGAGCTCCGCGAGGACGCTCTCCATCAGGTCGCTCTTCACCTTCCCCACCTCAAGGACATTCCTGGTGGGGACCCTCACCTCGCAACCGACGGTCCACATGTCCATCTGCTTGAACCAGATTGTCGGTTCCCTGTCGCTTATCCTGTCTTTCGTTTTCCTCGCCCCCTCTATTATGGCCTGCTTGGCCTTGACGAAGTCGGTGCCGTGAGGCAGGAAAAGGTCGAAGTGCACGACAACCTCCGGGTACTTGTTGTAGTTCTTGATGCCCTTGGTCACCAGGACTATGTTCGGGATGCTCACGACCTCGTTGTCCAGGTTCCTTATGTGGGTGAAGATGAGGTCTATGTCAATCACATCGCCGAAGTTTTCGTCTATCTTCACCCTGTCACCCGGTTTTATGTCCTTGACCTTGTTCAGCACGTAGTAGGCTATGAAGTTCCCCAGGACGCTGGAGGCGAAGACGCCGAAGACGAAGCTTATGACCGTGACCGCGCTGCCGGTCAGGAATTCGAGTATCCACCCAAACACGCTGGCGAGCCAGATGTTGAGCACCATAACGAAGATGACTATGTAGATAAAGTAGAGCAGGGAATAGGATAGGACGCTTGAGACGTACTTAGCGTGCTTCGGGCTGTAGAAAATCGAGTTGCCTGCTTTGTACAGCGCCGACTCGAGAATCTTTATGAAGTGCTTGTGGATTGCGAGCAAGGTTATGAAGGCACAGACGCTGAGGAGGACCTTGATGAAGAAGTCGTGGGCCAGCAGCTGGGACTGCTCCGAGCCGAAGACCGAGAAGTAGCCGGCGAAGAAGGTAAGCTTGACTATCAGGTATAGGATGAGGAATGGTGATATGCGGACGAGCCACCAGGAGATGCCCTTCCAAAAAACTCCGTTGTCTATGCTCTCTGTCATTGAAAGATAATTGTGTTTACCTGTTTTTATTTTTTGGATTCCTGGCGGGGAAGGCGAATGAACCTATTTATAAGCCCAGCCCAAAATATTAGCTGAGTTTATGCTTTTGGAGATCATCCTCTACAGCGGCCTAGCGGGCCTTGCCACGATAGCGGGTATAGTCTCTGTCCTGTACAAGAAGGAGTTGGTGAAGAAGTACTCGAAGTACATGGTCGCGATTGCGGCCGGCATCCTGATGGGCGCCTCCTTCTTTGACCTCATACCTGAGGCCATGGCGCTGAACCAGAATGCGCTGATGGTAGTCCTCGCCGGCATAGTAATCTTCTATTTCCTGGAGAACATGGTCGTCATCCACATTTGTGAGGAAGAGGACTGTGGTGGGCACAGGTTCGGGATAATGACGATAATGGGCCTCGGGGTACATTCGCTGATAGACGGCGTAGCCATAGGGGCCGGGTTCGGAATCAGCTCGGCGCTGGGCCTTGTCACCACCTTGGCAGTCATATCCCACGAGATACCTGAAGGCATAATAACATCCTCCCTGCTGTTCGCCTCAAAATTCGAAAGGAGGAAAGGCATCATGTATTCCCTTGGCGTGGCTCTGGCAACCCCTGTCGGGGCGGTGGCGACCGCGCTCCTTCTGGGTAGCGTCAGCGAAAGCTTTTTGGGTGGTTTGGTGGCTCTGGCTGCAGGATCCTTCATCTACATATCGGCTGCCGACCTGATACCGGAGACCCACAAGAAGAGCTACAGCAAGACCAGCCTCTTTGTTTTGCTGGGAGTGCTTTTGTCGTACTTCATTTCATCGATTTTCGGCTGAGCACAGAAGAATAGGCACTACTTTTTCCTAATCAGCGCCGTGTAGATTAGTATCACTGTCATCGTCGAAAGCAGCGTTAGAAAGACAGTGTACCCGAATATCAGGGCCATCGTCTCCTGTGTGATAAGGTTGTTCTGCGCCAAGGGCCTAAGTAGCCTGGCGAAGGTCAAGACTGAGATTATGAGCAATACCGAGAGCAGCAGCGACAGGTACATGAAGGGCTTGACCTTCTTCTTGGCCTTGGCTATCTCCTTGTACTCTATCTGCCTTGTGAGCGCCCTAATCATGTGGGGCTGATGGGAGACTATGTCCGTGTCCGTTATTATGCCGATCAGCTCCCCGTTCTCGACGACAGGCAGCTTTTTAATCTTATTCTTGGAAAGCTTTTGGACCGCCTCCTCGAGCGAACTGCTCTTGCTTATGGTTATGGGGTTTCTAGACATAATGTCCACTATTGAAGTCTTTCCGGGGTCCAGTGCCTTTAGCACGACCTTCCTCAAAACATCCCTCTCTGTTATTATTCCGACGAGTTTCTTATCCTTCAGGACAAGCAGAGAGCCGACGTTGCTCTTGGCCATCAGCGATACGGCTTCCCTAACCTTCATTCCAGGGGAAACCGTTAATGGCGTGGGTTTCATCGCCTGCTCTACAATCATAATATCTTTATTGTTTTCGTAAGATTAATAAATTTTACAGTTTGCCGGATTTTGGGTTTTCCCATAAATTAATTAGCTCTCCGGTCAAATATTCTTCGGTGACGATTTGATTGAAAAGGAAATCATAAACATCATCTACCTGCTCGTGGTCGCCATTAGCGCGTCCATCATAGTCAAGAGGATAAGGTTCCACTACACAATTGCCCTGATCCTGGTGGGGCTGGCCATAAGTGTCATGCAGATTCCCATAGAGGTGGAGTTCAACCCCGAGGTCCTCATGCTGATTTTCCTGCCCGCGCTGATCTTCGAGGGGGCATACCACATGGACTTCCAGGAGTTCAAAAGGAACATAAAGCCCGTATGGACGCTCGCGATTTTCGGCGTGCTTATATCGACGGCGGTTGTGGGACTACTCCTTAACAGGTTCCTTGGAATGCCCCTCGCTGTAGCCCTCCTTTTTGGAGCTATAATATCACCGACGGACCCCATATCTGTGCTGGCGATATTCAAGAAGTTCGGCGCCCCCAAGAGGCTTTCGACGATAATAGAGGGCGAGAGCATGTTCAACGACGGCGTCGGCATTGTGCTCTTCACCGTGATGCTTGGGTTAATCTCGACAGGGACCTTCTCTCTGGCCAGCGGCATAATAAGCTTTCTCACGGTGGTCTTTGGGGGAGTGATTCTGGGCGGCATCATAGGCTTTGCAGGGATAGAGGTGATGAAAAGGGCTGACGACCACCTGATAGATTTGCTCATCACAATAATAGTAGCCTACGGTGGGTTCGTTCTGGGTGAGTCCCTCCATGTGTCAGGAATAATAACAATAGCCATGGCCGGGCTGATAATAGGCGGCAACAAGGCGAAGATAATAAGGCCCTCGGGGCAGCTTGCGATATTCACGTTCTGGGAGTTCGCGGCGTTCATAATCAACTCCTTCGTTTTCCTCCTGATAGGGCTCAAGCTAAACCCCTCAATGATACTAGCGAACCTCCACATCATACTCTACGTCTCTCTGATGGTCCTCGCCGCAAGGTTCCTCAGCGTCTACCTAATCAGCGGCTTCCTTAACCGCCTTGGCGACAACATCTCGAGGAAGTGGCGGTTCGTCATTTCCCTGAGCGGGCTGAGGGGCACGATACCGATAGCCCTGGTGCTGGGGTTGCCTGCGACCTTCTCCCATCTCGACTTCTTCGTTTCCATCGTCTTCGGGGTTGTCGCCTTCTCGTTGGTCGTGATGGGGCTGTGCCTAGGGCCGATAATGGGTAAGCTGAAGCTGAGGAAGAGGACTGAGAAGGAGTTCAGGTATGAGATGGACATAGGGAGTATAATCGGTTACAAGAAGGGCATTGACGAGCTCGATCGGCTTTTCAACAGCGGCAGAATATCCAAGAAGATATACGACAAGATAAGGAAGAGTTACACCGAGAAGATAGAGGGAATAGAGGAGGACGCGAACAAGCTCTTCGTCAGCGAGGGGAGGATAAGCGAGATACAGAGGCTCGTGATAAGCAGGGACCTCCTGATTGCGAGGAAAAGCGCCATCAAGGACGCGGAGATAAAAGGGCTCATCAGCGCGAAGGTGGCCGACCAGCTGATGTCCGAGATAGACCAGAAGCTGGTGGACATAGACATAGAGCTCGAGGAGAAGATGTAGACTTCAAATCCACTTCTGCCTCTTGAAGTACTTCACCATTATCACCAAGACTACTAATATGATTATCCAGAAGAGCAGGTAGCCGTTCTTCCACTCCAGCTCGGGCATGTACCTGAAGTTCATGCCGTAGATGCCGGCCAGGAAGGTCAGCGGGATGAATATGGTGGATATTATCGTGAGGGTCTTCATGACCTCGTTCATCCTGTTGCTTATGCTCGAGAGGTATATGTCCAGCATCCCCGACACCAAGTCCCTGTACGTCTCCACCGTGTCGATGACCTGGATGGTGTGGTCGTAGACGTCCTTGAGGTAAATCTTCGTGGCCTTCTTTATCAGCGGGACCTCCTCCCTCTCGAACGCCTTGATCACCTCCCTCAGCGGCCAGAGCGACCTCCTCAGGAAAATCATGTCCTTCTTCAGCCCCTGTATCTTGTTGAGCGTCTTCGCAGTGGGGTTCTTGATGAGGTTCTCCTCCAAGTCCTCTATCTTATCGCCGAGCTTCTCCAGGATGACGAAGTAGTTGTCGACTATGGCATCCAGCAGCGTGTAGGCGAGGTAGTCGGACCCGTGCTTCCTTATCCTCCCCTTCCCGCTGCGAAGCCTGGCCTTTACCGAGTCGAAAATTGTACTCTCCCTCTCCATGAAGGTTATGACAAAGTCGGGGCCGACAATAAGGCTTATCTGCTCGACCTTCAGCTCGCCGTAGATGTCGTAGTACTCCAATGTCTTCAGGACAATGAATATGTGGCCATCATAGTACTCTATCTTCGGCCTCTGCTCCGTGTTGAGTATATCCTCCAGCATCAGGGGATGCATGTCGAAATGCTTCCCTATCTTCTCTATCACGCCGATGTCATGGATGCCGTCGATGTTTATCCACTTGACGGTCTTCGCCTTTTTTCCAAAGCATTCCTCGACTGTCTTCGCCTCCCTCTCCTCGAAGGCCTCCTCGTTGTACTCTATGACCTTTATCGTTGTGATTTGGGTCTTCTTCTTGCCTATGTGGACAAGGGAGCCTGGTGGGAAGCCTGTCTTCTTGGATCTGGTCGCTGGAGCTATAATATCACCTTAAATTAGCAGAAGATATTTTGTTTTTTCAGATATAAAATTTTTGCAGGAAAAGAATAAAAAAGCAAGAAAAGCGCAGGACAATTGGCGCTTACCTCCGCCTTAGCATCATCGGCAAGAAACTGTAGTCTCCTTCGTTTCCGTCATTCCCCATCCCTCCGTCTTTCTCACACGCCGGACGCAAATTTCAACTTTCCAACAAAGCGGGTTTTATCCGGGCTGCTGTGTGACATGCAATAGTAATGGGATTGGGGGATATATCTCGCCTGCGAACAAAAGGTACGGACAAATCGTTCGCAAAGCTTATAAAAAGGTGAAAGGTAAACTAAATAAGTGCTGCCTTTGTTGGCTATTAGGGTGAATGGTTTATGCATATAATAATACCAATCTGGTTCTACGGGTTCGACTCCGCGATGTACATGATTTGCTCAATGATAGGGTTCCTGTTGAGCTTCTACTTCAACAAGATATACACGCTCAGCTTCGAGAAGAGGCACCTTTACCTCTACATAGGCTTCCTTTTACTGGCGATAGGTTTCATGGGGCTAGGGATAGCGAGTACCTACAGCTACGTGAGCTTCAAGGCTTGCATGAGGGTGTGCAACCTGGGGCTGATAGACGATGTGTTCTCCGTCGAGGACTTCGCCTACTTCGCTTACTTCGGGTTCTCGATCGCCGCCTACATAATGTTCCTCCAGGCCTACAGGATGATGAGGCTGAACCTGACGAACGTCTTCGTATTCGCCCTGCTCGCATACCTGCTGATGATTGTGCTCTTCATGCCCGAAAGCCGCCTAGGCTCAATATGGTACGGGTACAGCGGATACTTCCACTTCACTTCCCTCCTCATCCTCTCCTACATAACCTTCAAGAATGCGGTGAACTACGACGAGAAGAAGAGCGTGAATTCTCTTTTGGTCGTGAACGCCTTCGCCTTCCTGTCAATGTCCCACATGCTCCATCTGTTCTCCTTCGTAAGCGGCCTGGTCTATGTGCTCGCCCACATCTTCATGCTTATCGGGTTCGGCAGCCTCCTGATAATGGTGGTCAAGATAGTGAGGGGGTGCAGCGTCCCGGACTTTTCCGGTGGGTGAGATGAACGCAAGAAGGACGAAGACGCAGATTTATGTAGACATACTCAGGTCACTCCAGAGGTCGAACGGCAGGCTGAGGAAGACGCATATAGTCTACAAGGCCAACCTCACCCACACGAGGCTCGAGGAGTACCTGGAGTTCCTGCTGGCTAGGAAGTTCATAGAGGAGGACGGCAACGGTAGGCAGGTCTTCTACAAGATCACGGAGAAGGGGATGAGGTTCCTGGAGCAGGTAACAAGGCTGAGGGAGATTTCTGATGCCTTCGGCGTCTCTTTGTACTGAGTCAGTCTAAGTTCATAGGAACTATTGTTCAGGGTTCCGCATCATTTCAAACAAAGCCCTCATTTTTCAGTATAGCTTCGACTTTTTTCATAAATTCTTTTGCCCATTTTAAGGCATTCCTTGCCTCATCTACTGAAACTATGTCAGGCGCATCATAGACCGCCGCATGCCTCTTCTTGCGCATTCTGTCGAGTATGCCAATCATCCTGTCGGTCAAATCCTTGCCAAACTCTTCGTGGAGGAACTTAACCACGGCCACGTGCTTGTATTCGCCGGCCGGCTTGAAGCCGCGGGAAAACATCAGAGCTCTTCCGGCCTGCAGCATGGAATTGTATGATATAGCCAAGCTCCAGTTGTAACTTTTGCCTTCAAGGACTTTACCTGCTACTTCTATGTCCCTACTAGCTATCTCAAAAGTTTTTCTTGCCAGCTCTTTGTCGATTCTTACTTTTCGGATGATTCTGTCCTTCAACAGTCTTTCTAAACTCATCCTCATCCCCGACAATCATTATAACTGGCTTTTCGACTATGTCCAACAATAAGTGATGCCCTTGCCTGGATTTATTCTTGAACTCTTTTGCGGTCCACAGGATGTAGTTTATGTCCCTAGAAAGTTCCTCTTCAAGCCCACGCACAACCTCAATCAGTTTCTCTTCGTCCAAGTCACCTATTATCAGAATGTCCAAATCACTTTCGCTGACCTCATCCCCAATTGCGAAAGAGCCGTAGACTATGCAAAATTTTATCTTGCCGAGTTTGGACAGTTCTCCACTTAAAACCTCCCCAAAGCCTAGTGTCTTGAGCACTAACCTCCTGAGATCCTCGTGTATGGGCAAAGACTCGTTCGCCGCGTATAGCTTCTGATTTCCTTTTTTTCTCTCAGTTACTATGCCGCCTTCGGATAAATTCTTCAGTTCCCTGCCAACGGAATTGGGGTTTTCCCCTGTTATTCTGGCCAGCTCTCTAAGGTAAAACTCCCTTTTCCTGTCCAAGAAGAACAATTTCAGCAACTTGGTTCTTGTTCTGGAAGTGAAAAGCCTTTGCAACATGTATAACTTTAGTATACAAATGTATAAATAATTTATACAGATCCAATTTATTGCATTATTGATTATCGAACTGGTCTATCACAAGGTAAAGGCCGCCGAAGCTATCTTCTCAGCCATCTGCGGCTTTATACCGTGGCCCATCAACATTTTTGCCAAAGTGGAAGGGCTGTGCCCTCTAAGAGGTATGACGATTGTGTCGCCTTTCCACCCGACGACCAGCTCGCCTTCCGGGGAGATATCGATGTAGTAAGGGTCTATCATGGAGCCAAGGAGACGTCCCATGAAATATTAATGGAAGGATCGTTATTTAGGGTTTTGCACAATGTGATTATGGGCTGAACGAAAAGCTTCTGATGCCGACTTGAATCTCCTTGTTTTTACTAGGTGGCTCGCCTCCCATTAACCACAAGTTCATCCTGGCCCTCTCCATTCCAGGCTCCGGTATACTCTTTCCCCTATAATTCCATCCTATTTCCTTTCCGCCGGAAGACAGGAAGAAGTCTATGCCTTTCGCCCTCCAATCGAACCCACATTTGACGTCTTTGGGTGCCACCTCATATCTGTTCATGTTGCCAGGGACATCAAAAGGCTGGACTGTAAATTGGGCGTTGTGACCGTCTCTCTTTCCCCATCTGGCGAGTTCCACATCGATTTCATGAAAGTCGTCCTCATAGACGAAAAGGCCGAGGACCGTATTATTGTCTGCCGGGGGATTGATGACTTCAAATGTGTATGTCCCGTAACCCAAGCTATGCGGCGAGTAGACCTCTGATGTATGCCATGCCCTTCCTCTCCTTGTGACGCCTAGCCTTAGAACCCCTTCACGGTCCACATAGACATTCTCAGGGCTCTCAGAGAAGTAGTTCGGGCCTGGGCCGACTCTTTCCCCGTTGCATTTGACAAGCCAGTCATAACCGGAGAAACTTATTTGCTTGGGCTGATAACTGCAGGTTGGGTATTCTGGTATTTTTTTGCAACCAGGTAAAAGGCTGACCCCCGCAGCTGCGGCGGCTAAGCTTGCTACCCTTAGGAAGTCCCGCCTTGAAATTGTCGGTGCTCGGTGCATAGTTGCCATTATCGATTCACCGATTTACCGAATTTGTAAAAAAGGTTAGTACAATTTTCCAGTAAGCTTTCTCAACGCATTGCCTGATGGTAATTTTCCAATTTGTTCCAGTACTTCAGTTTGTGATCCTCTATAGTTAATAAAGTTTCCTAGCATTTGACCCATTGTACCGGGAGCTATAGCTACCAAAGAGGTAAAGACATCATAATCAATATTGAAGTTACCTTCTCTGCCGTCAGGCTTAAAATACTTGCCAGTTGAGTCTAGCGGGCTGACAAAAATCCCAGTTGTACTGTAAGGAATGGACAAACCAGATTCTGTAACCCTCCAGCTTGCCCCAAAGCCACCTAAAGTTTCACATACTTTTTTAACGCCATGGTCTCCTCCAAGAATATAGGATAACCTTTCTTTTTGGCTTGGGTGTAAAGGTAAAAATGCAGCCATTGCCCTTCCAACTAAAGCAGTATCGGTTGTCATATCAATTCACTATCTTATAGTGGTAATAAGTAGTATATAAAGATTTCTATTCTGTAGTGGCTAAATAAAATGGCATGCAGGAGGAGAGATTTGAACTCTCGTACCCACTAAGGGACTAGGCCCTCAACCTAGCGCGATTGGCCATGCTACGCGACTCCTGCCTAACAAAATATATAGTTCAATGCCCTGAAAATAGTTTTCGCCCCCAGGATTTCCGTGATCTTATCGTCACCCAGAGGCCTAGCCTCCACCAAGTCCATCCCGATGACCTTACCCTTGCATACTATCTTCAGCAGCTCGTCGAACTCCCTGAAAAGCATCCCGTCCGGCTCCGGGGTGCCTACGCCGGGCGCTATAGAGATATCGAAGACGTCCATGTCTATGCTCAGGTAGATGTTCCCCTTGCAGAACTTCTTCAGCTGCTCTTTTGACGGGTTAACTAGGATTTTCTTCGCGAACTCATGCTCGAACTCGTCCCCGGCCCTCACCCCTATTATGCAGATGTTCTGGGGGCCGACAATCTCGGCAGCCCTCCTGAGCCAGGTGTTATGAGTGTATTCGCTGCCTTCCCAGACCTCCTTCAGGTCGTAATGAGCGTCAAAGGATACTATCTTCGTGCCCTTGGGTAATGTTTTAACAGCCCCCAGACTTATCAGGTGCTCCCCGCCTATCATCAACGGGAACTTGCCTTTTTTGAGTAAACCTTCAACGTATCTCCTGACTATCTCCACCGTCTCCTTAGAGTCCCCTCTGTTGGGCGCCAGATCGCCCGCATCGAATATCTTGGTCTTCTCCAGGATGTTCTTCCCCGTCTTGAGGTCGAAGGGCTCTATGAAGTTCGTGGCCTCCCTAACCGCCCTGCAGCCGAACCTGGCCCCGGGCATGTAATCGACCGTGGAGTCGAATGGCACGCCGAAAACCACTAAATCGGCCTCCTTCTCGCTCTTGGCGCTCGCGGGGAACCTGTAGCTCGAGTAGCTCTCCATGAAAATCACTAGAAATGACTTCTATTATTAGGATTTAAGTTTTTTGCCTTCTTTGGACATCGCAAGATGCTACGCATCTTGCTCTACCTACTGGCGGAACGAACCCCACTGCCCGAACCCCTGTCGCCGGGAACGAAGTCCGCGACGACACAGAACGGCCCGAAGTCGCTGAGGCCGAAGCCCCGCAGCACGGCCCTTAAACCCTTAGAGTTATACCAAAAATATGATGTGTCATCTCCAAAAACTTTCTCAGCATCTTTTCTCTTTTGAGAAGTCCTGCTTGGGAAACCTGTAGGCATGTCATATTCCAATGCCCATCCTTCTGGGGGCAGTTCTAGTCTGGCAACTTTTCCACCCTCAGCTACCCATACGCCATTTCTGTATACCACATTTTCAGGTCTTTCCACAGCTTCTCTTCCGTCTCTCAGGAATGTGGACGTCCATTCCCCGCGTCCTCTATTAGAAAGGACACTTTCTCTGTATTCAGGGGAAACAAAAGAGCCGTCGGAATTTTTACCGAAATAAGCATACCTCAATTCGGCAAGCGTTGGAGCGCCTCCATACACACTTGAATCATTCGGTTGAATTCGATAATTTACGATTTCTCTGCCAAGAACTACTCCAGGAACTATAGTTCTTGTTAATTGGGGCACTACAATTCCAGCGTCTTTTTTGGCCATATAATTTCACTACTCTATAGTTAGAGCGTAAGGATTTAAGGTTTTTGGAGGGCAGTCAGCGCTTTTTCTTCACGAACTCTATCGTCTTCGGCTCCTTCTTCTGGTGCCTAACGACCTTTTTGGGCTCCTTCTTCTCGCCCTTGAATGCCTGCCTAGTCCTCTTCACCGCAAACCTTGAGAAGTGGTACATGGCGAACAGCTGCAGCGGGAATAGCAGCAGGAATGCGAACCAGTAGAGCTGGACCTCGAAGAGCCTGTAGTAGTCGAAGAATGGTGCCATGAAAGACCATTTTATGTAGGCCCAGTAGTTCCAAAACTCCCAGAAGAGCGCGACTATGGCGCCGGCCAGCATCAGGGTCATGGGTATGTCGCTCTCGCCCTCGGTCATGCTCTGAAGAATGGAGGGCTCCTTGTTCATGTAGTTTATCGAGTCAAAGATGAGCAGGAAGGCAAACCACATCACGGGGAATATGAGGAAGCCCTTGAAGATGGGCGTTAGGAAGATGAGGAAGCCTATGAGGAAGAGCAGGTAGAGGAATCCCCTGTTGAGCTTAAGCGGCTCCACCCTGGACTTTGGTTTTCCGAGGATCCTCAGGGCGTTGATGAGGTCTGTGGTTTCGAAGATTGCCGGGAGGACCGTGGAGAATGTGAGTGCGGAAAGTAGCATGTATTTCACGCCGGAAAACCCGTAGGTCGTCGTGGGGTGGAAGTTGTAGACAAGGTTTATGACGAGCTCGAAGAACGCCCAGAAGGCCGTGGAGTAGAGGAAAAGCCTTATGAACTCGCTTTTTTCGGCAAGGAGGGACCTCCCCTTGAAGAGATGCACCAGGCCATCGACCAAAAATATGTAGCCCAGCCAAATGAGGGGAAAGTAGTAGTCGAAGAAGAAGGGGACCCTGAGCAGGACGAAGATTTGGGTGACCAGAATTATCAGGAGGCCGAAGATGCCGTGCTTGGGTATTGTCTTGGACATAGGGACTGAACTATATTTTGTCGCGCGACATATTAAAAAATTTAGGTTTTCGTCCGCAAGCCATTAAAATAAAAAGGATTTAAGGTTAAAATCTATAGGTTAATTATGAGCAGTTATTTTGAGGAATATTTTAGAAGTCTACCAAAAGATACAGCTTCAGTTGCAAAAGAATATCTTAGAAATCTGCCGAAAGATACAGCTTCTTATGTTGCCGTTCTCAAGTTAATTGAAGTTTATGAAAATAGAGGATTTATAGCAAGAGTTTTCGGTGGCTTGGCTCCAGAACAATATCACTCTTTAGCTGTTAGAGCTGTAAACTTGGCAGGAGAAAGACATGGACGCGACTATTCAAATTTTCCTGGATTGGCCGAAGGAAGATATTTGAAAGTTGCAGAAGAAATAGCTATAACATCAAGAACCAAAAAAAGATATTCTATTCCTCCCAGACCCTGATTTCTGTAAAAAACTATTAGTATTTCCCCTCACTAGATAGAATTGTTCAGATGAAAGCCTACATAGTCAGGAACATGGCGGGCGTCTTCGCCGTGGGAGAGAAGGGCAACGAGCTAGACAGCATCATCTTCAAGAGGGACCCCGAGGAGGGGGCAAAGAAGCTGCTTTCCGAAGCCATGACCGCAGAGGAGGGCCAACTGATAGACAGGCTGAAGGGCAAGGGTTACTCCGAGTTCATCCTGCCGAGGAAGATAGAGCCCTACAACTTCGAGGAGAACAGCCTTGGGGAGAGGGTGATGAGGGGCAGGCTTAGGGATGTCTTGAAGGACAAGGATGCGAACGGCTTCCTGACACAGGTCGGCATAGAGATCACTAGGATGCGGATAAAGGAGACCGTCAAGAAGGACAAGATAGTCATCCAGGCCATCAACACGATGGACGAGATTGAGAAGTCGATAAACATATTCATGGAGAGGCTGAGGGAGTGGTACGGCCTGCACTTCCCGGAGTTTGAGAAGGCGGTGGACAGGCACGAGAAGTTCGTCAAAATCGTAGCCGAGAATGGGCTGAGGGACAAGATAAAGGATGAGGAGTTCATCGATTCCGCCAGGGTGAGCATGGGCTTGGACCTTTCCGAGACGGACGAGGAAATACTCAAGCTGTACGCCGAGCACATAAGGGCGCTCTACAGGCTGAAGGAAAGGATGGAGAAGTACATAGAGGTCGTCATGAAGGAGATTGCCCCTAATTTCACCGAGCTTGCGGGGCCTCTACTTGGGGCCAGGTTGATTGCGCTGGTCGGCGGATTGGACAGACTCGCAAAGAAGGCCTCGTCAACAATCCAGCTTCTAGGGTCTGAGAAGGCCCTTTTCAGGTACTTGAGCGGAAAGGGGAGGGCGCCGAAGCACGGAGTGCTCTTCCAGTCACCCTACATACAGAAGGCTCCCCTGGCCAAGAGGGGGAAAGTCGCAAGGATAGTTTCATCCAAGCTGAGCATAGCGGTCAAGATGGACTACTACGGCTCGCCGGACAAGTCGAAGCAGCTGAAGGATGAGCTGGACGCTTTAATCAAGAAGGCAATGGAGGATTGAGATGAGCAAATTCAGGCGTGGGAATCAGAGGACCGGGAACCGCAGGCCAAGAGAGAGGGAGAGGAAGAGGTCCGAGTTTGAGGGCGTCTCCTGGATAGACGGGAAGCTATGCACGCAGAACCTCGTCCCCGGGCAGAAGGTGTATGAGGAGAGGCTAATGAGCAAGGGCGGGGTGGAGTACAGGGCATGGGACCCGCAGAGGTCCAAGCCTGCCGCCGCCATATACAATGGACTGAACCATTTCCCCATGAAGAAGGGCCTGAAGATCCTTTACCTGGGCTTCGCCAGCGGAACGACGGGAAGCCATTTCTCCGACATAATAGGGCCTGAAGGCATAATCTACGGGATTGAGATATCAGACCGCGTCCTGAGGGAGTCCCTGCCGCTGTGCCACAAGAGGAAGAACATAGTGCCCCTGCTCATGAACGCCAGGAAGCCGGAGGACTACTCGTGGGTAGAGAGCGTGGACTTCATATTCGCTGACGTCGCGATACCGGACATGACCGAGGTCTTCATAAGGAACGCGAAGGTCTTCCTGAAGGACGGTGGGTTTGGCATGCTGACGATAAAGTCAAGGAGCATCGACGTCACTGCAAGGCCTGAAGACATCTACAAGAGGGAAAGGGTCAAGCTGGAGGAGTTTTTCACTGTCACGGACTTCGTCACCCTGGACCCCCACGAGAGGGACCATGGGTTCTTTGTGGTGAAGAGGAAGTAGCTATCTTTTTCTGCCTGCCAATTCGTAAAGTTACGTCAAATCGTTTCGAGTGAGTGCTGTGAAAAGCAAAGGATATTTAGATTATAATTGCTCTCAAATTTTATAGTATTTTGAAATTATTTTCTCTATTTCCTCCTTCTTTTTGGGGTTTAATGAAATCTCCTGGCCATAATGAGCAGGTTTCGACAATAGTAAGTCGTCTTTGATGAGTTCTTTACCGACATTTCTAATCTGTTTTGCCAAATGACTGGGTTTCCCCTTAGGTAAATTATCAAAGCTTGTGTGTTTTTCACCCCAATACCTGTGCCTCAAAAGCTTGAATAAAATCCAAGCTTTTATCGCTTCAGTCATAAAATGATTTGTGGATTCAAAGATAATAAATTGTGTTAAAATAATTTTACATTAAACGTAAAATATTTATACTAAAAAAACGAAGGATAGTCATGCAACAGGAATCAATATTAATCGAGTTGTTTGGAAAGACCCCAGAACTGAAGGTATTAGACTTTTTGATAGACAACAACATATTTGACTTTACTAAGACAGAGATTGCGGAAGGGGCTGGAATAACAAGGCCAACGCTCTACAGATTTTGGGACAAAATGGAAAAAAACAAGCTAATAGCAAAGTCAAGAAAGATAAACAGGACGCAACTATACAGACTGAATTTAGAATCTGCGACGGTTAAAAAAGTTATGGAAATAGAGCTGAAAGTCGGTTTGAGTGAAATTGAAAATGAAAAACTTGTCAGAGTACCAGTTAAATTGAGAAGGTAGGTTTTTCTGATATTGGAGATGGGCATTCCTAACCAAAATCTCGACTTTTATATCACCGCTTCAAGGAAATGTCGGGAAAAGTGTAGAATACTTCAAAATCAAAATTTACATGGAAAAGTATCTCAAAGATCTGTTCTCTCAGAGAGGTATTGGAACTTGGGGGGAATTTGGGCTGAATCAAATAAAGTCCTTGGGTTCGACACGCTTAATGATTTTGACCTTATCAAAATCCCTGTCAAAGGAGACAAAATCTTTAATTTTATTTTCCAGAGCGCCTTGGAGTGAAAAGGCGTCCTCTAAGCTAAGGTTATAATTCTTCATGTTTTTAGTGGCGTTAATCATATCACTTGGCGTCAAATCATAAACTGTCAATCCTTTTATGTTAAAAACGTCCTCTAAGAATTTTTTTATTTCACTGGGTTTTTTCCCGCTTCTTTCTAGTATGAGAGAGCTTCCAAAAATTATGAAGTCGCTTGTGTAAGCCTTCAGTTTATTCTTGTTTATTAGCTCAAAGAAATCAAAGCACTCTTTCTGCTTTTCCTGTTCCAAAAACAATTCGACGAAAATGTTGACGTCAACAAAAACGCTCATTTAACTGCCTCTTCTGACCATATTTTTCCTAAGTCTTCCTGCAATTCAACGCTCGTTTTTTTCACATGCTTTAAGATGCCCCTCATTGATTCCACTGGGTTTCTTCCAACATTACTCCTTATCTCCTGTATGTCAGCCTCTTTATTTAGCCAATATATAAATGCGTCTTCAGCTGCAGTACTCAAAGAACCTTTTGAATATCCAAACTTTTTCATCGCAATTTCCCTAAAGCTCCTTTCCACACCATCTTCTACATTTATTTTTATTATTCCCATATTGGTACTTTGGTACTTTAGTACTTATAAAGTTTTCTATGTTCTATAGAATGCTCATGTCAAAAAAAAAAAGGAATCAGTTGGATTCCACAGGTATTATAAAGCCAAACATTCTGTTTCCTCCAACCATGTTAAGCCTACACTTTAGGATGTTCCTATCTTCCAGGAAAGTTAGTTGGTACATTCCCAATTGTCTCATTGTCCCACCTCCTTGCGAAATCCATAAGCCTCCTCTGCGAGGCGATGACGACATCCTGGGTCATCCTGACGCTGCTGTAGCAACTCTTGCAGAACATCCTTGGACTCCCGAAACCGTCTATGAACCTGATAGTCCTGTGCGAATGGCATCTCCCACAGATCATCTTATCACCGATAACAGAATTGGGCTATAATAGTATAGATGGCTTTGGTAACGGTAGGGTTTGGATGAACCAATAGAACAAGGCATTAAAACTGCTGTTAGCTCAAATGGCAGCCACAAATTCCTTCAAGAAGTCATCCAGGTCGTTGTAATCGACGAAAATGCCTATGGCCGACTGATGGCCTCCCCCTTTGACCGAAGGAACCTCTTTTTTGACCTTTTCAAGTATATCGACAAGGTTCTCCTTCCTCTTGCTCTGCTCGAGCCGCACGCTTATCTTCCTCTTCTCCAAGCCGTACTCGCTGCCGACCACGCAGATTATGTAGTCCGGGTACTCCTGCCTTATTTTGTCGGCTATGAATGACGTGAGCGCATTTATCCTGGACGGCTTGGTCTCGAAGATGATGACCTTCTTGTCCCTGTAGAACTTCCCCCTCTCCCTCACCTCGGAGAGCGAGTACTGGGTCTCGAAGGCCACCTTGCTGTAGAAGCGCATGAGGGCGAAGGAGTGTTGCGTCAGCCCGTTAAGGAACTTGTCCGGCCTGTTCTTGGTCTCCACGAGCGCTTCGACGGCCGTCTTGGCCCCATCAGTCTTCCTGACCATCCTGCCCGCCCTGACTATGTCCCAGGCCCTCCCGAAGACCGACTTCTCCATGTTTATCTGGCTTATCTCCCCCTCGAAGAGGTCCGGGTAATCCGCCTTTATGTCCTCGAAGACATCCCTGCACAGCTCCACCCTGTGGTCCTCCGTTATGCCGATGCCGGCGACCCAGGAGGCCTTCTCGTCAGGGTACATGGCCTTCAGGACCTTGTATATCATGTAAGAGGTGGGGACGACCTTGTCATCCTCCTTTTCGAATGACCGTGGGTTTATGTACATCATCCCGCCGGCGTCGTGGAAGTCGGTGAGGTGGTGGTCCAGCACGAATCCGCGGAATATGCTGAGCTTTATCGGCTCGAGAGAGACGTCGAGCGTGAAGAGGTAGTCGGGGCTTATCGTCTTTATCTGGTTCACCAGCTTGTAGGTTATGTTGTTCGGGCCCCTTATCGGGAAAAAGATTGGAGCGATGCCTGTGAGGCGGGTGACTATTATCGAGAAAAGAGCGGCAGAAGAGCAGCCGTCGCCGTCGTCATGGTGGATGAGGCAGACAGTGTCCGATTCCTTGAGGTTCCTCAGCTCCCCCTCGATGGCCTCGAGAAGGTCATTCAAGTTCTTCAGAGCCCTCACCTACCAGCTTCAATTGATCATCAGAGAGCGCCATTATCCTTTCCGCAAGCTTCTTCCTGCTGAGGACGTAGTACTCCACCACCGAGCAGAGCGAATCCAGGCTGTGGAATATGACAGCCTCGAAGGACCTTGGCGGCGTGGGGCTGCTTTCCCCTGGGTGGGAGGCGACTATGTGGATGACCTCCTCCGGGAATCCCCTGGCGTATAGCTCGGCCACCCCGAGCATCGTGTGGTCCAGCGTTATGCCTGTGGGCTCCAAATCGCCGTCCTTGTCCCTCTTGAACTCGTAGGACTTGGCTATGTCATGAACGATGGACGCAGCTATCAGGTTGTCCGTCTCGAGCTTGAGGCCGAACCTCTTCTCGAAGACCTTCCCTATCTCCTCCACGGTCTCCGTCAATACTATCGTATGTCCTATCACATCCCTCTCGACAGGGCCCAGGCTTGAGCTGGAAACGCGGAAGTAGCTGCCCGACATCTCGAGCTTCTCCGGGTCGTACTTGCTGAAGTTCTTGTTAAGCAGCTTGCGGTCCTTTATGTAGTCCGCGACCTTCTTCCTGAGGGCCTCGTCCTTTATCTTTTTAGTGAGATTCAGGAGATTTTCCATGTGAAACACTTATCAGTAAAAGCATTTTAATGTTTATAAAGGCTTTTGGTTTTTAGGAATCCCAGGGCATAAAAACTATCAAGCCTTTCATGGATTCAAGCTATAATTTGAAGCTATACCGGGTAGTTGCCGCCACCGCCTGCCCCTGAGCCGCCCGAACCTGAGCTACCGTCGTTAGAGCCACCTGACCTTGAGTCGACATCATCTTGATTGTCATAAGGGGGATTTCCTACATTGGCATTTGGCTGTGGATTTGTAGGGTTATTTAACGGTTCCCCTCCTGCTGTTCCTAGTGGACTAGAAGCGGGAACACGATTGCGTGGTGATCTTGGGTATGCTCTAGCATTCGCACCAAGCGTGGAGAAAACATCCGTTATCTCGTCCCATTTCACCAAGACAACAACAGCAAGCAGAACCAGCAGAACTATTATTATGGGCAACCACTTCTTCAGCTTTCCACCCAATATCCCACCAGCATTATTTTTGCTTTTCGCTTTCTTAAGTTTTCTGGGCATCTAATCGGCAATAATGCTTTGTTTTCTGCAGTTAAAAATGATTGCAACGTGCGTGCCACTGGGAAAAATGCTTCCGCTAAAAACGGCTAAGCTAAACAAAAACAGAACCAGAAAAAGGGAAATAACAACCCCTAGCCGAACAGGCTCGCCAATCCAGCCGCCGCTTCCTCTGCCTTCTTCTCCTGCTCCTGTGGGCTCTCCTCAGCCTTCTTCTCCGCCTTGGCCTCTGCCGCCACTGGCGCTGCTGCAACCGGTGCCGCCGCGAAAGCCGCCTTGCTTATGGCCTCCTTGATGTCGACGCCCTCCAAAGCCGAGACTAGCGCCTTCACCTTGGCGTCTTCCGCCTTGGCTCCAGCAGCCTCTATGACCTTCTTGACGTTGGCCTCGGACACCTCTTGCCCTAGCGAGTTCAGTATGAGCGCGCTGTATATGTATTCCACAACAACTACCTCCATATTATTTGCTCATTCACCATTTTTATATTTATCTTTGACTTCATCTTTATATGGTTATTCCCTACTCGAGCTTAACCTTCTCCTTCAAAGCCCTTGCCTGTGCCTGCCCCTTGGCTAAAAGGTCCCCTATTATCTCCTTCTCCAGTATCCCTGCCTCCATCCCTAGGCTTTTGGCTTCTTGATGGGCTTTTGTGAGCAGTAATTCGATTGATTGCTTGGTCGGGTATGCGATGTTCACGGCCAGGTTCATCCCCTGCGCGGCTGCCGCCATCAGGTTTTTCAGATAGGCCTGCTGGTCGACGTTCAGGACGGACCTCTCGAAGATTATCCCGTCCTCCCAGGCGGAGACGAGGTATATGCCTATCTCGCCCACCTGGATGTCCAGCTTCTTCAGCAGATCGGCCGTCTGGGCACTGAGGGCGTCGCCTTTCTTGGCAACCTTGGTCTCCCTTATCACGTGGATCTTGCCGTCCTGCACCTTGGCGGGTATCTTGGCCCTCTGCAGATCCCCTATGGCCGGCCCTGCCATCAGCTTGGTCGGCCCCTCGGGTATGACTATGTCCTTTGTCATGATGTCGCCCTCCTTTGCGAAGGCCGTGGACTTGTTCCTCTCTATCAGCCTGAACAGCTTGAAAGGGTTTATGTTAGTGAATATCAGCGCCGGCTCCTTGGCATCGTGCTCCATGATCTTCTCCAAGTCCTTCTTCCCCGCGTCCTTGAAGGCCAGGTCTATCACCCTCTTCTTGCTCATCCTTATGGTGGCGTCCTTCCTCAGGTCCTTCTTCATCGCGTGCAGCTGGCTTGAGGGGAGCTTGTAGAGGTCTATGAGCGAGATGACATGGTACTGGCTGAGCATCCCCTTGAGGTTCTCCAGGTCCTTGATTTTCCTTGCGCTGACCATCTAGTCCACCTCCAAGACGATGGGCTTGCTCATGCTGAACTTGAGCTTGCCCTTCCCTATGTTGCTCTTCCCCTTGGGGAGCTTGACCTTCAGGAAACTGACGAGCGCCTCTATGTTCTCGGCCAAATCGTCGTCGGACATGCTCTCCAGGCCGACCACCGTCCTTATCACCGGGTCCCTCTTGACCTCGACTCTGACGCCCTTCTTGAACGTCTCGGCCATCTTCTTCGGGTCGCCGGCCAGCGGCTTGGGCATCTTCCCTATCGGGGCGAGGAACTTACCTAGGAACTTACCGACCACGGGCATCAAAGGCGGCTCGGAGAGGAAAAAGGTTGTGTCAGCTATCAAGTTCTTGAGCTCCTTCTTGTTCTGGGAGAGCTTCTCTATCTCGTCCTTCTTCACTATCTTGCAGCCCTCTATGGCTGGAATATTATCAGCAAAAATCGTGACCTTGGTCTGCTTTCCGGGTCCCTTAGGAAGCATGAAAACCTCGTCCAGCTTGTAGTCGGCCTTCTTGAGGTTGAACTCCTTCAGGATGACTATCATGTCGAGCCTTTGGCTGAAGTTCCTTTTCTTAGAGGATTCTCTTAATGCCTTCAGTTGCTCTTTCGTCTTCATAAAAATCCCTCCTGCGCGAGGCAGTGCCAACGGGCTAAATTAAAATGGGCGTTAAGATTTAAAAAGGTTGCCAAGGGGATATATTTACTACAGGATAGAAATGCTTATATATTAGTACTACTAGTTAGTGATTATATTTGGTGATACAATGCGTTATAATTTATCTTTTGCCGATGGAGGAGAATCAGTTTTTAATTATTCCGAAGGAAGAAATGCTGTTTACGATGGGCCAAGTATAGTTGAAAAGGGGACTAGAATATCCTTAATAAATCTGCAAAGAACCAATGGAGTTGCCAACTATGAAGTGGCCAGACAAAATAATGACACTCTTTTTGTCAGAGCATTACTCCCTCAAGAAGTCTAAAATCATTTTTTTATTTCACATATTTTCCTTTTTTGAGCTTTAAAATCGCTTCACCCAAAAGGGTGTACTTCTTGTTCATCTCGTTGTCCAGCTCCAGGACCTTCCTGGCCATGTCCCTGTAGGTCATCTCGTACTCCCTCGTCAGCCTCTCGAACTCCTTCCTGTTCTCCTCAATCTCCTCGCTGAAGCCCTCAACCCTGCCCTCAAGCCCCCTAAGGGCCCCCTGCAGCCTCCTCTCGAGGGCGCTGAGGTTCATCTCGGCCCCGAACTTCCTCGAGAAGTACTCGTTCTCCATCTGCCTTATCTTGACAATCTCCCTCTCGAGCTTGGAGAGGTTTATCTTCCCGACAGCCTCCCCTATCTTGGCCACCGCAGAGGCCTGGGAATGGTCCATGTAGAGCATCAAAGCCAGAAGCGAAGTGGAAAGAATCATTATGTAAGTCAGGGGTATGCCGCCGAAGAATATCTCGGTCAGCAGCGACACCGCAAGCAGAGCCAGCAGAACCCAAGATATAGCCCTTATTATCCTCATTTAAAACACTAATCACTAATTAGTGAGAAAAGGTTAAGAGCTTATTGCTTTGGCTTTGACTTGTCTGGCGATAAGCTTCTGGGTAACAGATTTATAACTAACAACCCATAGAAACTCTGTATTGGTGGTTGTATTGGAACTTAAAATCGGGGAAGATAGGTATATTTTAGAGGGAGTTAAGGATGGTAATTTCTTTGAACTCCGAATATCAAGGGGTCAGGGTTATATTGGTTTTATAACCTCTCATAGAGTAACTGAAGAAATGGACCCTGTGGCCGCAAGGAGCTGGCTTTACGCAAACGGGTTTAGGCTGAAAAACGATGCTGATTTATTGACCTTTTACAAACAATTCAATCCTGAGGCGGAGATGAGTTTGTTTGAAAGGCTTATGGGACTGTAAGCCGCCTACTCCTTAATCAAAGAGTCGTACTTCCCCTCGTCTATCTCGGCTATTATGGCCTTGGGGGCCTTGCCCTCTATCGTGACCGGCATGCTCGCGCAGGACCCGACGACCTCCTTCACGGCGGACTTGAACGTCTTGGACAGCATCCCGCTCCACTTCATCCTCGCGATCTTGACCAGCTGCTGCATCTTGACATCGGCCACTATGACCCTGGCAATCTTCTCCTTTTCCTTCTTCTTCTTTGCAACAGGTGCCCCAGCGGCATCTGTGGCATCTGCGGCCGCAGCCTCCTTGACCGGCTCAGCGGGAGCGGCTTCCTTGGCCTTCTTCGCAGGCTTCTCCGCCGCAGCCTCGCCCTCGGCCTTCTCGGCCTTCGCAACGGCAATCTTCTTCATCCCCAGCTCCTTCGCTAGCAGGGACGAGACCGGAGGGGTGCCAATCCTTATCGCGTAGCTACCGTCCTTCTTGTCCACGAGGACCTTGACGGGGACACTCATGTCCTTGTAGGCCTTGGTCTGGTCGTTTATGTCTTCGAAGAGCTTCTTCATGTTTACCTTGTACATCCCCAGCTTAGGGGCTGTGGTAGGGCCTGGCTTAGCGCTGCCGCCCTCTATGAGCATGTCGATGGTTTCCTTGTCTGACATAGTTTCACTCAATATAAGTAAGATTGAAAGCTTAAAAAGGTTTATTCCTGAAAATTATTTGGTAGGGAGTGTGTCTGCTGGTACTGAATAGGCGGTGTCATTAGAAGGGTAGAACACCCAAGCCAAAGCAAAGACTTAAATCCTTATTTGCCAACCAAAGTATCGGTGGAAACCAATGAATGGCGTAACATTAACATATAAAATTACAGCAGATCCTGAAATAATCGCACAAGTAGAGAGGTACATGGAAAGTCTTCGACTAGAAGGGATTGTCGATAGTGTTGACATGGCAATTATTGGCCATGGTTCTGCTACACATCCTTTGACATTCAAACTTTTGGATCCAACGCTTAAGAATGGTGTTGAGATTTATTTAAGACAATATGGAGCAATACAATAATTAGAGTCTAAGGGTAATTACTCTTCCTTCTTGATGGCGTCTATGACCTTCACCAGGCCGGCGTTGACTGTGACCGGTATCGGGACGGTGACCTCTATCAGCTCTATGGTGACCTCGTTCTTCTCCTTGACGAACTTCTTCACCTTGCCCTTCTCACCCTTGAAAGGCCCGCCTATGACCTCTATTATGTCGCCGTCAGCCAGCTTGATCTCGATCTCCTTCGGCTTCAGGAACTTCTTCAGCTCCTCCACCGGCAGCGGAGTCCTTATTATGCCCCTCGCGTGGGGGATGTCCCTTATCGCAGCCTCGACGTCCTTGAGCTCGGCCTCCACGAAGATGTAGCCCTTTATCTCCTCAGGGTGCACTATGGCCTTTATCGGGAGGCTAGTAACCTTGGCCTTGTTCGCTATGGCCTCTATGACGACGTTCTCCCTGCCTATTATCGTCTTGACCGAGTATATCATATCAGGCACCGACGAGTACCGAGGTCATGTAGAAGACGAACCCCATCAGCCCCATGACTATGAACCCTATCCCGCAGACCCTTGAGGTCTTTGTGAGCTCCTCCTTCGAGGGCTTCCTGGCTAGGATAAGGACCCTCCTGTACCTGGTTATGGTCTCCTTGGGGTTGAAATTGATCTTCATGGTGCTCACAAATAGATTGAGAGTGCAGATTAATAAATTTAAAGAATAAAGGGAAAAAAGGGAAAAATCACTCGATGAACTCTATCCCGAGCTCCTCCTCGACGAAGATCTTCTTCGGCTTCAGGAGCTGCTCCTCGACCGATTCCTGGTCGGCCTTCACGTTGGTCACGATGACCAGCACTCTGACCGACTCGGCCAAGTCCTTGGAGACATGGGCTCCCCAGATTATCTTCGCGTCCTCGGAAAGCTTTGAGGATACAGCCTCGACCACATGCTGGGCCTCCCTTATCGTTATGTCAGGTCCACCAGTCACGTTTATCAAGGCACCCTCTGCCCCCTCTATGTCCAGGGAGAGCAACGGGTTGCTCAACGCCTTCTCGACAGCCTCTATCGCCCTGTTCTCTGTGTCCGATTCTCCCATTCCAATCATGGAGAGGCCACCGTTCTTCATCACAGCCCTGACGTCGGCCAAGTCCAGGTTTATCAGTCCGGGCTTGGTGACAAGCTCTGCGATGCCCTTGACGGAGTTCACCAATATCTCGTCGGCCACCTTGAACGCGGTAGCCAATGAGACGTCCGGCACTATCTCCAGAAGTTTGTCGTTTGGTATGATTATGATGGTGTCAACGTTCTTCCTGAGGTTCTGAAGGCCCAGTTTGGCGTTTTTCATCCTCTGGTGGCCCTCCATCTCGAACGGAAGAGTGACGACGGCTATGGTCAGAACGCCCATCTTCTGGGCGGTCTCGCCTATTACAGGTGCGGAGCCTGTTCCGGTCCCGCCTCCCAAGCCGCATGTTATGAATACCATGTCGCAGCCCTCGAGCATCTTCTTGATCTCGTCCCTGCTCTCCTTTGCCGCCTCCTCGCCTATGGCCGGGTCCCCGCCTGCGCCAAGGCCTGCAGTGACCTCCCTGCCTATGAGGAGCTTGTTGTCAGCGTCAGAATAAAGCAAATCCTGCACGTCCGTGTTCACCGCAATAGTCTCGACTCCCTCGACGCCAACCTGCATCATCCTCGTTATGGTGTTGTTCCCGGCACCGCCAGTGCCTATGACCTTGATTTTTGCCCTTCTCTGCTCCAAGAACTTCAGAAGTTCCTCGTCGACTTTCGAGACTTTCTTTTTCTGCGATTGTGCGATTGTTACGGCCATGAAAATTTACCTCCAATTTTTATTATCGGTTAGTTATCACAACTATATCTTTTTAGCACAGTTAAATTTAAATGTCTTTCCTAGCCTTCCCTTTCCGGTATTTGAATACCACATAGCAATCCGGGTTTTGCAGAATAGATATAAATGCTTTGGCCGCTTTCTTTTATGTCTATGGTCCGAAAAATTGCGCAGATATGCTATAAGCCGAATGAGTATGGGGCTGGCACGGGCGTAATCATGGCTATTGTGTCAATAGGTGGAAAACCCCCGTTGTTTGATGTGGTCCATGCCTACAGGAAAGACGGCAGGCCAACTGTCGAAATAATAGAAGAAGGTGTATCTCGGGACTATGCCAACGAAGCAACCTCTATACCTGGCTATGTCTTGGATGGCGGGAGGAATATTGAAGTTTTGGGACATTTGTGCACAGCTTTCGGCTATAATTTTGAAGAAGTCAAGAGGCTGGCCTTGGGTCCTTAGGGGAAAGCAATGCTAACTCGCTTCACCATCGGTCACAAACCAACCGGATGTACTATCCCACCACATAGGTTACATTTTTGAAAAACGACAAAAGGGGGGTCCGTCCGCTTAAGATGATGCCTCGAAAGGGATTTATGTTTAACAGCAAAAAGGATAAGGTATGTTGCCATTGGCATTATATGAATTGACCTTAGCGGCAAATGAGGTGGCTGGCCGTTATGCTGGTTTTATTCCCAAAGTTCAAGACCAGAATCCATTCGCCAACTACCAATTTACAGGCGTGGATAAGTGTATAATCGGTGGTCTTGGTGTTGGACTCCTTGCTGGTTGCGGAATATACATAGCTGCCAGAGTATCGCTATCCTTATCCTCTAAAGAACCGAGTCAGCCGGCTCCGACAAGAAGTGGGTATAAGATAATTATGGAATATCCTGATGGCACGTATCTATTGGAGGTACCGACTAGAGATAGGAAAATAGTAAAAGTAGACGATGCTGACAGTTCTGTACTACTTATAGAAGGAGGTCGGGGTGTATAATTCTCTCTTGGCACTGTTTTTTGGCAAATCTTTTGTGAAATTGTTTAACTTATAGTGAGGATTTCTACGCACTCGGATGCCTCAAAAGGGATTTAAGTTTAACGACCAGAATGATAAGACATGTGGCCATTGGCGTTATATGAACTTGGCCTGGCGGCAAATGGTGTGCTTAACCATTATGCTGGTCCCATTGTTAGGCTCCAAGACCAGAACCCATTCGCCAACTACCAGCTTACAGGTACCGACAAGTGTGTGCTCGGTGGTGTTGTTGGAGTGCTTCTTTTCTCCGGGGGTTTATATGCGGCTTCCAGGGTATTGCTATCCTTATCCTCTAGAAAGCCGGAACCGAGCCAGCCGACTCAGCAGAAAGAGGGGTGGGGGATGACGGTATACGATATGCATGGCAACCCTAGTATTGTGAATGTAAATAGAATAGATGGACCGAGTGGGGTTTTAGATAGAGTTGACGAATCATATTTATTTCAAATGACTGCAAAAACATATTGGAGAAATGAAGAAATGAGAAAGTATATGGGAAGGATACAAGGAGCCAGATCTAAATTAAAAGCTCCCGGATATATACCTGAGAGAAAAAGATTCGCAATAATAGCTCAAATGATAAGTGATGAACGGCAATTATGCGCCTTAAGAAAAATAAATATAAGTCTGATGCCTTCTAAACAACCTCCTGAGCATACTGACTGGGTAAAGTATTATGAAAGACAATGTTTTGGGCCACGCAAAAAATAGATAAAAGAAGGGTCTCAGCCCATCATCCCAAAACCGTTGCCGAATCCGCGCATCATGCCGCTTCCCCTGTAAAATCCGTTACCACCCATCATCGGGCATCCAAAGCCACTCTCCTGGTGCAGCTCCCACATCTCCTGCCTGTGCTCCGCAATCAATTCGTTGAACTCCTCCTGGGTTATCTCGCCGTTCGCCAGTCTCCTGTGCGCCTCCAGCATCTCCTCGTGCTCCTCGGCCATTTTGTCGTAGAAGCTGTTGACGTCTGTAGCCTCCGCATTGGAGTTCTGTAAGGCATATACTATGGCCCCAGTGGCGAGCAACATAACCGCGCCGACCGCCAAGGCAAAAATCTTCCTTTCCATTCATACCACCTTTGTTTTTCAATCCATTTAATTGGGTAAACCAAGATATATTCGTTGTTGTCCGAACGGTTCTGAACCGTCATCTCTTTTTTTTCTCGAGGAAAAGGTTGTATGTCTTCCCCACCCTCTCCCTCTGGATGATCCTCATCCTGTCGAGCCTCGTCAGTATCGCGGAGAGCTTCGCCTTGCTCCAGCTCAGCCTGAACCTGAGGGAGTCCTGGGTTATCTTCTCGGCTTTCTCAATCTCAGAAATCACTTTTTTCTCGTCCTCGGAAAGTGCCCTTTTCAGGATTGAGAGCTCATCTCTCTGCTTCGGCTTAGGTTTTACCACAGGTCTGTTCAGCTTGGAGTATACGAAAAGCACGGCCATTAAGGAAATGGCTATAGAGACTACGTTTATGGTCTGCGCCTGCAGGTTGTTGCTGCCCATGTTCCTCATCATGTCCATCATCGTCTGGGGTTGCGGAGCAAAGACTAGGTTTAGGGGAAAGTAAACAACCAAATAAATCACCAGACCTATGATTATCGAAACTATCAGCTTCGTTATGTTGTCCTGCATCATAATATCATTTGAAATAGTGAAAAATAATTTAACTGTTTTTTCCTTTTTTTTGATTTCTCCGGAAGATTGAACATGATAGAAAATTGAAGTATAACAGAAAGCCGTTTCTGGCACTAGCCGAAAGTCTATTCAGTCGTCCTGCACTCTTGGTGCAAGAATGAAGTTCATCTCGACTTTGTCCACGTCCTTGAACCCGAGCTTCAGCGGGTAGTCCTTCGCCCATGAGATTGTGGCCTCGTCCGACAGCTTGCTCGCCTTTATCATCTTCCTAAGGTAATCAAGTGGGTATCTGGCCTTCACATCCCCGTCCACTTCCAGGCTAATCAATGAGTCGTTGCCCTTCTCCAGAACCAGCTCGGTAGAGCTTATGTCGCCGGCAGCGTTCATCCTGAACGTGCCGTCGTTCGCGTGGAAGACTATCGTGTCCGCGACCACATTCGCATCCTCGACGCCGCTCTTGAGGACGTCGACCTTCACCTTGACCTTGGCCTTGAACGCAAGCTGGTCTATCGGCGGTATCTCCTCGCCCTTTATGTCGAGCAACGGCACGACGAACTTCCTCGCGCCGCCATTTAACATCCTCACCTCGAGGGTGTTCCCCTTCAGCTCGAAGGTGAGCTTGTCCTCGGGCTTGGCCCTCTTTATGACCGAGACGAAGTTGGATATGTTGACACCCAGCGTCTGGTCCTTCTCCACCTTGTACTCCTCGAAGACCGTTGCGGGAAGCTTGAAGTCCACGACGGACACCATCGCCCTGTCGGCCGCGAGAAGGCTCATCCCGTTCTTCGTGATTTTGAAGATGCCCTCGTCGATCAGCTCGGCGATCGCGATTATGGAATCCCTGAACACAGCGACATCCGCAATGGTAGCCTTGAACATCAAATCATACCCCCTTACCTATAACTAATTCATCAATCGCCTTATAAAGATTTATATCAAGGTCGGCCAAGTCCTGCACTATGTCCGCCTTCATCTCGAAGCCCGCGTCCCCCGGCAGTATCAGGCCGAAGACCCTGACCATGCCGTCAGCCTTCAAATCCGCAGGAAGGTTCCCGAATACCCTCAGCTTCCCCGTGCCGTCGTCTATTACCATGGTGTCCTCGTCCCTCTCGAGCACGAGCCCTATGGCCTTGACCTTGGAGTCGGCAGCGGGGTCTATCTCCGATATCTTCTTCCTGACGTAGAACTCCAGCTCTGGCACAAAAACTATTTGGTCGGAAAGATATAAATCGATTCAACCATCTTTATGTTGATAGGTGCGTTTCCTTGAGGGACATCCTGGAATTGGCTTTTAAGAACATCCTCAGGCAGAAGACGAGGACCATACTCACTGTGGTGGGGATAACGATAGGGATAGCCGCGATAGTCGCCTTGGGCTCCATATCCGAGGGGCTGAGAAGGGACATCTCCAAGAGCCTTGAGCAGGCAAGCGGTCAGATAACGGTCTACGAGGAGTCCAGCTCTCCGCTGTTCCTGGCCCTTTCGACGAGCAAGTTGTCGGAGGAGAAGGTGAGGGAGATCGAGGAGACGGACGGGATAAAGGACTATGTGGAGTATGTGATGGATGTCGGCTACATCAACTCAGAACAGGCCTTCGGGCAGCCAACCATCTTCATAATGGGTATCGACCCGGAGAAGGAGTCGCTGG
>Ga0154846_121_pt1 | contig 31042 bp, 27 predicted proteins | sample Rifle2008BG16ft_FD_105574 | JGI IMG/M metagenome (GOLD analysis project Ga0154846, IMG submission 105574) | Candidatus Micrarchaeota archaeon RBG_16_49_10
TCCAGTTATAAGTTATACAGGTCTCAGGACTATTTGCTTTAAACAAATCATTTGTTAATAATCCGCCTGCGACAGCAAAAGTTGGTGCTGATTTTAATACCCAAGCAAGAAATCGTCGGGCTTTAGCCCGATGATGAATTGCCGTAAAGTCTGACAAATTTCTAAAAAACGTTGGGAAACTGCGGACTTTAGTCCGCAGAGGATGTCATAAAAGCTCTCCTCGAAATTCCATAATTTCCCATTTTCATCCCCACCCATCAAATTCATTACAGCTTGCTGATGGCAAACATTTACTATAATTCTAGTACAGCAAATTAAAATCTGTTATACTTATGCCGAATAGTAATTTTTTCCCTTCGGATAGTCAGAAAACTATGACCTTTGAATTCCAGGTCAAGAGAAAAAGGATCGTTCGAAGCTCTGGTTTTTAGTGTTTGTTAGTAAATAAAGGAGGTGATCCAGCCGCACGTTCCCGTTGCCGAGCTAACAGGAGACCTTCAATTTTCGTCAAACGATTTTTTTTCTCAGGATGGAAAGACCCTATTTTTCTGCAAAATTTGGTTATACCATCCTTGCTTGTTATGGTGAATCTCCAAATAGGGCCATTTTTCCCAATTTCAGAGATTCTCACCACACCGGTCTTAATCTGAAACGTACGGTTTAAAGTTTCCTTTATCTCCTCCAGTGATTGCCTGTCTTTCTGGGTGAATTTTATGTAGATTTTCCTGTCTTCACTAGGATTTTTCGGGCAACCGCCGTCCGCGTCCCAAAATCCTCTAATGTACAATTTCTGTTGTTCTTGCGTCCTTGGGCTAACTGTTCTCAGGTAGCTTAACTTCTTCCAGACATCCTTCTTTTTGAAAGCGATGTACCAGACAGTCGTTTTCTCTTCCTGCAGATATATGCACTTCTCGGTCAATCCCAGCTTAAAGTTTCTGTTTATCATAGGCAATATGACGTTACTAAGCCAGTCTCTGTTTTTCTGTTTGTATTTCACAGTCCAATCGGTAGTTAGGCAACCATCTCTTAAAGCGCCAACAAGGTAGAAAATTTCCGGTGTCATCTTTAGGTTTTTTACTTTTCAATAGATTTAACCTCTCTCCTGTTAACTTTACGGCTACCTTGTTTATCGCTCCAAAAGCCGATTTGAGGCTCAGTGATCTAAAGTATGGCTTGCGCCACACAACACACGAGCTAAGTTTTGCGACTTCTTGAAGTTGCGACTTAGCCCCCCTTGCAGGACCCAAATTCGACATTCACACGAGGAGAACGGCTCATTTGAACCCCACTCGGATGGCTTGACGGGCGGTGTGTGCAAGGACCAGGGACGTATTCGACGAACGATGATGACGTTTGTCTACTAGGAATTCCAGCTTCATGAGGCTGAGTTACAAACCTCAATCCGAACTGAGCGCAAGTTTAAGAGATTAGCTTCACCTTTCGGTGTTGCAGCCCATTGGCTTGCGCATTGCAGACCGCGTGTAGCCGGGGAAATTCAGGCCATACCGACATCGGCCATCAAGATAGCATCTTAATCAAATCTTTACTATTTGTAAAGACTTCATCAAAAGGCCCTTTTAGTTCTCCCAACTCAATTTCGGAAATTTCGTGTTTACTTTCTATCAAGGCCCACAGCTTCATTTTTGGCTTTTTGAATTTTGTCTTGTAGCCTTGATACGCCAATTTTTGGACTTGTTCTTTGAATTCCCTCCTGCTTTTGGACTTTACCTCTTTACATTCTATAACCAAATCTTTTGTTTCGATGTAAAAGTCCACTATAGTAGATTCTGTCACTGGAAAATTACTCTCAAAGTCCAACTTCACTCTTTTTAAATCCTTAGCTACCCTACTTTCTTGTCTTGTAAGGCGACTTCTTAGGCTTCTTATGACGCCTTTTCTTCGTGCTTTTAGCGCCTTTTCTGTTTTTGTATGGACTTTGAACCAACCATTAGACTCGTCTTTAGAAATTTGGAAATTGCTCAAAATTCTATCTAAGTCAAACTGTGGGATTTTCGAATTCAAACCATCTAACATGCGTTTCGCTGTCTCGTAGTTCATCCTTTTTATTTTTCCTGTCTCGTATTTTGAGATGTTTTTGTTCCCTTTGCTCACAATCCTTTCGAATTCATTTTGAGACATTCCCAATGCAAGTCTAATTATTAGTAATTTTTTCGGATCTTGTTGTATCACTTCAGGTTCAATATTTGCAAAGTCACTAGTTTTCTCTTTAAGGTCAAAAAACAAAAGCTCCAAATCTTTATTTCGAAATTGAATCTTGGGCATACTAAATTTACTGACCTACTTGAATTTATTTTTACTGACCAGCTGTCTTGATGTCTACCGTCGCCCGCTCCCTCCTCTGATTCATCACCAGCAGTCTCTTATGAGTGCTGCCTCACCGGCTTAGCAACATAAGATGCGGGTCTCGCTCGTTAACGCACTTAAGCGCACGCCTCACGGTACGAGCTGACGATGGCCATGCAACACTTCTCAGCTTGTTAGGTAAGCCCTTCAAACTGACCTTCATTCTGCTGTCGATCCCCGTGAGATTCACGGCGTTGGATCCGATTGAACCGCAGTCTTCACTCCTTGTGTGGTCCCCCGCCAATTCCCTTAAGTTTTAACCTTGCGGTCGTAGTCCCCAGGCGGCCCACTTAACACCTCCGCTACGGCACTAAAAACCCTCTTAAGGTTTTTAACACCAAGTGGGCATAGTTTACGGCTAGGACTACCGGGGTATCTAATCCCGATCGCTCCCCTAGCTTTCGTCCCTCACTGTCGGACCTGTTCTAGGTAGACGCCTTCGCCACAGGTGGTCCCCCTCGGATTATAGGATTTTACCCCTTCCCCAGGAGTACCTCTACCCTCTCCCAGTCCCAAGTCTCGCAGTATCCCCAACACGCTCACCAGTTAACCAGTGAATTTCACTAGGGACTTACAAGACCAGCTACGGACGCTTTAGGCCAAATAATACTGGGCACCACTCGGGGCGCAGGTATTACCGCGGCGGCTGGCACCTGTCTTACCCACCCCTTATTCGCCAAGCTGTTTGGACTTGACAAAAGCTGCAGTTTAACTGCAGCACTTCGGATTCCCTTATCGTGCGCTAACACATTGTAAAGGTTTCGCAACTGCTGCGTCCCGTAGGACCTGGATTCATGTCTCAGAATCCATCTCCGGGCTTCCACTCTCATGGCCCGTACCCGTTATAGCTTTGGGGGTCCGTTACACCCCCAACAGGCTGATAAGATGTAGTCCTATCCTAGGCCGCCTGAACTTTGGGTATCCTATCATTCCAGACCAGGATACCTATCAGGTATTAGAGTCAGTTTCCCGACTTTATCCCTGAGCCTAGGGCAAGTTAGCTACATATTACTGAGCAGTACGCCGAGTCCCTAAGACTCTCGGCTCGCATGTTTTAGTCGAATCCGAATAGCAGTACCCTCCGGCAGGATCAACCGGAATTGGTTCTCATATTCACACACTAATAGATCACTTACTAACAAATTACACCAACCAGAGCTTCAAACATAAGTCATACTCATGTTCTGCACGAAAACTCTCAGACATCTCATCGAGTACCGCCCAGACAACCAAAAACTATCTGAACAGCAAACAGAATAGGGTTTGAAAAATATTTAAGTGTTTGCCTACCCATTTTTGAAGGGGATTTTCGGGTGTCTCTACACCTTTCCTGTTTGGCCGTCACTCAAACGATTTTAAGTTTGAAGGACCAATATTTAGCATGAGAAGAATCGTCCTTACAATCCTTCTTTGCCTTTTGTTATCCTATCCCGCCCTCGCCGGGACCATTTCCATCACAACCACAGCCAAAAGCTCGGTTCTAAAGGGGGGCGAGGGGAACATGACTTTGAAGATACTCAACTCGGGCGACGAGGCAGCCTACAATGTCGACCTTTCGATACAGTCGCAAATATTTGAGACGGACAGCATAGAGGTGGGCTTGCTAAAACCCAACATCCCCTTCGAGGAGACGCTGGACGTCGAGCTGAAAGGAGGCCTCCTCACGGGCACATACTCGGAGTACCTGCTGATAAAGTACCAGGATGCGAACGGCTACCAGTTTTCTGCCGTCTCCCCGCTCGTCTTGAACAACGAGAGGGTCACGGAATCGAAGATATCCGGCAAGTTCGACCCCCTCACGCTTGAGGGCAGGGACGAGAAATCCATGTTTTTGGAAATCACAAACAACGACGAACTCCCGCACGAAATCAAGGTGAGGCTTGTCGCCTCGAACGACTTGAGCGTCAAGGGGCAGGAAAAGACACTACTTATCGGCCCCAAGGAGACCAAAAAAACCAGCTTCAGGATATCCAACCTCTCCGGGCTTGACGGGAGCAGGTACGTTGTCCTTGCCCTGGTGGAGTACGAGGACTCCTTCCACCATTCGACCATAATAAACGGCGTCGCCGAGATAAAGGAGGCTTCCAATGGCGGGAAAAGCAGCGTCTCCGGGCTTGCAACACTCGCCACGTACAGCTCAGCAATCATAGCGATAGTCCTTGCCGTCTCCGTCCTAGCTATACTCTACTATTTCTTTGGAAAACATATAAAGGCAAAAAGCGAAAAGAAGTGAAGGCATGAGCAGGGACAAATTCATCGCAGTATCTTTGGCAATAATCTTCGTCTTCGCATTCCTATTGAGGATAATACCCTTCCTTAAGTACGACAGCAGGCTGATAACCAACTGGGCCGACGACTGGTGGTACCTTGGCATGGCGAGGTATTTCGCGGAAAGGCACCAGATTCCAGCACTGGAGCCCACATACGGGAACGGCATAGAGTTCGACTACCCTCCCGGGATGATGCTCTACTTCGGGGCCCTGACCCAGCTCACAGGGGTTGAACTGGTCTACCTTGCCAGGTGGGTGGCTGTCGGGATGGGAGCCTTCACAGTAATCTGCGTCTACATACTCTCGAACAGGCTCACGGGTGACTACAGGATTGGCCTCCTTTCCGCAATCCTGACGGCCTCTTCGATAAGATACCTCTCCAGGAGCGCGGCTTTCGCCTCGGAGCTTTTCGGCCACCTTCTCATACCCGGCGTCCTTTTCTTCCTCTACAGGGGTCTTAAGAGGAAAGATGACATGAGCCTGGTGGTTTCCGGGATTCTTTTCGCCGGGTTAATACTGTCGCATCACCTGTCCACAGCGGTGATGATGGTCACGCTGGTTTTTCTGGCCTCCCTCCTCTTCATCTTCAAGAGGAAGGAAGGCCTTGTTGACGCCAAGAAGATTTTTTTGGTAATCGCCATAGGGTTGGTGATATCCGGGCTCTTCTGGGTGAAGCTCGCGAAGGGAGGCATAATGAACGTCGTCGTCAAGGAGGCATACTCCAGGGAAGGCACGAACAGCATCAAGGCCTTCTACAAGAATCTGGGCATCCCACAGTTCTTCCTCGGGAGCATAGGGCTACTTTATTGCCTTTACAAGAGGGACACAGAGCATCTTTTCATAGCCGCCTGGGGCCTCCCATGCTTCATAGGGCTGTGGGACAGGCCGCTGGCCAAGGCGCTCTTCGGGAACAACCTGCTCAGGACTAACCCGGACCTGCTCTACATATTCAGCCCCTCCCTCAACACGAGGTATTACGATTTCCTCGGACCGGCACTTTCCATAGCCGGCTCAACCCTATTTTTCAGGTCAATGGACAGGCTGAAGGTGATTACCAGGAGGCGGAACCTGATTCTACTCCTGCAGGGTCTGCTCCTCGCCCTCGTGATACTCTCCACACCCCTCCCGATAAACTCTGACATACTCTACGAGGGGTCTGGCTACGGGTGGCTCAAGTGGGCGATGACGAGCTTCATAGACATAGAGGAATTCGACTCCACCTTCTGGATGAGGGACAACCTGGGATATGACGTCAACATCCTGAGCGACTATGAGTCCAACGAGATGATACTCGGGATGACCGCGAGGACCGTCGCGAATGGAGGGACATTGAAGGCTTCACTTCCCGTAGGGACAATATACACCGAGCACCTGACCATATACTTCACCGGCGACCTCAACGAGTCGATGAGGCTGATCAGGAAGTACAACATCACCCATATCTTCCTCAGCCAGAGGATGATTGACAAGGCATGGTTCGCGATAGAGAGCAACTCGCGCTTCAGCTACGACTACGGGAGCGACATGCACAGTGCGGACCTGGAGAAGTTCGAGACCTCGGAATGCTTCACGAAGGTGTACGACTCCGGCACGGTGTGGCTCTACCAGGTCAACTTCGGCTGCGACTACGGCAAATGATTTCAGGGTCCCAGTTTTGGGAATGAAAAGTAGTCAAGTGTGGTTTTTGAGATGGGGATACGGTCCCAAACCCATTTGTGTTTTCTAAACCAACAGATAGATTTTTGTTTTTTGGAGAGTAAGATTATATAATAATTGAGGAGTGATATTATGAAAAAGTTGATGATAATTGGTGTGATTCCATATGAAGAACAATGAATGCACAATTTACCTCGAGACCAAAAATGGCTCAATGCAAATTTACCGCAAGGGGAAGAATGGCTGGACACAAACCAGTTCAAAAGGAATAGTCCGTCCACTTACTGCAGAGCAATTATTGTCGCACATCTTGCCGTCACTTGCAATCGGACACGTTAGAGTTAGGGTAGAACCCGATTTCAAAAAAAGGTCTCTAGATTCCTAGTGAAACTCAGGTGTGGTTTTATACGAGTTAAGTAACCTTGGGAAGTGTATGTGAAAATAGATTAGGAAAGAGGAAAAATTAAGATAATCAAGGTTTATCTAATTCAAAATCTATCATTTTATTTCCTTTTTCATAAACAGCTTTGTATGAAATTATATCTGAAGTATCGTTGAAAACATGAGGCAAGACTTCTTTTAGTTCTGCTAGCAAGTTATCAAGTTTAAGTATATTTTTAGGTTCTAACCAGACAAGTTCACCATCTTCGGGATTATCCTTAACTTTTCCACTAGCATAGTCAGCAGTTATAAAAAAGAAAAACATTTCCATATCTTTTAGATAAGCGTTACCTGTAACTTTTATTTTCAGGTTTTTAATCTTCAATCCAGTTTCCTCAAAAATCTCTCTTCTAGTTGCCTCAAATAAACCCTCATTACGCTCTATATGTCCACCAGGAGCCATCCAAACATCAGGCATAAGTTTTTTAGTAGGATTTCTGTGGAGCATTAAATATTTCCCATCTTTCCTGACAAAACACTCCATAGCAACTGATATTTTCCTTTCAGTCATACAAAATGTTGGTAAAATAGAAATAAAAAAGGTCTCCAGATTATGAGTGAAACCTTAATAATGTTTTACTAATCCTAACCTAAAAACTAGACATCAAACCTAATCAACTCAAGGGAAATATTTCCTTATCCTCGGTCCCAGGAAGTTTGTCATGAAGGCCGGCGAAAGGGTCCATATACTCCTTAAAGCGGTATACTTTTTCGAGACCTCGTCAGGCATAGAGGTTTTTTTGTAGAACTTGAAGAAGTACCCCATCCTCCTCTCATCCGTTGCCCATTTCTTCTTGAAAAGGTAAGTGCCGCGATCCGACATCGACCTACCCAGCTCTATCGACTCGAAGCCGTTCTCAATCCCCCAGAGGCAGGCCTCATGCATTATCAGATCGTTCGGGTTCAGGTGCATGTAGCTCCTTTCGGACGCGTTCACCCAGTAATACAGGCCTCTCCCGCTGGGCAGGAACAGGCTCACAGCGACCTTCTTACCCTCAATTTCGGCGAAGAAGATTTTTCCCCTGCACTTTTGGAGGATTTCCCTGAACAGCTTTTTCGGATGATGAGGGGTCCCATGCCTCTTCATGGTCTTCCTATATATCCTGTAGAAGGCGTCAAGGTCGAAGCTCTGCACAACCTTCAGCCCCTCCTTCTCGGCCTTCCTGATACTGTTCCTCACTTTCTTGTCAAGGGATTCCCAGAACCATTCTTTATCTTTACCCAGTTTTATGGAGAAGCAGTCGTACTCCTTCCCGGCGGAGAACCCGTTTTCCAGGAGCTGCTTCTCTAACTCCTTCCCGGGGTCCCTCACCTCTATGTAGTCGACTTTGAGGTCCTTGGCCTCCCCGTCTAGGTATTCAAAATCCATCACCCCGTCCTTCTCAGGGCCCCCATAGTCGCAGTAAGGCAGGGAAACCAGCTTTTTCCCGAACCTCTCAATCAGCAGAAAGCTTGTCGGAGAATGTTCGCCCTTGACAGTCACAACCCTTAAGCTGTAAATTTTCTTGACGCTCTCAACCCATTTAGGGTTATGAAAAGGGCTGTTTTTGGCCTCCAAACGGGCTGGCATATGAAAATTATACGAACTTTCACTATTTAAATCGATTTTATTCCGAAAAAAGTACAGGTGAACCATAGAAATTTTTTAATATACCCGGTTCCATACATTGAATAGGTAGACATGCTAGGAAACACGCCCAAAGTGCTGAACTTTAACAATATGCAGTCCTATATAGCATGTCCAACAACCAAGAACATCATCCAATGATTTGGGATGATTCCAATTCTTTCGTTTCCTGGATGACCTAACCACCAACAGCCAGACTATCGAAAAAAATCAATTTGGCCTTTTGCATTTTTTTAATTTAGCTAAAAAAAGAGGGTGGTTAAGAATGTTGGAGTTTTGTGGGCAATGCGGAAACGTGATGGTGCTCAAGACGAGGAACGGGGATTTGGGCACATATGCCTGCAGGAAATGCGGCTCGATGAGGGCGCTACCGTTCGAAAAGATTGAGATAGTCGAGAAGATGCAGTCGACAAGCATGGAGCCCCTGGTACTTTTTAACCCGAAGAAGCTCTTTTGATTTGGTGCCAGGACCCATGTAGGGAAAGGTGGGTATATGGAAGCCGATTTGGAGAACAGACTCAGAAGCTTACTCGGAGAACTGCCTATCCAGGAGCAGTTAGAGCTGATCTCAAAGCTCTTTGAGGAGTTGAGAATGGCCCAAAGAAGGGAACGGGATGGCAGGGAACGGGAACTGGACTCGTTCTATGCCAGCGGGCTGGCCGATTTCTGAGGCTGGCGGGAGTCCCGATTCAACAGATAGACTTTTCCTTGGAAAAATTAAAAAACAACCAAATCAAATTATATTAGATGTTGTTGGCCTGAGTGGTTTTTGTGAAGTACGTCAAGTTTTTTAAGGACATTTCGAAGGATGATATACCTACTGTAGGGGGCAAGTGCGCCAATTTGGGCGAGATGACGAGGATAGGATTGCCTGTCCCGAAAGGGTTTTCGGTGACCGCCCAATGCTTCAGGGACTTCCTTAAAAGGGCCGTGCTGGACAAGAAGATTTTCGGGATTCTGGCCAAGACGGACGTCAACAACCCCAACCAGCTCGAGGAGAATACAAAAGGCATAAGGAAGATGATAATGAAGGCAAAGGTTCCCTTGGACATAAAGTCCGACATATTTTCAGCTTACGACTCGCTTTTCAAGAAAAACCTCCTTAACTATGAGAGGGTCATCGCCAGGAGCTCCGCCACAGCCGAGGATTTGCCTGACGCCAGCTTCGCAGGGCAGCAGATAAGCGTCTACAATATCAGGAACAAGAAGGAGCTGTTGGAGGCCGTCAAGGGCTGCTGGGCAAGCCTTTACACCGCCAGGTCGACCTTCTACCGCGAGAACAAGGGGTTCAAGCACGAGAAGGTCCTGATAGCCGTGGCTGTCCAGAAGCACCTGGTCTCGGACAAGGCAGGGGTTGGTTTCACCATCCACCCCGCTACCGGGAACAAGGAGCAGGTCATGATTGAAGGTTCTTGGGGCCAAGGGGACATGGTGGTTTCCGGATCCGTCACCCCTGACACGTTCGTCCTCGACAAGAGGAACGGGAAGATGGTTGAAAGGCACATATCCAGCAAGGAGAAGATGGAGATTTTCGACGAGAAGAAGGGCGGGTTGAAGAAGGTCATGGTGCCGCCAAAAAAGCAGAAGATACCTGCGGTGAGTGACGATGAGCTCAAACAGCTCTTTGAGCTGGCCCTGAAGCTTGAAAAGCACTACAGGCACCCCCAGGACTTCGAATGGGCGATAGAGGGCGGAAAGGTCTATCTGGTCCAGACAAGGGCTGTTACTGTCGTTTACGAGAAGGAAAAGGGCGATGAGACGCTTAACTCATACAAGGTCTTACTGAAGGGCCTTGCAGCTTCCCCTGGGGTCGCGTCTGGCCCTGTCAAGATTGTCAAAAACCCGACCCACCTTGAGAAAATCAAGGAGGGCGATATCCTAGTCACCAAGATGACCGACCCGGACTATGTGCCGGCGATGAAGAGGGCGGCGGCCATAGTGACTGACGAGGGAGGTATAACTTCCCATGCCGCGATAGTCTCCAGGGAGTTGGGCACTGTCTGCGTGGTCGGCACCCATGATGCTACTGAGATGCTCAAGGACGATCAGATAATCACGGTCGACGGCAGGAACGGCACCGTCTACGACGGCCGCGTGGACATAAAGGTCGAGAAGAAGGAGTACAAGTACACAAAGACAGACACTAAGGTTTACATGAACCTAGGCCAGCCTGACCTCGCCGCCAAGTACAAGGATGCAAAGTGTGACGGCATAGGCTTGTTCAGAGCCGAATTCATGGCTGCGGAACTGGGCGTTCATCCTAAGCTGCTCTTGGAGAAGGGCGGTGAGAAGGAGTTCATAAAGGTCTTCGCTGCTGGAATGGAGAAGGTCGCTAAGACATTCTACCCGAGACCTGTTGTATACAGGGCTTTGGACTTCAAGACCAACGAGTACAGGGGGCTGAAGGGCGGCGCTAAGTTCGAGATGGAAGAGAGCAACCCCATGATTGGCTGGAGGGGGGCTTCAAGGTATATAACCGAGCCTGAGGTCTTCGAGCTCGAGCTGAAGGCGATGAGGAAGGTCAGGGAAAAATATGACAACCTCTGGCTGATGATACCCTTCGTCAGGACCACCTGGGAGATAAGGGAGATAAGGAAGTCGCTGGAGAAGATAGGGCTAAAGCAGGACAAGAAGTTCAAGTTTTGGATTATGGTGGAAGTCCCATCCACAGCCATACTAATTGAGGAGTTTATAAAGGAGGGCATAGACGGCGTCTCGATAGGCAGCAACGACCTCACGCAGCTGATTTTGGGCGTTGACAGGGACTCTTCACTGCTTGGGGAGAGGTGGTTCAGCGAGCTGGACCCTGCCGTCATTTGGGCCATAGAGAGGGTGGTCAAATCCTGTAAGGAGCATGGCATCACCAGCTCGATCTGCGGCCAGGCGCCGAGCGTCTACCCTGAGCTCACTAAGAAGCTTGTCGGCTGGGGGATAACCAGCGTCTCAGTCAACCCTGATGTGGTAGACAAGACAAGGCACATAGTCGGCGTGGCTGAAGGGAAGGTAAAGGAATAACTTAGGCTCTGTATACGGCTTGGCTGGACTGCGAGAAAAAGCCGTTGATTTCATCCTTGGTTCCGGCATAAAACAGCGAAAGGCCGAACAGGTTTTTGATGGAGCGGGGAGACTTTACTTTAACCTTTTCAAGCTTCAAACCTTCTTTTATCGCATCCAAGGCCTCGTCCTCATATCCAATCTTGTCAACGAGAGTCCCCAGGACATCTTGGGCATTATAAATGTCACCATAACCTTCGACAACGTCCCTCTCCAATCCCCTGTATTCGGCAACGTCTCCGACAAACCTTTCATAATCGCTGTCAACCATTTTTTGCCTGTTACTCAAAACCTCCTCGTCTATTTCCCCGTATTGGTTTAGCCCCCACTTGTGTTTGCCGGCCTTCACCAATATGTACTTTATCCCCAACTTCTCCAGGAGGCCCTTGTAATTCAAGAGGCTCGCTCCAACTACCCCTATACTACCAACTATGCTCTCTTCCCCTGCGATTATCTTCTCAGATGCGCATGCGACTTGATAAGCCCCAGAGGCCCCGAAGTTTTCTATTAACGCATAAACAGGCTTCTTGGACTTTCTCAATCTATGGGACAGCCTAAAGGAATGATATGAGCTTCCACCGGGAGAGTCTATAACCAGGAGAACAGCCTTGATGTCACCATCATCTTCCGCTTCCTTTAACCTTTTTTCAACGTATCTTGTGGTTTCTTGGCCTATATAACTCTTTACCTCTATCTTCGCTACATTTGGCTTTACCCTTAGCTTTCTCAAGAATTCTCTGGGATTTTCAAACAATTCCGAAATGAGCTCCCTCATCAGAAAATAGTCCATAAACTAAATATTTAAGCCTTGCACAACCGCTTCAGGCAGCCATGATTATCGTCTCTATGAACGCCCCGACCACCAGCAGCAGGAAAGAAACCATTATTAGGGTGATTGAGTCCTTCAGGATGTACACGAACTTCCTTGACTTCTTGTTCATCAACGAGGCCGATATCAGCCCTCCCGCAATCGCCCCGACGAAGTAGGCTATCAGCTCGAAGGTCCCGTGTGGAAGGAATGTCAGCACAGCTATGGGCACGCCCTCGATTCCTCCCAGCGATTTCGCTATTATCCCTATCGCCGTCGAGAGCACCGACGCGTTCCAGGCAAGTATGAGGATTGCCCCTGTCCCTATCAGGAAGGAGAAGAGGAATGACAGCATCAGCACGCCCACGTTGTTCACCAGTATGTCGAAGAACTTGTTCCCGAAGCTGAAGTTCCCCTGTATTATCTTGACCTCCCTTATCTGCTCGTTGAAAATGGCCTGGACCGTGTCGTCCGGCAGCATGATGAAGACAGTCGAGAGGGCGAACGTCATGCCGAGGAAGATCGCTATGAACACCTCGACTACATCCCAGTGCCTTTCCATCAGGCCCTGGCTCTCCCCGACCTGCTCCGTCTCAATCTCTTCCTTCCTCAGGACGCGGTTTATGAAGGGCACCATCGTCAGGGATATTATGACTACCGTGAAGAGGCCCGTGGACTCCTTGAAGACCGTGTAGGATATGAATATGGACACGAGCGAGATTATCGCGCTCACGAGGAAGATGAGGAAGGGGCTGGTGCTTTTTTTGACCAAAATACTCTCGAGGACCATATTCAAATAATTAGTTAAGTTCATATAAATCTTATTTGGTATTAGTGGGCCAGGGTGGCAGAATCCGGTAATGCAGTAGGCTCGAGAGATGTGTCGGCGCATTGACGCCCAGAGAAACCTACCGCCCTTTGGGCTTGTGCGTTCGAATCGCACCCCTGGCGTTTTATCAAAGTAACAAGGTTCTTCAAAAAAAGGTTAATTTAATCTAAAACAAATATACCACATGCACACCAAGACATACAAAGTCTCCAGGAAGGCGTTCATCGGCAACTACTTCATCGCAATGTCGATAATGTTCCTCCTCCTTCTATTGGACATGTCCCTCGGCGTGCCGAACATAATATTCTTCCTCTTGATGGCCCTGGCTTTGTACTTCTTCCTCGAGCCCGAGTACTCCATGGTACTCTACAGGTACACGCTGGACGATGAGAAGGTCACCGAGGCAAGGGGGGTTTTCGCCAAAAGGGTGCAGATAATCCCGTGGAGGGTCGCCTCAAAAATAGAGATGAGACAGGGCATCTTCGGCAGGATTTTCGGCTACGGCTCCATCTACATAGGCCAGATGGCCGACGCCTCGGGGATTGTCATGAAGGGGATCTCCAACCCTGCAAAGGTTCTTCAAATTATAGAAGAAAAGATTAGTGATGTCAAAGGCTAGGGTTTTCATCGAGACCTACGGTTGCTCCACCAACCACTCCGACTCCGAGATAATGAAGGGCATCCTCTCTAGGGACTACTCGATAGTCGATTCCCCTTCAGAATCGGACTTGAACATAATAAACACGTGCATAGTCAAGACACCGACGGAGAACAGGATGAAGTTCCGCATAAGGGAGCTTTCAAAGTCCAAGAGGCCGCTCATCGTCGCCGGCTGCATGTCCGACACCGAGAAAAAAATCGTTGAAAGGATAAACCCAAACGCATCTCTCGTAGGCTCTAACTCCGTTGAGAATATTGGCGCTGTGGTTGAGAAAACTCTCGTAGGAGAGAGGGTGGTGTTGCTGGAATATGGGAAGAAAGCAAAGGTCGAACTCCCCAAGATGCGCAAGAACAGCGTAATAGACATAATACAGGTCGCCTCTGGATGCATGGGCAGCTGCAGTTTCTGCCAGACGAGGCTCGCAAGGGGGACTCTCAAAAGCTATCCGCCAAAGCTCATTTACAGGTCGATGGAGAAAGGCCTTAGTGAGGGGTGCAAGGAATTTTGGCTGACTTCGCAGGACATGGGTTGCTATGGCTTGGACATCGGGCTCAGTCTGCCGCAGCTTCTTGATGGCATATCCGGGATAGACGGCAAGTTTCTCGTCAGGGTGGGGATGATGAACCCGACGCACGTCAGGGATTTCATCGACCAGCTGATTTCCTCATACAGGTTGGACAGGATATTCAAGTTCCTCCACCTCCCCGTGCAGTCAGGATCAGACAGGATATTGCGCTTGATGGAAAGGAACTACAAGGTCGATGATTTCAAAGATATAGTCGGGAAGTTCAGGAGGGAGTTCCCTTCGTTCATCCTTTCCACTGACATGATAGTCGGCTTCCCCGGTGAGACTGCATCGGACTTCAAGAAGAGCATGGGTCTGGTGAAAAAAGTGCGGCCTGACGTAGTGAACATTTCTGCGTTCGGCAGCAGGCCGGGAACGAAGGCTGCAGGGATGGAGCAGTTGCCGATGGCGGTAATAAGGGATAGAACCTCAGAGATGAGCGCCCTAGTGAAGGATGTGATGATTTCCCAAAACGAAAGGTGGAAGGGATGGGAAGGGGAAGTGCTGGTGGACGATGTTGTCAGAGGGAGGGCCGTAGGGAGGAACCGCAGCTACAAGCAGGTTTTTGTCTATGGCAGGCCCGGTGAGTTCACTACTGGGAAAATTTATCCGTGAACTTTAATTTATATGCATGGAAAAAACGAAAAAGGCATTTTTACTCCTAATATTTCTCGATTCTATTTTCGCCCTCGTTTACTTCATTAACCCCGGGAGTTTCCTGATACCAGCGATTTCCGCCTCGGTCTTTCTGCTGCTCTTACCGCGTCTGGCAAGGAACGTCACAAAGTACGACATAGACTTTCTCTTCCTCCTCAGCATTTCCGCCACCCTCCTCTTCAGCGTCTACGCGACCTCAGTCAACGAAAGGCCGTACTTCGAGGTCTCAATGCTGCTTTGCAACATGTACCTCGTCTCCAAGCTGGTTGAAAGGAAGGCGATGGAGAGGGCTGAGGAAAGCTTCTCAGACCTTTTCGAGATGCTCCCTAAAAAGGTCATCGTCATAAAAAGGGGGAAACAGGTCGAAATTGGAATAGGCGAAATCAATGTGGGCGACAGGATCATCCTGAATCCGGGGAAGAAGGTTCCGGCAGACGGCAAGATACTCTCCGGCTTTTGCTCGGTCAACGAGAGGATGATAACAGGGGAGAGCGCGGATGTCGAGAAAAGAATGGGTGACAGGCTGATAGCTGGGACAATCCTGACGAACGGCTCGGTGAAGATGTCAGTTGAGAAGGTTGGGGAGGGCACATACCTGAGCCAGATTTTGGGGTTGGTCAGGGAGGCGCAAAAAGCGAAGACCAACACAACCTTCCGGATAGAGAAAACCTACAGGAAGCTCGTCACGGGAGTGATAGTTTCATCATTTCTTTGTTTCCTGTTCTGGCGTTACTTGTTTCCGCAGACTCTCTACATATCCCTCAGGAACAGCATATCAGTCCTTGTCGTGTCTTCGAACGCCTCCCTTGTGCTCGCAACCCCGCTGACCCTCATCTTCTCGGTGACCAACGCCTCCAAAAAAGGGATAATAATGAAGAGGGGCCAGACACTTGAGGACTTCAGCAGGATAAGCACATACATCTTCGACAAGACCGGCACGCTGACCTTCGGCACGCCCAAGATAATCAGGGTAAGGACCTTCGGCAGCCTTTCAGAGAACGAGGTGATAGCCATGGCAGCCAGCGCGGAAAAAAGTTCCCCAAGTGGCATAGGGAAAACGCTTGTGGAGGAAGCTGGAAGGAGGAGGCTGAAACTCAGGCAGACGAAAAGGTTCAGTGAGCAGCACGGCTCCGGAGTGTTTTGCAAAATCGTGAATAAGGAAATCTATGTCGGCACGCGAGAATTCATGCAGAAAAATCAAATCAAATCCCCTAGGACTAACGGCATAAATGGAAACATCTTTGTGGCCGTCGATGGCAGGCTGGAGGGAGCGATAGAGATAATGGACGAGGAGAGAAAAGGGTCGAGGGACCTTATGGATTTCCTGAAGTCCAAAAACAAGGATGTGGTGATGCTCACCGGCGACACGGAAAAGATTGCGAGGGCGACATCGGAGAGCCTGAGCATCCGGAAATTCCACTGGGGCCTGAGCCCAGAAAAAAAACTTAAGATAGTGGAGGGCTACCAGAAGAGGTCGAGGATTGTGATGGTGGGCGACGGGATAAATGACGCGCCTGCGCTAGCCATGGCAGACGTAGGCATATCCATAGACACGGACAACGACCTGGCCTCGGAGACCGCCGATGTGGTCCTGCTAAAGAACGACATAAGTCTGATAAAGCATCTCTTCCTACTGAGCGAGGAGGCCGAAAAAAAAATAAGGCAGAACTTCTTCTGGACATACCTATATAATTCTGTTGCCGTAATTGTTGTTGGTGGGGGCTTGTTTTTGGTTGCGGGTTATTGGGTGGACCCGTTAATCGCTTCAGCCGCAAGCATATCGAGCGGGCTCTCGGTGCTGCTCAATTCAATGTCTTTGAGGAATGGTTTCCATGATAGTTAAGCTGCTCGGCCTGGTGGACATACTGGCTTCCTTGGTTTTGCTGACATCGAGGTTCATGCCGGAGAAGGTGTTAATGGCGTTCGGATTCTACCTGTTGATAAAGGGCCTGCTGTTCAACATATTCGGCCTGAATGCGGTGAGCCTGATTGACGCAGCCATCGGGGCGTTCATGTTGATAGGCGTCTACACGGGCTTTTCGATAACATTCTTCCGGGTGCTTTTTTTCGTGTTCCTTGTGCAGAAGGGGGTATTCAGCTTTTTTTGAAATTTCTTTCGGCTTACTTCACGGCAACACACAAACAATTATATTACCGAAAAAAATAATAATAGGTATGCGTAAAGTGGTCTTTTTCATATTTTTAGCATTCTTTATCCTTCTTTTAGACAATGTCACTGCTGGTACTTGCACGAGTCATTTCGATAAAGATTGCTATAACGGGGACCTTTATTGGTATGACAGCTGCCGAAACAGGCAAGAGTTGGCCCAAGATTGCGGGAATGGAGTCTGTCAATATAAACAGTGTTGCACGCCGAGTTGCTCAGGGAAACAATGTGGGTCGGATGGTTGTTTTGGGAGTTGCGGAACCTGCGCTTTAGGGAAACATTGCCAAAATGGAATGTGCGTTGCTTGCATAAACCACTACAGCAAAAATTGCTATGGCGGGGACGCTTATTGGTATGACAACTGTGACCATAGGCAAGAGCTGATTCAGGATTGCGGCTCTTCAGGTTGCCAAAATGGGCAGTGTGTAAGTCCAACCTGCACGCCGAACTGTGCAGGAAAGCAATGCGGACCAGATGGTTGCCAAGGGAGTTGTGGAACCTGCACGTCAGGGAAACATTGTCAAAACGGGGTGTGCGTTTCTTGCATAAACCACTACAGCAAAGGTTGTTATGGTAGCGGTCTTTATTGGTATGACAACTGTGACCATAGGCAAGAGCTGATTCAGGATTGCGGCACTGCAGGTTGCCAAAACGGGCAGTGTCTGAGTTCATCAACAACTACGAGTCCCCCCCCATCAAATAATTGTGGGAATGGTAATATCGACTCCGGTGAACAGTGCGACAAGACCAACCTCAACGGCAAGACATGCAAAACTCTTGGTTATAATGGTGGAACACTATCCTGCTCATCTTCCTGTAAGTTTATAACAACCGGATGCACTAATTGCCAACCCCATGCATATAAAAAATGTAGCTATGGAAGGTCTACGTGGTTCGATACATGCAATAATCCTAATGAAGTTTATGACGATTGTACTGGAAAAGGATGTGACGAAAAGACGGGGGAGTGTTGTAACCCCAATGAGAAAATATACAAGAAATGTCAAAGAGATGATATTTATTGGTTTAACAGTTGTGATTTGCCAGGAGATATCGCAGAGGACTGCCAATTGGGTTGTAGTGATGGGCAAACGTACTGTTTTACTGAAAGCCAGTGCGCTGGAACGAACAAAGATTGTAACCCATATGATAATAACGTCTGGTTGATTGATGGGTGCAGAAATTTTTTACAAAAGTTGGAAGACTGTGATTATGGTTGTTTCAATGGAAAATGTGATCCTCCTCCACCCTCATCCTGTGGTAATATGGTAGTGGATCCTGGAGAGGTTTGCGATACAGCCAAAGATGGGTACTGTGTTGGCTGTGTAGTCAATTGTGTCCAGGGGAGTTTCAATAAGGTGTATAAGTGTGTGGATTGTAAAAAATATGAAATTCAGGATTGGGCTTGTAACGAAAATTGTGGGGCAACGGACCACGAGTGTTTGAGCTTGAAGCCTGGTATGAAATGCGGTTTCCCTCTGAGGGTTGGGACTTGCAGTAATGACTGTGAATGCCGAGTCTTTTCTCCAATGTTGTCTTCACCCCCAAAAGTTTTAGAATCCACAAACATAACAATTCAAAACTGCGAATATGCTATTTTGATAACAAAAATAAAATACGACAACCAACCTCAACAAATTTCAGTTAAGGTGATGAAAGGGTATAATGTCACTTATACAACACCTTTTTTAGTAGATGAAGGGGACATACTGCTCCACAGCATCTGCCTCAAGCCTACCGTTTCTTCAGAGAAGACATCCTTCCCGATACTGCCGGCAGGCTAAACCAGGATCCTCGTCTTCTATCTCCGATGACTTGCTGACCCTTCAAGTTGTATCTCCATCAGCGATAAGTCACTCGCCCGTGTCTATTATAAATATCCACTCCACAAATACTAGTCTTGTCTTTTCGTTTATGGCACCTACTACAGTGCTATATATTCTGTTTTGCTTAAAGGTAATTCTATGACAGCTCCTGCCCAAAAGGTGAAGATGGGGAACGAGGACATTTTTTCTAGCCTCAGCAAGGACCTTAGAGAAGTCCTGTCCAAAAGCAATCTCAAGAAGCCGTCAATAATTCAGGAAAAGTCGATAGCGCCCATACTCAAAGGCGAAAACATACTCCTCATATCACCGACAGGCTCCGGAAAAACTCTGGCCACCATGCTGCCGATATTCGACCTCTGGGTGAAGGAGAAGCCGAAACCGATAAGCATCCTCTACATCACTCCGCTTAAGAGCCTCAACAGGAACCTCTTCGAGGGGATGATATGGTGGGGCAGGGAGATAGGGATGGAGATATCCGTCAGGCACGGCGACACCACACAATACGAGAGGAAGAAGCAGGCGGACTTCCCCGACGACATGCTGATAGTGACGCCGGAAACACTACAGGCGATAATGACCGGGAAGAAGCTGAAGGAGCACCTGAGGAACGTGAAGAGGGTCATAGTCGATGAGGTGCACAGCATGGTGGAGTCCAAGAGGGGGACGCAGCTTTCGATAGGATTGGAGAGGCTGAGGAACCTTTCCGGTGACTTCCAGCTCATATCGCTTTCCGCTACGATAGGCTCCCCTGAATACATAGCCAACTTCATCTCCGGCGGGAGGAAGATGAGGATAATTGACGCCTTCGACGAGAAGGCGATGGACATAAGGGTGATATCCCCTAAAATCACTAAGGAGGACCATGAAATCTCCGAGAAGATCTTCACACCCCTTGAAGTCTCCGCCAGATTGAGGACGACCCACGAGCTGATAAAGGCGAACACTTCAACCCTTGTCTTCAGCAACACGCGCGACTTCGCCGAGATACTCACATCCAGGCTGAGACAGGTCTACCCGCAGACGCCGATAGCGAACCACCACAGCAGCCTCAGCAAGAACGTGAGGGTGGAGACGGAGGAGAAGTTCAAGAACCAGGAGTACAAGGCCATAGTATGCACGTCAAGCCTGGAGCTGGGGATAGACATAGGGTCGATAGACTTCATACTGCAGTACCAGTCACCGAGGCAGGTCTCCAAGCTCATCCAGAGGGTCGGGAGGGCAGGCCACTCGATAGGCAGGGTTTCTAAAGGAGTCATAATCGCTTCGGACATCGACGACATCTTCGAGTCCGCTGTGATAGCTAGGAAATCCCTCAAGGGGGAGCTGGAGCCGATAAAGTCGCATGAGAACGCCTTGGATGTGATGGCCGGTCAGATAATAGGGATACTGATGGAGAAGAACGCAGATCTGGACGAGATATACTCCACCATAAGGAGGGCCTACCCCTACAGGGACATCAAGAAGGAGCAGGTCCTGGAGGTGGTGCAGCAGCTAAACAGCACAAGGTACCTCTTCGTCAACGAGGGCAGCCTCAAGTTCTCCAGGAATGGCAGGCTCTTTTACTTCGACAACCTAAGCACCATCCCGGACACCAAGAGCTACACCGTGATAAACATGATCACCAACGAGAAAGTGGGGTCCCTCGACGAGGAGTTCGTGGCAATGAGCGGGAATCCTGGAACAGTCTTCGTCATCAAGGGGGACACCTGGAAAATAATATCCGTCGAGACGGGGAAGATTTATGTCGAGCCCGTGGGGGTCGCGGAGGCGGCAATCCCAGGATGGGAGGGAGACCTTATGCCGGTCCCCTTCGAAGTCGCACAGGAGGTCGGGAGGCTGAGGGAGGACATCGCAAAGCTGATCCAAAAACACCCCAAAGAGAAGGCAATCAAGGAGATAATGGGCAAGTACCCCGTGGATGAGGCTTCGGCGGAGAAGATGTACGACATCGTCAAAAAGCAGGTGAAAGATTCTGCAATACCATCGGACACGAGGGTTCTTATAGAGTCGCAGGCGGACAGTATCGTCATCCACACATGCCTCGGGAGCAACGCCAACGAGACCTTGGGGCGCTTCATATCGACAGCCCTGGCGCCTAAAGTGGGTTCCGTCTCCCTGAGGACAGACCCCTACAGGATCATAATAGGCATGCAGGTGCTCAACGCAGATCTGATAAGGGACGTGCTCTTCAAGACGGTGCCGGGGATGGTGGAGGACTACATCGAAATCAATCTTTCGAACTCCAAGCTGTTCCAGTGGAAGTTCATCCACGTGGCGAAGAGGTTCGGGATTATAAGCAGGGGGGCCGACTTCTCCAGGATAAGGATAAGCAAGATAATAGACCTCTACTCCGGGACGCCGGTCTGGAAGGAGACGCTGAGGGAAATAAAGGTCGACAAGCTGGACATAGACAGGGCGGTGGACTTCCTTAAGAGGATACAGTCGGGCAGGCTGGAGGTGGTCCTCAGGAAGGGCATGTCGCCTATTGGGAAGTTGGGCATCAAGGAGAGGAGCGAGCTCATAGGTCCCGAGGACCCGGACCTGAACATCCTGGAGATATTCGAGAGGAGGCTTTTGGCGAAGAAGGTGAGGCTGCTATGCCTGAACTGCGGCGAGTGGTCGCAGATGGAGATGGTGAAGGATTTGTCCGAGGAGATCAGGTGCCCGAAGTGCAGGGCGAAGCTTATCGGGATGACAAGGGACAGCGACATGGAGACGGAGAAGATAGTGAGGAAAAACCTCAAAAAGATTGAGCTAACCGGCGAGGAGGTGGAGAGGCTCGACAGGATAAACGATACATCGGACCTGATAATCGTCTATGGGAGGAAGGCTGTGGAGGCATTGGCTGTGAGGGGAGTGGGGCCAAGGGCCGCGAGGAGGCTTCTGGCGAGGATGTATGCTACCAGGGAGGACTTCATGAAGAGCCTTCTCGAGGCGGAGAGGCAGTTCATCAGGACGAAGAAGTTCTGGGGCTGAATTTAACATCCGATAGCAATAAAAGAGAGAATTTAAGTTAAGGAATTTAAAAATTCATCAATGAAATACGCAGTGTCTTTAAAAGAATCCCGAGAAACCATTTTAAATTCAATATACAGTATCTTTCGATACAAGGGCGAAGTCGAACCAGGTAGGGATGTATCTTTAGGACCTGAATTAGCCGATGATTTTGAAAGGATAAAACATTTAATGGGTAGTGTTATTCCATATTACTTTAATTTTGATGGTGATTGCTTAGAAAAATTACGCAACCTTCGCAAGTTCCCTAATACAACATTAGTTGTCACAACAGCCCTATCAGACGGTGAGTTACTTCGTAAGCTTTCCGGTATTTAAGCGCGAGTATTCTCATGGCACCGGAAAACATGCTTTATTTCGCAGACAGGGTGTAAGACCTCACTTCATGCCCTAAAACAGCCAATCGAATAAATTTATCTCTGAAATACAATATTTTCTGTCATGGAAATACCTGTGCGCTACGAGATTGACACCGAGAAGTTCGATGTGGAGTTCGACAACGTGAAGAAGATTCATGTCGCCGTCGACAAGAAGACCGGGGAGAAGACCAACATAAGCGTCCTGGGCATACTCCTGCAGATGGGCGTCCTCAAGTCCGCCGAGGAGAGCCAGTGGATGAAGGAGAAGGTCAACCTAATCTTCAAGAGGCTCGATTCCATAGAGTCCAAGCTTGGGATGCCGGCAAAGAGGCCTCAGACAATCGATGACGAGGAGAGGCCTAAAAGACCGGTGAAAGAGGCCATAGAGGAAGATGACGACGAGGAGCCGGCCAAGCCGCTAATCCAGAGGCAGAAGAAGCCTGCCGAGAAGAGGGAGGAAAGGAAAAGGGACATGGACATCCTGGACGAGATAGAGGACGAGGCCGACAGGGTGCTCTCCAAGGAGGAGGGGACCGAGAAGCCAGCGCCCAAATCCACCGGCAAGGACATCAAGAAGGAGATAATGGAAAGGGTACTGGAGAGTACAATGGACGAAGGTAAAAAAGAAAAAAAATCTCCTAACTCAAAAAAAGAATCCGAAGAAGAGATTGACAACTGGATGGAAATCTAGCCTTACGCTTTCATCTTTTTCAGTTGCTCTGCCACTTTCTCGACTATTTCCTGAGGGACTGTGAAGGATTTCACGTACCTCTTCGTGCCATCCGGAAACTTGAAGCCCCTTGAGATGGATACGAACTCGTTCTCGCCTTTCTCGGAAATCGCTTTCTTCCTCGCAACCTCTATGAAATTGTTGTTGCCGAAATCTATTTCCTCAGCCTTCAATGTCTCATATTCAACTTCTGCCATGTTCAAAACCTCCGTATGTCTTTGAAATTGTTGAAAATTCAGGCTTAAATAGTTTACAGGAACGCAAAGGGGAGAGGCCTTAACTGACTACAAAAGGCTAAGGCATTTGGTTGGTGGCTATCCTATACATGATTTCAATGATGTTCCCTTCTGTTATGCCTAAAAAATTTATTCCTAGTCTCGCACACAAAGATGAATCATAACAATCACTAATCGCTCTGGCCCTTAATAATTTGTAGTCCTTCCTTTGACACAAAAATTTTAATATTTCTTCATATGTAGGTAATACAGATACTGTTTGATTCATAATTTTAACTGACAAATAACAGTTAAATAGCCTTTGCAACTTAGAAAAACCACATTTATTTTAGGAAGAATGGGCTGGGCCGGATTTGAACCGGCGGCCGCTCGGTTATCAGCCGACTAAGCATAAAATTTGTGCTCCAGCCAGACTAAGCTACCAGCCCATGCAAAATTATTCAGTTGTCAATTATTTAATGTTTTTTTCCTTCATAAATGCGGCTTTCAGCGACACGGTGTTGTTGCACATCGGGAAAGCGGAGCAACCCCAGAAAGACCCATACTTCCCCTTCCTGGCCGCCATGGGCTCCTTGCAGAGCCTACAGGAATACCTTTTTGGGCTCTTCTCACGGCAGCGTATGCAGGTGGGCTGGTCTTCTGCGTTGTACACGGTAGCGAACTTGCCACAATGGACACAGATGTCGGGCATAGCAACATTATTTAGTTTCTCCAATAAATAATTCAGATAGCACGGGCCAGTAGATCAACTCGGTAGATCGCCTGCTTCGCATGGTTTCCGAAATTGTAGGAGGCTGAGGGTTCAAATCCCTCCTGGTCCAATCAAACCTTTTTAAGGGTAACGATTTACTCCTGCGGCAAGAAATACTGATTATGATAATTGCGGCCACAGCCGACATCCATGCCCCGCTGGGCTTCAGGACGTTCGTTCGTAGCTTGGACAACCTCAAGGTTGAGCCGGATTTATTTTTGATAGCCGGCGACCTAATCCACAAGGGGCAGGTGGGCGAGATGAAGAAGATATCGAATGCACTCTTTGGGAGGATTTCCTGCCCGATAGTCTGCTGCTTCGGGAACAACGAGTACGTCACCCAGAGGGACGAGATAGTCAAGGAGTTCAAGAACTTCGCCTTCCTAGAGGACGAGATATTTGAGGCAAAGATAAAGGAGAAAAATGTAAGCATCCTAGGCACACAGGGCAGCCTGGACCGCCCCACCCCGTGGCAGAGGTCGAACTTTCCGGACATAGAGAACGTCTACAGGGAGAGGATAGCGCTGATAAGCGATTTTCTGGCTTCCACAAAGGCCGACTTCAAAATCCTCCTGATTCACTACCCCCCGACATACAAGGTGATGAGGGACGAGGACTCGACAAACTTCCAGTACCTCGGGACCAACAAGCTCGAGGACATACTGATAGAGGGGAAGCCCAACATCGTAGTGACAGGGCACGTTCATAGTGGCAAGAGGATGGCATGGGTGGACAGCATCCCGGTCTTCAACGTCGGCCTGAAGCTGAACCAGGGGATAGTCGTGATAAACACTGAGGAGCTCAAGCCCGGCCTGGGCAAATTCCTCACTTGAGGGCAATCTTCTCGAAGTAGTAGCTTTCCGATATCACAAGCCCGCACTCCATGCAGATGTAGCCTTCCTGGTCTATCTTGAACTTCTTCCCTCCGCATTCGGGGCATTGTCGTTCCGCCATAGTACTCACAATTGATTTTTGAAGGGTTAAACTTAAAAAGGTTGCTTTTGCAGAAAGAAACGTTCGAAATTGGTAAAGTAATCTATGATTTTGTTGAGAAGAAAACCGCAAATTTTAACTTTTTATCTTCAAAATAAACTCTTTCTCGCCTTTTGGCGTTATTTCGACTTTGGAGCCTAGCGGAACCAACATTGAGTATTCCTTGGGAAACCTTATGTAGGTCGAGTCTGTCATCTCCCCGGCTTTCAATACCAAAGGTTTTTCTCTCAGCTTATTCAGTACCCTCGCCCTATCGCTTTCAATTGTATCTACGGTTATCTCCTTACATTTGTCGCACTTCCAGGCCCTCACTTGAAACCCATAAAGCTTCACTTTCGTTTGTTTCATTAACCCACCGCAGGGGCATTTAAGGACCTTCAAATCCCTTTCAAGCTCTTTTTCGTTCATAAAATCACACATCAGCTCATATCGACTATCGCATATGATTTTACTTTATCTAATATATTATCTGATTATATATCTAATATAATATCAGATATAAATAGTTGAGCTTGCCGAAAAGCTTAAAAACATGCTTCCCGTATATGGGATATTGAATAAGGGCTAATCCTAGCTTTTTTATTTAAGAAAAAACAAAATATTTGATTGTTATAGACAATTGGAGGATGATTTTTAATGAGATATGAGAAGATTGTTCCTGATACTTCTGTCATCATCGAGGGCAAGATAACCGACATGCTCAGGAAGGGCGAGGTTGAGGGATTGAAGGAGGTTATAATCCCCAGGTGCGTCCTGGACGAGCTGCAATCGCAGGCGGCCAAGAAAAGGGCGACAGGCTACATAGGGCTTGAAGAGTTGAAAGCGATAAGGGAAATCTGCGCCCAGAAGGGGATTGAGCTAAGGTTTACGGGCGAGAGGCCAACCTTCGAGGAGATACAGCTTGCGAAGGGCGGGAGGCTTGACGCCATCATAAGGGACGTCGCGAAGGACGAGAACGCTACTTTGATAACGGGCGACTATGTCCAGTTCCTCACGGGCGAGGCGGAGGGTGTCAGTGCTGAGTACATACCGCCGGAGGTCGAGACGAGGGAGCTTGGCTTCGAGAAGTACTTCACCGAGGATACGATGAGCATCCACCTGAAGGAAGGCGTCATTCCGATGGCGAAGAGGGGGAAGCCGGGCGAGTTCAAGCTATTGAAGATAGCCAAGGAGCCCCTACAGAAGGACGAGGTCGAGAAGATGATCCAGAAAATCATCGAGACCGCCAGGAGGGAGAACCTCTACCTGGACGCCGACAAGGGCGGGGCTGTCATAGTACAGATGGGGCTGAACAGGATTGCGATCGCGCAGCCGCCTTTTTCCGAAGCGTCGGAGATTACCATCGTGAGGCCAATCGTGAGGTTGACCTTGAAGGATTACAAGCTCTCCGAGAAGCTGACGCAGAGATTGAAGGACAAGGCCGAGGGGATACTGATATCTGGGCCTCCGGGGTCCGGGAAATCGACGCTGGCCGCGTCCATAGCTGACTTCTACCTACAACAAGACAAGATAATAAAGACTCTCGAGTCGCCGAGGGACCTGCAGGTCGACCCTGAGATAACCCAGTACGGGCCGTTGAACGGGGATTTCGCGAAGACGGCGGACATACTCCTGCTCGTGAGGCCTGACTACAGCATCTTCGACGAGATCAGGCAGGCGAAGGACTTCAAGATTTTCGCCGACATGAGGCTTGCAGGTGTGGGGATGATAGGGGTGGTCCACGCTTCCGAGGCTGTGAATGCGATACAGAGGTTCATAGGGAAGATAGAGCTGGGGATGATACCCCATGTGATAGACACGGTCATTTTCCTCAAGGATGGGGAGATCAAGAATGTGTATGAGGTTTCCTTCACGGTGCGCGTTCCTACGGGCATGAGCGAGCCGGACCTTGCTAGACCATTGGTCGAGATAAGGAACTTCGAGGACGGGAAGCTGGTCTACGAGATATACACCTACGGCGAGGAGAACGTGGTGATACCCGTCGACGCCAAAGCTGAGAAGAAGAAGTCCGGGCTGCACCAGTTGGCGGAGGAGAGGGTGAGGCAGGAGATCATGAAGTACGATAGGCATGCGGAGATAGACTTCGCCTCGGACAGCTCGGTGAAGGTGAAGGTGAAGAACGAGGCCATACCCAGGCTCATAGGCAAGGAGGGGATGAACGTGAACAGGCTGCAGGACGAGCTCGGGATACACATAGACGTCGAGCCGAAGATTCCAAGCACAGGGAAGGAAGTCACGTTTGCGCTGGAGGAGAGCGGGAATTCTTTGCATCTAATCTTCGACAAGAGGATGCTCGGGAAGAACGTGAGCGTTCATACTGGCGACAAGTTCCTGTTCGCCGCTACGGTCGGAAAGAAGGGCGAGATAAAGGTCAGCAAGTCCTCGGAAATTGGGAACGAGATGATAAAGGCGATTGTAAGCAAGAAGGAGATAAAGGCCTTGGTTTAGCTTGCCGGCAGTATCGGGAAGGATGTCTTATCTGAAGCCACAATCGGCTTTAGGCATATGCTATGAACAAGTATATTTCCTTCTTCAGCAAGAGTAGGTGTTGTATAAGTGACATTATACTCTTTCATCACCTTAACTGAAATTTGTTGAGGTTGCGTTTCGTATTTTATTCTTGTTATCAAGATTCCGTATCCACAATTTTGGATTGTTATGTTAGATGATTCGGAAACTTTTGGAGGCGAAGACACCATCGGAGAAAATATTTTACATTCACATTTATCATTACAGGTTCCAGCGTTCAGAAGGCCGCACTTTCCACCAGGTTTTTTACCAAAACAGTCAGAGTCTGTTGCCCCACAGTCATCGTTACAAAAGTTAAATTCGTCAATCACGTACTTTGTACATCCTGAACACTTATAAAGTTTGTCAAAACTCCCTTCCACACAATTAAATGCACATCCGTAACAAAACCGATTGTTTATTTTCGGATCACAAATCTCACCAGAATCTATTTTTCCATTGCCACATACCGGTGTTTGGGTGGTTGAAGAAGGGTCATCACATTTCCCGTTATAACAAGGAACACTTCCACAGTCTTTTACTTTCTGTACTAATTTTCTACAGCCGTTAAATAGCCATACATCGCCGTCGTTGCAACCTTCGTATGTCCCAGCGCACTGGTTTTCAGTAAAGCACTTGTCAGAACCTGTACTACAACCCCATTGACAGTCTTCTGCAACACTTTCGTAGGTTCCACAGCTGTTAACCCAATAAACATCTTCCCCTACATAACATTTTTTGGTTAACTGACCACTAGGATGGCAACACTCACCATTATTTTCACAACCTTCTGTGCAAGTTTCTATTTTTTCCTCGGGATTTTTACACGAATCGAACCACCATGAATTCCCATACCAACATTCTTTGTACGCGTGTGATTGGCAGTTAATACAAGTTCCAGATACTTCTGAACATCTTTGGCTATTATCCTGACAATCTTGTAAAAGTCTCTGTGGTACTCCAGCAGAGCTGAAACACCATGAATCCCCATTATAACAATCTGTATATTCATTACTGGCGCAACCACCACCCCCTCCGCCAGTAGTCTTACAAGTGGCGGTTGCCGCACAACATTGTCCACTACAACCACTATACCCAGTTTTTACATCCGCACTATTTTGGCAGCCGTTAGCGCAACATTTGGTGTTAGTGCCACTAGCCCCGCATGTTTGCTGAGTCCCACCCCCACCAGAACACTGCCCATTCTGACAAGTCCCTGTAGTACAAGTGCCACATGCATTGGCTCCATTACAGCCATTTGGAGCTGGCCCACACTTACGGGTTCCGCAGTCTGCCGTACATCCTCCTCCACCACAGCCACAAATACTCCAAGCAGAGCCAGAAGAGCAGACACTTTCATGGTTACAAATATTGTCATTACCGGAAGCTTGACTAGGACAGCAAGGTTTAGGGCTAGAAGTGCTCCCTGTTTCTGTGACCCACTGGTTAGATTGGCACACAGTTCTGCTGTTGCAACTATAATACTTACAGGCCCCTTCGGTGCAAGCCGAAAAAGAAATTGGTAGCAATGTTATTAAAAATATTAATAAAACAACTTTACGCATATTTTTTATTATTTTTTTGTTAATATATCCCTTAACTTTTTTCATTACCTAGACTCATGTAATTCTGTAGAAAAACACCCTCATTTTCAAAAAAACTCAATCTGTTAAGACTTGGCCTAATCATGACATCCAAAACAGGGCCATAATCAGCCATAAAGTAATAATGCCTAGGGGGGTATAGTCGTTTGCTTGTCGACTTTATTTTACCACTTATACCATACTCAGAAGCAAGCTTAAGAAACAAACAGGAACTATCAACACAAGTAGGATTCCCATTAGCATCAAAGATGGAATCTAGCCTATACCGGCCACCAAGTAATAGTTTTATCGTTCCCCTCATTTTTCCTAAATAAGGGGGCCTATTTTTGAAGAAAAAAAAGCCCAGAACCCTTAAAATTAAATCTTCCCCCTCTTCTTTGGAATTAAAAAAATTATACAACAAATCAGCATATAATCTTCTATTTTCAGGTAAAGAATTCCTCAAGGCATCTAGTTTTCCTTCTTTCAAAAAACCTATTATTTCATCTATTTCAGCCTTCCATTTTAGGGTTTGTCCCTCCTGCCCGGCAATAACACTATACTTACATAATATTGGTCTCCCTGAATAAAGGATTTCAGGGTTAGAATACCCAGGATATGGTTTAGACATAGACCGTGGTGTCATATAGCTAACATGAACAGTAATTTATTTATTTCTAATACCTTTACCTTGTTATGACATTGAAAAGGTCATTTTATGTATCGAAGGCCTTTAGCTTGTTATTGGGAAGGATGCCTTCTCTGAAGCTACTGTTGGCTTGAGACAGATGCTATGTGCGAATATTGTCCCCTGTTCTGTCAGTACGGGAGTCGTGTATGTGGTATTAAAACCTTTCAGGACTTTCACCGAGACCTGCTGAGGATTGGTGCTGTATTTTATCTTTGTTATCAGGATTCCGTATTCGCAGTTTTGTATAGTAACGTTGGTCGATTCTGAAACTTTTGGAGGTGATAGTACCATTGGTGTTCCCGAAGTGCAATCACCTGAAGTTTCGCAATATTGATTGAGGCTCGGTTTTTGGCTGGTTTCTGGAACGTTGTGGCATATTGCATTAGAACATTTATCATTTGTATCCTCCGAAATTTCTTTATATTCACCATTTGCAGTTCCTGAGCAGAAAAGTTGTTTTGTTTTATAATTAAAACGTGAATTACACAAATTATCTGAATTACAGACAACTTCATATTTAAATTTATCAATGGCTCTGCCGTCTGTTATTATAATTCCATTTTCACAACACGGAGTACTTACTGCACACTGACTACATTTTCTTGTATTTTGGCTACACCCACTTTTAGTGCATTCTTCATTAGCTTTGCAATAATATGTTTGAGTTTGTCCAGAAATCTCATTCCCTTTTAGAACACAATTGTTTGCGGATAGACCATTACATATTAATTCATGTTTTTTTACCGTACAACTTAAATCTGGCCCACACTTACCCTCATTATCGGCAAAATAATCTTCCCCACATTTATGATTATCACTAGGTTCGTAGACCCAACCAGTCTGTGTGTTGCAGCATGTACCAGAAGTACAGGTTCCCGTACTAGAACAGGAGTCTCCCTGGCCAATTGTCCTTTCGTCAGTATCAGTATCTCTTGTAACGCACCTAGTTTCTGCTGGGACCCATAAACACCCAGTGTCTATACATTTTTGGCAACCGTCATTGGTGTAATCAGGGCAGGTAAAAGTTTTTACGTCGCATGAACCATCACAACAGGGTCCTCCTGCACTACAGGATAAGCCGTTCTTAACTACTCCACTGCACGTTTCGGTAGTTGGGTTGCAACAGTTAAAACCTTGACTTATGCAGTCTGAAGTTCCTCCGCCAGTAGTCTTACAAGTGGCGGTTGCCGCACAACATTGTCCACTACAACCACTATACCCAGTTTTTACATCCGCACTATTTTGGCAGCC
>Ga0154846_103_pt3 | contig 27911 bp, 41 predicted proteins | sample Rifle2008BG16ft_FD_105574 | JGI IMG/M metagenome (GOLD analysis project Ga0154846, IMG submission 105574) | Candidatus Micrarchaeota archaeon RBG_16_49_10
GAGAAGGTGGGAGCAAAGGGGATAAAGCACGATTATGGCGCCGACCCCGCTGCGATAATATTCGACGCGATGAAGCATGCCGAGGCCAAGGGAATAGACTTTGTCCTTGCGGATACTGCCGGGAGGGCGCACACTAACAAGAACCTGATGGATCAGTTGGAGAAGATCTGCAGGGTAAACAAGCCAGACCTTAAGGTGTTGGTGGTCGACTCCATAACGGGGAACGACGCGATAGAGCAGGCGAAGATGTTCGACAAGGCTGCCGGGATAGACGGGCTCATATTCACGAAGATCGACGTCAACCCGAAGGGCGGGGCGATACTTTCCGTCTCCTACATCCTGAAGAAGCCGGTTATGTACATCGGCACGGGGCAGAGGTACGAGGACTTCAAGGAGTTCGACAAGCAGTGGTTCGTGGACCAGATACTGAAGTGAGAACCAGATAATGTTTATAAATCTAAGCTTCGAATTAAGAAACATGGAAAACGAATCATCATTGAAAATGAAGGACTATTTCTTACATAGTGATGATTTTGATGATTGCGATAAGGCCTGCTAGAGTCCTCCATTATTTTTATTCTAGCAAAGTTTAATAAAATTTTGGAGGTAAGTGCTATGGGATTGACTAAAATAAATGAATTGAAAAATAAAGTTGGCGAAAGAGTTGTAGTTAATGGTTGGGTGCACGAGACAAGAGACCAAAGTAAAATAAAATTTATTTTGTTAAGGGATGTTTCTGGGATAGCCCAGGCGATTGTCACTGATGATAATAAAGCTGTTTTCGATAATATTGCGAGAGTTCCGCGGGAATCTGTTATATCAGTCGGTGGTGTTGTTAAAGCAGCTAAAATTACTAATAAAGATGTTACAGAAAGGGATTTTGAGGTTTCAATAGACAAGTTCACAGTTTTGTCCCAAGCTGACACGCAACTTCCAATACAAGTATCCGAAAAGAATGATACAACAGATTTGTCTAAAAGGCTAGATTATAGATGGCTTGACCTAAGAAAACCTAGGAATGCATTGATTTTCAAAATACAGACAGCCATGGAAATGGCTATGCGCGAATATTGGGTAAATAATGGTTTTATAGAAATACATTCACCGAAGTTAATGGGTTTTGCAAGCGAAAGCGGCGCTGAACTGTTTTCTGTGTCTTATTTCGACAAGGAGGCGTTTCTAGCACAGTCGCCTCAATTTTATAAGCAAATGGCAATGGCATCCGGCTTTGAAAGGGTATTTGAAATTGGACCCGTATTTAGAGCGAACCAGTCTCATACAACTAGGCACGACACCGAATTTACTTCGATTGATGTTGAAATGTCTTTCATCGATTCACACGAAGATATAATGAAATTTGAAGAGAGATGGTTGGTTTACGTCATAGAAAAATTAAAGGACCGCTATGGAAAGGAAATAAAAGAAACTTTCGGCGTTGATTTATCAGTCCCAAAATTGCCGTTTCCTAGATTGAGTCTAGAAGAAGTGCACAACATGATAAAAGAAACCGGCAGGGATGTGTCATATGAAGAAGACTTGACACCAGAAGAGGAAAGAATCATCAGTAAAATAGTAAAGGAAAAGTACAACCACGAATTTGTATTTGTTAAAGAGTTCCCTTGGAAAATTAAACCATTTTATCATATGAGAGACGAAAAGAACCCAAAAGTGACGAAGGGTTTTGACCTTTTATGGAACGGCCTTGAAGTAACAACGGGTGCACAAAGGGAGCATCGATATGATGTCTTATTAAATCAGGCTAAGGAAAAGGGGCTGAACTTGGGAAGTGTAAATTTCTTTTTAAATTTCTTCAAGTACGGTTGCCCTCCCCACGGTGGATTCGGCTTTGGCCTAACCAGGGCACTAATATGTATGCTTAACTTAAGCAATGTGAGAGAAGTCACTTTTGTGTTCAGGGATATCGACAGGCTAATACCTTAAATAAACCGCGGGGCTTCATAATAAAAGAGGGTAGAATACTATGATGCCAGAAAAGTTGAAAAGAGGCGATGAGATAAGGGTAATCGCTCCGTCAAGGAGCATGGGTCTCATTTCGGAAGAGAGCAAAAGGGTTGCAATCAGAAGGCTGGAAGAGCTTGGATTGAAGGTAACATTTTCCGACCATGTCGACGAGATGAATGAGTTCAGTTCCTCCAAAATAAGTTCGAGGGTCGAGGATTTGCATATGGCGTTCAGTGACAAGAATGTGAAGGCTATATTGACGGTCATTGGCGGGTTCAATTCGAACCAGATTCTTGAATACCTGGATTACAAATTGATAAAATCTAACCCGAAGATACTATGCGGCTATTCCGACATCACGGCGCTTTCGAACGCCATCTTTGCCAAGACGGGTGTAGTGACCTATTCGGGGCCTAATTTCTCTTCGTTCGGGATGTTGAAGGGTTTTGAGTACAGTCTGGAGTATTTCAAAAGATGCCTGTTCGAGAAAGGCCCTATTACTGTAAGGCCGTCCGAGGAGTGGAGCGACGACGAGTGGTACAAAGACCAAAATGACAGGGAATTCATCAAGAACACGGGGCATTTTTTAATTAACAAGGGCGAAGCCGAAGGCACGATAATAGGGGCGAACCTTGTGACATTTCAGCATCTGGCCGGGACGCCTTTCATGCCGTCGTTCAAGAATTCAATTGTGTTTGTGGAAGATGACTATGAAGAAAGGCCACATCATTTCGATAGTACCCTAATAGCTCTCAGCCTGTTGCCGCAGTTCTCCGAAGTGAGGGGGGTTGTGATAGGTAGGTTCCAAAGAGAGAGCGGAATTGAGAGGGAAACACTGACGAAGACAATCAAGACCAATAAAAAATTCGATGACATTCCTGTTATCGCCGGAGTTGATTTCGGCCACACAGCGCCGCAGATAACTTTTCCAATAGGCGGTAAAGCTAGGCTCGTTGCGGAAAGGGATAATTTGGAATTGGAGATTCTGGAACATTAGTCAAAAAAGTAATTTTAAAAGACTAAATTAAACTCCATTATTTCTGACTGTTCTATATGAAGTCATTGTAATTGACAATTGGGTTTATTGGGAAACCAAGATCTTCCAATGTTTGTGTCATACGCAAGAAATAGGGACCATTTCCTGAATAAACCGAAGCGAATCCAATAGGTCGGTTTTTTGATAAGTAATCGCCTAATTGACGTATAAGCTTTTCATTAGACATTGTCATAAATAATAATCCTTGACGTTCCATATTGTTTGCAAGATTAGAACTATCTTTTTCACCAGCGTAAATTGAGGACATGAATCCGTGTTCATCGAAATAAATCTGCACTACCCAAATCCCAGATGGTAATCGTGATACGTCACCCGTATAAGTGTCCGGTAATTTGAATACCCCGGGAATTGTCATACCACTATTTTTAGTGGGATAGTTTTTTATTGGTTTTCTTTTATATCAAATAGAAATCATTGAACTGTTAGATTGTGATTTTTAGGTTGGAATCCGCTCTATGTTTTCTGGCAGATGAAAAATACCGGCGGGTGTTTCCTGATTTCATCTTTTGATGTTTGCAAGCTGCCATTTATTTCAAGCACGTTGAATCCTGCGCTCTCAATCTGTGCCTTTACTTCACTCACGGACGCTATGTGGATGTACTGTTTTGTCTTGTATGTTTTGGCTGGGTCCCCCGTCTCCTTTTCAAAGAACCTGTCGCCGAAATCAATCTCATCCCCCGCAAACCCCAATGGCTTCAGTATGTAAAACCTCACCCACTGCTTTACCCAGAAGAAGAAAAACTTGCGTGACCATACTCTGGGGTGAACCGTGAAAATAAAAATGCCATTTCTTTTAAGGATCCTACGTGCCTCTTCAAGGGCCTTCTGCCTGTTTTGTCTTCCTGGTATCTGGGTCCATCCCTGGTTAGAAAATAGGGTATAGTCAAAGCTCCCATCATCGAACTTCAGCCTTGTGGCGTCATCGACCCTGTAATCCACCTTCAGCTTCTTCCCCTCGGCTATCCTTTTGGCGCTTTCTACCATGGCGGGGGATATGTCTATACCTATGACCTTGTATCCTTTCTTGTGAAGTGGTATTGTCGTTCTCCCTGCGCCGCAGCCGATATCCAGGACGCTGCCTTTTTTGGAGAAATATTTCCGTATGAAATGGTCCTCCGAGTCCCACAGGCCATCCTCGGCCTTCCGGCTGTAATACCTCTGGGCGCCTTCCCCTGAGAACTCCTCCACTATCGCCTCTTGTAAAGCTTCGAGTCTCATTGTATTCCCAAATAAATTAGTAGTAGTTTGGAAATAAAAATAGTGAATTATTTCTGGTAAGAACATGGGATTTTCGAAAATCAAATTAAAGCCGCCAAAACCGTCAACAACCCGAAGGCTATGCAGAACTTCCAGAACTTTACCTTCTTGGCAACAACCAAAAGCGCCTTAATCGACAGTATGCCGAAAAGGAACGAGAACAGCACTCCCACCAAAGAAGCGGCGGTGAGCTCAACCCCTTTCACCAATCCCAAACCGATTTCGGCGAAAAAAACTGCGGGAATGCTCGCAAGAAAACTTAACTCCAATGCAGCCTCCGAGCTGAAGTCCCTCATAAGAAGCACGGATACCGTTGTCCCCGACCTGCTTACCCCCGGGATGGCCGCAAGTCCCTGAAAGAAGCCCATAATGATTCCATCCTTTTTCTCTAGGTTTTTCATTTCCCTTTTGCCCCTTTTAGAAACCTTTTGCACCAGCCCTGTCGCCAGTAAAAGGAATCCTATCAGAGCTGTTGCTATCCTTGCGGGCACTGCTGAAAAGGTCTCCAACACCAATAAGAACAGGGGAAACCCCACCAGTCCAGTCAAAATAATCGAAAGAAGGAGGAAAGTGGTCAATTTAGACTTTTCAGAGTCTGGGCGGCCTTTTTTGAGGTATTCGGGTATGTTTTTGAAAAGGGCGATAATGTCCTTTCTGAAATATATCAGGGCAGCCAGCAAAGTCCCAACATGGAGCCATATCGAGAAGGTCAGCGCCTCGGCCGCCGGCGTCTTGAAGAGGTTTATCGAGGTTAGCGTGACGATTCCCTTGCTGCTGACCGGCAGCCACTCTAGAATGCCCTGTATCGTGCCCAAAACGGCGCCTTGTAGCAGGTTCATGCCATCATCCCCTGAGATATTATCGATATTTAATAATTTAACACCAACTAAGTATTGATTGTATGCTTGAAGACTTGGGGAAGAACATCGGCTCGACGATAAGGAAGATCCTAGCCAGAAGCTCTGTGGATCCCGCGGATGTCAACATCTTGGTAAAGGACCTGCAGAGGGACCTGCTGAAGACGGACGTCGATGTGAAGCTCGTCTACCAGATATCCGAGAACATCAGGAGGAGATGCCTGAAGGATAAAATACCGGAGGGGCTGACGCTCCGGGAGCACACTCTCAAGGTCGTGTATGAGGAACTGGTGAGCCTGCTGGGGGAGAAGCAGGTCGGGCTGATGGGGAAGAGGAAGATAATGTTTGTCGGGCTGTTCGGCTCGGGGAAGACGACCACCACTGCGAAGATAGCCAGCTACCTGAAGAAGAAGGGGCTGAAGCCTGCGATTATTGCGTGCGACTACCACAGACCCGCAGCCGTCGAGCAGCTGGAGCAACTGGCAGAGAAGCTTGGCGTCCCCGTCCATGTCTCGGAGAAGAGGGACCCTTACGACGCATTGAAGGGGGGGCTGGCGAAGTTCGGGAAGCATGACAGCATCCTGATCGACACGGCGGGAAGGGATGCACTGGACAAGGAGCTGGCGAACGAATTGAAGAAGATGAACGCGATTGCGAGGCCCGATGAGGTATTGCTGGTGATACCCGCGGACATAGGGAGGATAGCGGGGAAGCAGGCCGAGGAGTTCCACAAGCTTGTCGGCGTCACTGGCGTCATAATCACGAAGATGGATGGGACGGCTAAGGGCGGCGGCGCTCTATCGGCGTGCTCTGCCACGAACGCCAAGGTGAAGTTCATAGGGGTCGGTGAGAAGATTGACGCTCTGGAGGAATACGACCCTGTCAGGTTCGTCGGGAGGCTGCTGGGGATGGGTGACCTGCAGAGCCTGCTTGAGAAGGCGAAGGAGGCCGACATAAGCGAGGACTCCGTGGGGAAGATAATGGCCGGGAAGTTCACGCTGAAGGACTTCTACGAGCAGCTATCCGGTGTGAGGAAGATGGGCTCCCTTGGGTCTGTGATGGACATGATACCCGGACTGGGTGGAGCGATACCAGAGGAGATGCTGGTGCAGCAGGAGGAGAAGATGAAGAAGTATGGCTACATAATCGACAGCATGACGGAGGATGAGAAGGTTGATGCCGAGTTGATCCACTCCTCCAGGATAAAGAGGATTGCCAAGGGCTCGGGGACATCGGAGAAGGATGTTAGGGATTTGCTCAAGCAGTACAAGCAGGCGAAGATAATGATGAAGAAGTTCGGCGGCGCCGGGGGGATGAAGAGGGGGCAGATGGCGAAGCTGATGAAGAAGTTCGGGGTAAAAATGTGACACTTATTTATGCTATTTTTGATTGCCTCACCTTGTCTTATTAATATTAAAATTTAATACCTAAAAGAAGGTTATGAATCTCGATAAAGTAGCGGAAATCCTGAAGAAAGGCTACGTCTGCGACAGGTGCGTAGGCAGACAGTTCGCCCAGCTTCTGACGGAGACGGACAACGAGAAGAGGGGGCAGGCCATCAGGTTCGTCCTGGCGATGCAGTATGACTCCGGGATGGAGGCCAAGATCAACGAGGCCAACTTCTACGGCTTCCACTTCCACAGTAGGAAGGTTAAGTCCAAGAAGCCCGGGAAATGCTCTGTCTGCGGGGACATCTTCGGGGAGCTTAAAAAAAAAGTCGAAGAGATTAGGAAGGCCGTGAAGGGGTACGAGTTCGGCACAATCCTAATAGGCACCAAGCCGCCGGACATATTGCTCAAGAAAGAACAGGCCGTATGGGACGAGATAGGCTTCGAGTCCTGCGAGCCGATAAGGTCCGAGCTCAACAGGGTCCTGGGGAGGATGGTCTGTGAGGATCTGGGGAAGGATGTGGACAAGAAGGCCCCGGACATGAGCGTCGTCTACGATTTCAAGGCCAATGAGGCCGTCATAAACCCCAAGCCGCTTCTGGTCTACGGGAAGTACAGGAAGCTTGTGCGCGGGATGCCGCAGAGCGAGTGGAAGACGAAGATCTACAAGACCTCCGTCCAAGGCGTAATAGAGAGGCCGCTCCTGAAGGCCACGAAGGGGGACAAGACCAGCTTCCATGGCGCGGGGAGGGAGGACGTGGATGCCAGATGCCTGGGGTGGAGGCCGTTCATAATAGAGGTCAAGAACCCGAGGAAAAGGATTGTGAAGTTCAGGGAAATGCTACGGGCGGTCAAGAAGTCGAGGAAGGTGGAGGTCAAAGGGCTCCGTTTTGCAACTAAAATTGATGTGAGGGACATAAAGTCGGCGAAGTACGACAAGAAGTACAGGCTGGTCGTCAGGTTCGAGGGGAAGCTGGAGGGGCTGGAGAGGATCAAGGAGCTGAAGGGGGCTACAATAATACAGAGGACGCCGAACAGGGTTCTGAGGAGGCGGGCCAACAAGGCCAGGAAAAGGCAGGTGAAGGATATAAGATATAAGGTTTTGGGCCGAAATAAATTAGAGATAGCTGTGAGGGCCGAGTCCGGGCTTTACGTCAAGGAGCTGGTGAGCGGGGACGGCGGGAGGACCGAGCCGAACGTGGCCGGGCTGATAAACAATAAGGTTAAAAATATTGAATTGGATGTAATTAAGGTATACTGTGATTGAATGGTAACGAAATCAAGGGGAGTGCAGGCGAAGACGAGGAGCCTTCTTAAGAGGGGGGTCAGGGAGAGGACCACTGTCAACAAGATACTCGAGGAGTTCAAGGAGGGGCAGAAGGTCATAATAGACCTGGACCCGTCCTCGGACAAGGGGAGGCCATTCAGGCGATTCCAGGGCAGGATGGGCGTGGTGGAAGGCTTCAGGGGAAGGTCATATGTAATAAAAGTCAAAGACAATGATAAAGAGAAGGTTTTGATAGCCTCTTCGAGGCATTTGAGGTCGATATGATGGACGAGGTGCTGGCGGAGACGGTCGCGACTGACGCCGAGGCGAAGGATATACTGGCCGCGAGGGCGAAGGATGTGGAGCTGGGGCTGGAGCCGAAGAACGCGCTCGAGCACCTGAAGAAGTACTGCAAGCTCACGCCAAAGAAGGCCAAGGACCTCATGGAAGGCCTGAAGAAGGTCGAGAAGCTCAGGGAGAAGCAGCTGATGGCGATAGTGAACTTCCTGCCCGAGGACAACGACGACCTGCGCGTCTTATTGGAGAAGGACTACACGCTATTTTCCGATGAGGAAAAAGGACTTATTCTAGAAACGATAAAGAAATCATTGTAGGGGGTTGGTTCTCATGAAAGACGACGAACTGATAATACTAGATTTCCTTCCGACAGGCCACGCGGCAAGCAGGAAGAGCGAGCCGACGGCGCAGGGGATAGGGAGGAAGTTCCTCAACCTGCTGGAGATCGCCCTCAGGGAGGGAACCCAAATAAAGCCCGGGGACGAGCTGTACATCGGCGAGAAGGAGAGGGACAAGGTCAAGTACATAAAGGGGAGGATAAGGTATGACGGCCTCACGAGCTTCGCGAAGAGCGAGCTGGAGGTCGTGATCGACAAGCTCATAAGCGAGGGCGAGGAGAGGTTCGTGAACTTCTTCAACGTGGCCGGCCCCGTCAACACGAGGCTGCACACGCTCGAAATCCTGCAGGGAGTCGGGAAGAAGCACATGTGGGCCATAATAAAGGAGAGGAAGGTCAAGAAGTTCGAGAGTTTCGAGGACCTGAAGAAGAGGGTGGAGATGCTGCCCGACCCGAAGAAGATGATAAAGAAGAGGGTCATAGAGGAGCTCAAGGAGAGCGACAGGTACAGACTATTCGTCGTTTAGCCATTTCTTCCAAGATTCAGGCCTATTTCTCAACAATTTGTGAAACAGAAATTTTTATGACTGATTTGCAGATTCCCAAGCCTTTTCTACATCGGCCTTAGCGACATTTGTTTCTCCTTTCACCGATTTCTGAGGTGAATTTGGGTAAGGATTGCGAAACTTTTGGAAGAATATTTCCCAGCCTAATTTTTGAGTGTCCATAGGGTGACCTTTTGCTAGCCTAAAAATTTCAGCTAAGGCATCAGGTGTGTAACTTAAATCCTGCCCAGACAATCCTAAAATTAACTCATTAGTGTCTTCTTCGTTGAACGGGCCTAATACATAAGGCTTGTAGTGGGAAATTTCTCTACTTAATCGTAATTGATTGAATTTTTCTGGATGCAGCTGCAACAACCATCGAATATTTTTTGTTCCTGAAACAACCCCTGTGAATTCATCGAACTTTTGCGGGGCGTCTGCATCAAAAAGAACGGTTCCCTCATCAATCGCCACCGCTCCCGAAGTTTTTCTCCTAGATAGTTCTTTGTCTATCTCTTTGACAGTATGGCCAAAATTAACGCTTTCAGATAAAGTTTTAATTCCAAAGCCACCGACAATATCAAGAATCAATTTATCAAGTTTAGAATGAAAAGGATAATATTGTGCACTACAATAAGCAAAGGGTCTTCCATCCCTATGAAATAAACCTTCAATGTAGAGAATAATACTTGTTTTCCCATATCCTTCAGGAGCAACAATTATGCTATCCTGTACCTGTAATGAAGAATATATTTCATTTCCCAATCTTGCTCTAGAGGAAACGGCAAAATGATTTCCTGTTACAGGGTTCCCGGCTATAAAAGGGTTGTATTTCATAGGAACCTTATAAGTCAAGTACTATTTAAGCATTTCCATATTTCACTATATAATAGTAGTTACATATTTGACTATCCTTTCTCGTAAAGATTTTCCTCGATGTCCTTTATTTCTGAGGATGCGTATATCCAGGATATCCCGGTCACCAAGAAGAGGAACCCGGATATCAGCAGCGACATGGTGAAGTCCTGCTGGGAGACGCCCAATTCCATCCTTGCATTGCCTGCTATCATCCCGCCGAGCAGCGCTGTGGCAGAACCCAGAAGCCAAAGGAATATCAGCTTAGGCGCCCTGAGGTACTCAAGCTTGCTCCTAGCCATAAAGGAAGTTTGCACTTACGGAATAAAGTACTTTTACATGCTCCTCTCCACTCGGGTTCAAATCCCGACGGGAGCACTTTTCTATTTTATAGGAAATTAGGAAGGTTTGGCTTTTCAGGGTTAAGTAACCTTGGGAAGTGTGGTTTTTGAGGGGGTGGGATTGAAGAGAGGAAAAAGTCTATTTAAGTTAAATAATTGGATTAATATTTATGGTCTCTAAATCCAGAACGAAAACAAGGGAACTTACAATAAAATTTTTAATAATAGCGTCATTAATAACCTTCTTTTCTTTGATAATTAACTGGTTATTTATTGGGTTAAATGTTTCACCTTTAATAATATTTGGGTTACTTTTATTCGCAATTTTATTGGTCATATTTGGTTTTCAGAAAGGTATAGTTTAGAAATTATTATCCGAACTCTTGAACTACTTCAAGAGTTCCCAAAAAGGTCCCTAGATTATGAGTAGGACCTTAATAATGTTTAACTTAAGCCCTCAAAAGTGTAACCCCCAGTCAAATCCCTGTGGATTTAACCTCTTTCAACACTTCCCGACGGGGATGTTGGACTATGGTAATAAACAAGTAAAAGGGTTATAAGAAATCATTAACAAACTCAGTTTTGTAGCAATAAATTAAGGTAATTTTGTCCATCTTCAGGTAAACCTTCAAAACCTATTGTTCTTGCAGCATTTTTAACAGTTTCTATTTCCCTACCTGTAATTCTACCGTCTACTGAGGTGTACTCAATATGACCAACCTTTTTAATTCCCCCAGGTGGTTCTCCTGCCATTAGAGCCAAAATAGCTCGTTCGTTAATACGATATGATAATTGGACGTACGAAGATTGAGATAAATTCGCAGTGTAATTTTGATTGCCAACTCTTATCCATGATGACATGTTATTTTATTAATACTATTTGATATATAAACGTTTCTCTATTTCACTATATAATAGTGATGATATATTTAGCGACCTAAAAATCTATAACCCCGTTCAAAATCCGTGGCCAAAAAAATAGATGTAAATTTTAATCCCTGCCACCACTGAAGTTCTCGAAGACCTTACATGCTCCTGGTGATGTCGATGACCTCGGCTTCCCTGACACCCTCTATCGACATTATCTCTTCCGTTATCCTATCAAGTTCCCCGTCCTTTTCAGGGATCTGCTTGACGAGCAGTATCGCCTCGAGGCCGAAGGCTATCGGCTGCCTCTCCATCCTGGCCGGGTTTATCTTCTCCCTTATCCTGTCCTCGAGCTCGTCCAGGTCCACGTCCGTGGATTCGGGCATGACCCTGAAGGTCGTTATGACGCTTCCGCTGTCGTCCTTCCCCACATGCACCACCTAAGGGCCGATGAAGCCGCACTTCTCGCACGTGTACTCGTTGGAGAGGGTCTTGCACTTTGAGCAACGGAAGATTACGGTCTCCCCGCACTTAGGGCAGGGGAAGCTCGTGAACTTGTTGTCCCCAAGCAGATTCCTCTTGCAGCTTATACACACCATCTGAACCAATACATCACCAACCAATTAAATACTTAGTAATTTTAGTTCTATAAAGAATAAAAAGGTATTGTGGACCCCCGTAGTATAACCTGGATAGTATGTCTCCCTGCGGAGGAGGCGACTCGGGTTCAAATCCCGACGGGGGTGTCCTCTGTTGGATAGAAAGTGACGATCAGAATTTTTATTAAGTTTGGATAAACTTGTGACCGAGGTAAATACGGGCTGACCCGGCTCCATCAAGTGAATGTGATCCGCATGAAGGGACTAATTCCCCGATTTCTTTTAATGAAGGGTATTGCAGCACCCCATAAGCAATATTAGTGCAGTCGGATGCTGTTTCGTCCCTTTTAACATATAGCAAAATCTCTTTAGGGATAGTTGCCGGGTCTAGCAGATGTATGTATCTAGGCAAGCGGGCTATTGGGAAAATTTTGACCATTGCCATATTCAATAACAAGGAGTTTAATTTTAAATTCGTGACTCTCGCTCAAAAGCCCACGGCTTTGTCCTGATTTGAACTTTCCCGACAGGGGTGTCTTCTATTGGATAGAAAAAGTGAGGTTTTTAATGGTGACTTCTCAAAATAAAGGTTATGGTTGATGAACTCCAAGTTTATGGAGGGCGAAGTGAGCCTTCACCTTCGAGAACCCCGATTGATGTGGTCCAAAAGTATAATTTAGTTCTAATTAAAGATTCTGTCAAACTAGTTTAGGTGTCCATAAATGGGAACGCTAACAGTTGGAACAATTTATGACGTCCTTTTGTATGCACAAGAACGTCCCGGCTCAAGTGTCAACGAGGGTAAATTGTTAGACTTGGCCAGAGGTAGTGGAGGGTGGGAATTGCCTAGTATAGGATACTTTGTGTTCCTTAGTGAGACCGGTCTTGGTTTTTTGGATGTTAGGGACGGTGTGGCTTACATAACAGAAGCGGGAAGAAATTTTATGGAGAAGGTGGATAGTGGCGAGATTGAAAGAAACATAGAGATAGACACAAAATAACATCCAATTATTTAGTCCCTGCCACCCCTGAAGTTCTCGAATACCTTGAATCCGTCCTTCTTGAGCTCCACCTTCATCATGTCCCTGGCCACGACCGCTCCGGGGAAGACCTCCCTCGCCTCATCCTCCAGCTCCTTCGGGTCTTGGTACCGCCTGCTGATGTGCGTGAGGACCAGGTTCCTGGCATGCGCTTTCTTAGCCAAAGCAGCTGCGCTCTTGACGCCGGCGTGCGCCTTACTTCCCGTGTCCTCCTCCATGAATGTGCCGTCGTGAATCAGAAGGTCCGCGTCCTTGGAGAGCCTGAGGACATTGTCGCAAGGCATCGTGTCGCCGCTGTAGACGACCTTCAGGCCCTCCTTGACATACCCCACGTCCTCTATTTTGACCTTCTTCCCGTTCATTTCAGCCTCCCCGTCGGCTTTCAGCCTCTTCAGCCAGACTCCCCTCTTGAGGCCCAGCTTCTTCAGCTTCCCCTCGTCTATGTTCCACCTGTCCTTCTCCTTGAAGCAGTAGGCGACGGAAGGCACCGTGTGCAGCACAGGCACGGAGAATATGTCGTATTCCTGGGCGGAATAGATTTTGGATATCTCCTCGCCCTCGAAATCCACATCCACCGCCTTGACCGGGAAGTTCAGGCCGAAGTAGCCCATGTCCATGATGTTGGAGACGAACCTTTCAGCTTCGGGCCCGAATATGGTAAGCGGGGCCTTCCTCTTCTCCAGGTTCATCGTCTGTATCAGCGGAATCAGCCCGGCGAAGTGGTCGGCGTGCCAGTGGGTGATGAATATCTTGTCGATCTGCATGAAGCTGACGCCGGACTTCATCAGCTGCCTCTGGGCGTTCTCCCCGCAGTCGAACAGCAGCACGTCGCGCTCGTCGGTGAAGTACTCCAGGACTATGGCCGGGTGGTGCCTGTTCAGGCTCGGTATCCCGGAGACCGTGCCAAGGAATGTGACGTTAAGCATGAAATATTATTTGTAGGAAACTAATTAAAAGGTTGGAGACTCATGGAAATCGAGAGGGTAATAGGGATACTGAAAAGGTCGGCCAGAAGGCACAGGGAACCCGTGATAACCGGGGTAGCAAGGAGGGAAGACCCGTTCCAAGTCCTTGTTTCCTGTTTAATAAGCCTGAGAACGAAGGACTCCGTAACAGAGGTCGCATCAAAGAGGCTCTTCAAGCTCGCAGATACCCCAAAAAAGATGGCAAAGTTGCCTGAAAAGGCTATCCAAAAGGCCATATACCCCGCCGGCTTCTACAGGAACAAGAGCAGGGTGATAAGGGATATATCGAGGGATCTGGTGGAGAATTATGGCTCAAGGGTACCTGACAGCATCGAGAAGCTACTAAAGTTCAAGGGTGTGGGCAGGAAAACGGCGAACATCGTCGTAACGCAGGCCTTCGGGAAGCCAGGCATCGCAGTGGACATCCATGTCCATGTCGTAGCTAATAGGCTGGGCTGGGTGAAGACTAAAACGCCGGACCAGACAGAGCTTGCGCTGATGAAGGTCCTGCCGAAAAAGTACTGGAGGGACGTGAACGAGCTCCTTATTGTGCACGGCCAGAACGTCTGCGTCACCGTGTCGCCCTGGTGCTCCAAGTGCCCGATAGAGGGGTACTGCCCGAAGGTGGGGGTGACAAAGAGGAGATAAAACAAATATTGTGATTTTGTAGATTGGGACAAAAGTTTCATTTTCTAACAAATAAGTATAAAAATATGTTTATCTCTTAATAGTAGTTATAATTTGGTGAAGAACAATGACAGGTATAATAGTTGTTGATGATGAACCATTTGTAGCCCGTAATTTACAGAAAACTTTTCAAAGGGCAGGTTATAGCCCTGTTGATACAGAAGGTAATCCAAAGGTAGCGATCGAGGGGATTGTTTCTGGTTCTTATGGGATAGTGTTCTCAGATACAGAAATGCCAGGAATGAAAGGTTATGAAATGATGGATGCCGTGAGAGCTAAAGGGTGTACAGTCCCTTTTGTAGGAACTAGTGCTAGGGCAGATTTATACAGAGACGCATGGTTAACAAGAGGCGCAGAATTCGTGGAAAAGGGATCTTCAATGAAGCCGTATCTAGAGGTAGCAAGTAAAGTTTTAGGTTCTCAGGTTGGATAAGGATTGTAAAAGGAGATAGCGGTCAGAATGCTATTGGGATGCGCTCCTTTTCCTCCCTTTCTTTGCTTCTCGTGGTGAAATAAGCCGTCAGTAAGCCTGTTATGGGGTAGGAGTACAGCAACAACAGCAAAAGTAAGCTGCCGATGCCGAAAAACCTTATCAGGAAAGCGCTGGAGACAGCCATATTGACACCCACAAAAAGCCCTACCTTGACCCTGGATGCCAATTCTTCGCTCCATTTAGCCCCGAATCCCTTTGCAATTCTCGCCAAATCCATTCCACCGCCTCAAAAAAAAGAAAAAAGAAGTCAACAAGCACTGCCGTAGCAATACTCGTCGACCTTCTCGCCAAAGGAGTTCTTCAATGTCGCCGTGTCGCCGTTATTGTTCCATAGTGATGTGGAAGCTTTTGTCGTCCAGCATAAGTCGATAGCGCAGTCCACTGTGGTGTTGCCATAGTCATTATAGACCTTCACTGTCGCCCCTGACGCCAATGTGTAGTTCGGGTAGGTGTAGATGTTGTTGCCGCTGTCCTGAATCGTCCATCCCTGCAGATCCAAGCTCTTGTCGCCGTCGTTCCTTATCTCCACCGATTCTGGAGTGTCAGTCGCTGTCACGTTGGTCACCCGCACCACGTCCTTGAAGTTCGACGGGATTTTGGGCAAGTCGCTGTCCAAAGCCAGCTGCTCGATGCCCTGCACTTCCTCTTCCATTATCGCCTTGACGTCGCTGCACACCTGTGTCACCAGCTCCAGGTTAGACCCTGTGAACCTCTCGTTCACGCCGCCCATCTCCTTAGTCTTCTCAAGCACGCCGTCCGAAGTGGAGCATATCTCGGTCGACTTCTGGGAGTTCTTCACCATCGTGACCACCGCGTCCTTGTCCACTATCTTCCATACAGTCTCGTCGCCGCTCTGCGCCACCGTCACCGTCCTACCTGGCTTCACTAACTCCTGGTATATGCCGCCCCCGCTTATGCTCATCCTGAACTTCCCGAATGCCGTCTCGTAGCTCTTTTCGAACTTCTCTGCATTCAGCGTCTTGCTGAAGGAGCTGGGTATGCTGTTCACGTCGCTGTCGTTCATGGCCAGCACCAGCCTCCCCGTCGGCAGGAAGTCGCCCATCGGCCCTGTCGCCAGGAAGGGGATGGAGACAAGCCCCAATATAATGGAACCAATAACTAAAATGTTTCCGATTGCCATTACATCACTAGAAATTATTTCTATTTCTAAAGCATTTAAATGGATATTTTTTTATTTCATCACTAACTGATTAGAAAAGAATTCCTTTATGAAAATAAGATAGTTAATATGTAGCTTGCCCTCTTTAAGCTTCAAATCGTATTGAAATGGAACGAGCGTGCCATTTTTTAAAAAAAGTTTTTATTAATGTAAAAAATTAACTCTTAGTAAGTGGTTACATGAATTTAAGAAAAGCTGCGTTAATGGGGGTATTAGCTTTCTATACAGCTTGCTCTCAATTAAAAACCCCTTTGGCACAAACTCCCTATCATATACAGACGCCAACCCCAATTGCGACTCTGCCCCCCACAGCCACTTACCATCCCACAGAAACCCCGGCTTGCACAATGCCTACTAGTTATAATTTCTCGCCATACGGAATGTGGGACGAGCCACTCGTTGGAGTGGATGACAAGTGTGCTGGAGAAAAATACAATTTGATGTTAAGTTACTCGAAATCGGAAGAATGCGGGAAATTGAATGAAAAAATCGCCACCCCTATAGGTGGGCACCAATTCATGGGTATAATGGTAGCTTATAATCCAAGGACAAATGTATTTGTTGCTTATGATCCAACAAACCCGAATAACAGGTTGGCTTCAAAAGGACCAAAATTGGACTCGAGAAACAGATGTCTAAATATTTACGGGGAGAAAACGAGATCTAAAGAGTATGTAATTTTTGATTGGTATAATGTATGTTTCTGCCCATAAATCAATAGGGACAGTTCAACGAGATGCTCTGCAAGGCGGCCTGCCACAACATCTCGGTGCTGGTTAGTGCTATCTTTGAATTGTCTCTAATTCCCAAATTCGAGGCTCTTGAGCCTGTTTTAGCCCATTCTGGCTAGTTTTCACCCCACTTTTCAAATCCTCACTCACTTTTTGTGCAAAGCCCGTGATACAAGCTTTGCCCAAAAACCCCGCCCTGCACAATAACCCAGGGGAGGTTAGAGAATGGTGTTTGAGATGCCAAAGGAGGATGCGATTTTGTTATCTTGCACAAAAACTTTTGATGAGAAATTTCATGTCCAACTTCTATCTGATAGCTTATTCTGGAGTACACAATTACCCTAGGTAGGCAACCAAAGGCTTAAAAGGTTAACCTTGAATTAATTAGGTAGGTGAAAAATAAATGCCAGGTGTAGCTCAAGAGGGGACAATTGAATTAACTAGAAAGAGACAGGTAGTCGATGGACAACCTGAAATACGTTATAGCTTACTTATTCAAGGTCTTAGAAGTCCAGGTTGTGGTTATACGAATGAGGAAAGATATGGTGGTTGGAAAGAAAATGATTGTACAGCCGCCAATATACTACTAGAAAATTTAATAATGGCTTTGGGTCCAATACCAGAGGGTGGAGATCCTTATGCACAGTTGATCCTAAAAGTCCAACCATAATTTTATTTTTCCTTATCCTCAAGTTTTTCTAAATTTATTCTTCACTCTTTGAGTTTCAGGTGGAGTTGTCAGCGCAATCTTCGAACTGTCCCTAATGCCCAAATTCGAGGCTCTAAGCCCCATTTTAGCCGATTCGGGGTAGATTTTTGGCCTCACTGCATTTGAACTCACACTTTTTGTGCAAAGCCCGTGATACATCTTCTTTAAAATATATTATTTTATTTATATATAAAATTTGATAAATGGTATTTATATTCTTTGTAATAGAAATAGTTAAAGCTATTTTATTACAGTATTTTTGTTAACTATATGTTATAATTAAATCTACAAAAGATATAAATACTCCAAGACTCAATATTTTATAGGGGGAAGATGTTGAAGGAAAGGTCTGTAATCGGCCTGTTTTTGAGGCTAAAACCGGTAAATATGTTGGTTAGCCTAAAGAAGGGGCCCAAGTACGCGACCCAGATATCGAAAGAAATCGACTGTACCTATTCCCACACCGTCAAGCTCCTTGACGAGCTCGAGAAGCTCGCCCTCATATCCTTCAAGAAGCAGGGAAGGATAAAGATAATAGAGCTGACGGCCGACGGCGAGGATCTGGCCCACTCGATAGAGGGGGTACTGATAAAGCTTGCCAGGGTGAAGGAAGAAGACGGTAGTTAGCGACACATCTCCTGGATTTGCGCGGACTTGGTATAGTTTTATCCCTTTACCCAGGTCTCATGTCTTCTGCTTATAAGGAGTCGGCAAAAAGCGACATGTTTAATTTCCTGTAACACCATATTTCCTCAGTGTGTCGGTGATTAGCAGACAGGGGTGATGGTATGGAAATTAAGACGTGGGTGATAGGGAAGGTTGACCTTGGCGAGCTTAAATGGGATGAGTTTTTGGAGTTGATATTCCCCAACCAGCCGAAGATGAGGGATTGCGCGGACAAGATTCTCAGGTACGTAAAGAAAAAACCGGCCACGATGAACGAGATAATTAAGGCTGAAAAACTGCCCCGCGGGACGGCCTACGACACTTTCAATGTGCTGAGGATGTTTGGGCTAATCAACCGCCAAGACAAATATTCTCCATTAGTTATATCAGAACAGTTTTCTTCCGCACTAGAAAGGCTGGCTAGATACTGGAAAAACTGGTCTAAAGGGCGTTAAGGCCTCTTTTACAATTTTGTTCCTTTTTGACCTATACTATTTGGGGCAAATTAGGTGCTGAAAGTGGGGTTTTTTGGCTATATTCTATATTGCAAATCAAATATGTTTTCAATTAATGGTTTTAATATACTTTTAACAATCATTATAATAAACAATATATAATTTTGGTTTAAACAAAAAACATCTTATATAAAATATATTTTTAAGTTGCTATTAATTTGACCTTTGGGTGAAGTGAGAGTTCCAGATGAAATAAGGGGGTGGATTTTCAGAAGTCAAAAAGGCCGGAGAGGCCGGAAAAAGAGGCTTTAAAAGCTTAAAAACCAAATTTCTTGTTGATGAAGATAGTCAACGTGACGAAGGACAGGGTCGTCTCGGAGAACGTCATATACAGGAAAAGCATCCGCGAGCTTGTTTTCGGCCTGATACCGTACAGGTACAAGGAGGGCAACTGGCTGAACTTCCTCAAGCCGAAAAGCTTCGGGGAGGAGGATGCGATGATATTCAAAGTGAGGGGCAAGGAGTCCATCCACACCATATTCATGAGCTTCCCCATCTCGGTCTTCATAATGGACGGGGACATGCATGTGACCCAGAAGACGAGGCTGAACCCCTTCGAGGTCTTCGTCCCAAAAGGGGAGTTCAGCTACTTCCTCGAGATGGTGGACAGCAAGTTCGACGAGATAGACGTGGACGACAGGCTGAAGATACTGAAGTGAGGGTTGAGCTGTTGAAGAGGTACCTTTTTGTCCTTGGGAAGAACCAAAGGCTTTCGACGGCCGAGATAGCAAGTTACCTGAGAATCAAGGGGCTGAGGTTCGAGATGGCCAGCTTCAAGGGGTTTTGCATAGCCGAGACGGAGGACGGCGACATAGATGTCAAGGACCTTGGCGGCACGCTAAAGGTGTGCGAAGTCCTCGGGGAATCTTTGCCTGGGGAGTTTGAGCAGGAAATTATGAAGGCAATCCCCCCAGTCAAGTCGAGAAAAGGCTATTTTGCCGTGAGCATATATGGGCCGCATTCCGAGGGTAAAGGGTACATCCAGACAGTCAAGAGACTGTCGGTAGCCATCAAGAAGAGGCTGAGGGAGGAGGGCTCTAACCTGAATTTCATGAGCCACCGCGGAAGGAGCTACTTCACCCACACGGAGATCGTCAAGAAAAAGGTCCTGGTGGACGGGTTCGAGCTGGTGGCGGGTATCGTTGAGGGGAAATGCTACATAGCGAGGACCTTGGGCGTCCATGACCCCTTCGAGTTCATGAAGAGGGATGTGGAGAGGCCTGCCCAGAGGACGATGTACTCCATCCCGCCGAGGCTTGCGCTGATAATGCTGAACCTCTCCGAACCTGGAAGTGAGGGTTTGGTCATAGACCCTTTCTGTGGGGTCGGGACGATAGTGCAGGAGATGGCGCTGCGAGGGCTGGAATGCGAGGGGTCGGACATAGACGCTGATATAATAGAGGCCGCGAGGACTAACCTGGACTGGCTGAAGGGGGAATACAAGACCATTCGTGAGCCGAAGCTCTTCGCCATGGACGCGAGGGAACTGGGTAAAAAGTACGGAAAAGAGAGCGTATCGAGAATTGTCACTGAGCCTTCCCTGGGACCACTGCTGCCCAAGCACCCGAAGAAGAGGCACGTGGAGAAGATTGTCGAGGAACTTTTGCCGCAATATAGGGAGTTCTTCGAGGTCTTCAGGGAGATATTGAAGGAGGATGGAAAGGTGATCATAGTCTTCCCGGAGTACAGGACAGAGAAGGGTGATGTGCGAATCGAGACTGGCTTTCTGAAGGAGGCAGGATTCGAAAAAGTGCCTTTGATGGGTGCAGATTCTTTTCTGGACGCGGAGGAGAGGCACAGGGTGATGAGGAGAATATACGTCCTCAGGAGAAAGTGAGAGCGGGTGTTTAAATAATTAAAATGATTACCTTTTTATGAGTCTATACGGTTTGCGGGAAAACGATTATTTTAAGTTTGTGATTCCAGTAAGAGATGGAGTTGGCAAACTCTATATTTATCCTTTAGGTGCGGTTCAGAAAATTTTGGAACCAGCAACTTACATGCCTACACATAAGCAAATAGCCATTAATTTGGGTTTTTCACCTGAACAAGTGATGGGTGGCGACCTGAAGAATACTACTTCCGGATTAATTTTTGACAAAACTTTCTCTCCGTTTACGGTGTCAGCAGCTTCAGAAGAAATTTACAATAAAGCTCTAGAAAACGGTGTGGTTATAATGCAAAGGATATAAATTTCAGAGCCGAATTCCTTAGCATGAAGAAGAAAATTGAAACAAAGGGTGCTCCACCAGCCGCAGGGCCTTACTCGCAGGCTATAGAGGCGGGGAAGATGGTGTTCACCTCAGGGCAAATACACTTAGCACCCAACGGGAAGATGGTTTCGGGGACTATTGAGGAGGAAGCTCACCAAGTTATGAAAAACCTGCAGGCCGTCCTCAAGGAAGCGGGGTTGTCCTTCAAGGATGTTGTCAAGACCACTATATTCGTTATCGACATGGCCGTCTACGGGAAGATAAACGAGGTTTACGCCAAATATATGTCAGACCCGTACCCGGCGAGGGAGACCGTCTGCGTGAAGGAGCTACCGCTCGGGGCGAGGGTGGAGATAAGCATGATTGCCGTGAAGCCTTGATGTGAAGATTTAATCTGGTAAAAATATATGGAACATTACTGAAAATTTATAGAGATATTTTATAATACAAAGATGCATAGAGCAAAAACTCCTATCATAATGCAAATACCAAGAACTAGAATCATAAAACCGTTAATCTTAGTCCATCTTAAAGCATATTGAGTTGTTTCTGCTTTAACGCCAAGCATTTTTCCAATTTGTTTGTTTCTCCACTTAACTGTTTTTTCTGGTTTTGAAATAAAAATTACTCCAAATATGATGAGAGATAAAGCTATGCCAAAAAGAAAAAGCACGCTAGCTCCAATTAAAATAGAATATGTTGCTATATTATTAATCATATTAAATTATTTAGGCTGGACATTATATAAAATGAACTGGAAGCTCTGAGTGGGACTTCATAACGTCCATGAGGCAAAAAACAAGCTTTAAAACCATTCCCGCCAATCTTATTTAGGTGGTCTTCGATGGAAAGGTTCGTTGAAAGGACATTCTTCATGATCAAGCCTGACGGCGTCAAGAGGGGCCTGACGGGCGACTGCATCGCCAGGATAGAGAGGGTCGGCCTGAAGGTCGTGGCGATGAAGATGGTCCAGCCGACGAGGGCGCAGGCGGACAGGCACTACCCGAGAGAGAAGGAGGACAAGCGGTGGTTCATCGAGGTGGCGGCCAAGGCAAAGAAAGGCTACCGGGAGAAGGGAGTGGAGTGGAAGTTCGACGATATGGAGTACTCGAGGCTGATAAAGTCGTTCCTTGTGGACTACCTCACCACAGGGCCTGTGGTGGTCATGGTGATTGAGGGCCCGAATGTGATAAAAATGGTTAGGAAGATATCAGGTGACACCGAGCCCAGGCAGGCGCCTCCGGGAACGATAAGGGGCGACTACACGGTCGACTCCTACGACATGGCCAACGCGCTGGACAGGGCGCTGAAGAACGTCGTCCATGCATCCAGCAGCAAGGCGGACGCGGAGAAGGAGATAAGGGTGTGGTTCAAGGAAGAGGAGATTTTGAAGCTCGAGAGGGTTGACGAGGGCCTACTGTTCGGGAAGTGAGGGTTGTGGGATACTTTTGCCTTAACTGCAAGAGGGAAGTGAAGACGTTCATGAACATCTTCCTCGGGTTCAAGCTCTGCTGCAAGGACTGCAGGCGGGACAGGCTGATATTGCTGGAGGACATGGAGAAGGGGGAGTTCGAGGAATTGGTCAAAAAGTTCAAAAAAAGCGAGATGAGGGTTTAACTGAGATTGGTGATTGTATGAATGTGAAAATTAGCGTCTTGATTTTGGGTGCTTTGGTGGTTGTGGCCGCTTTTGTGGCATGGAGATATGCGGGAGGCGGCGGGAACTACGATGATTTTGCGAAATGCCTGACCGAGAAGGGTGCCATAATGTACGGCTCAAAGTACTGCGTCCACTGCAACAACCAGAAAAAGGAGTTTGGGAAATCTTTCCAATACATCAACTATGTGGAATGCACCGAGCAGACGAGCGTCTGCGAGCAGGAAGGCATAACCGCGGTGCCTGTCTGGTCGGTAAACGGGACGAAGTACACGGGGGAGCAGTCGTTCGAGAGGCTTAGCCAGCTTTCTGGGTGCCCGCTCAGCCAACAAACTTAGAGGCGTGGAAAGCTGCGGCGACACCCTCGCCTACGCCAGTTATTATCTGCTTGAATTCAGCATCGGTCACATCGCCGGCGGCATATACCCCAGGGGCGTTGGTCTCGGACCTCCTGTTTATCTTTATCTGCCTCTTCTCGTTGAGCTCTACCCCAAGCTTTTCCGCAAGGATTGATATCGGTATGTAGCCTATCGCGACAAATACCGCCTCCAACGCCAGCTCTTTCTTGCCTTTGTACGGCCTGTCGAGGATGATTCTGCTGACGAACTTGTCGCCCTCTATACCGGCTATGTTCGTGTTGTTGATTATCTCTACGTTCTTCGCTTTCGACATCCTGTCTAGGTTTCTGCTCTCAGCCCAGGACGCGGCCTTCTTGTTTACTATATAGACCTTTTTTGCATACTTGGACAGGGTGAGGGCCTCTATGACGGCGGAATCGCCACCGCCGATTACTGCCACAACCTTACCGGAATACAAAGGCCCGTCGCACAATGCGCAGTAGTGGACACCCTTGTTGAGGAATTCATGAGAGCCAGAGACTTCCAGCTCCTTGTGCTTGGCCCCAGTGGTGAATACCACAGCCTTGCAGGAGAACTCCTCCTTGTTTGTCCGCACATGGAAAATCCCTTCCTGCTTCCCTATGTCTATTACCTCCCTCTCCATTATCTTGACCTTGTCCTTGTAGTCCATCGCATGGTCCTTGAACTGTTCTATTAGGGCTGCGGAGGATATGCTCTTGAACCCCGGGTAGTTCTCGACCTTCTCCGTCAACAATATAGTCCCGCCTATGGATTTGCCCAAGAGCAGGGTTTCCATCCCGAGCCTGCCCGAGTACATGGCGGTGGCAAGGCCGACGGGACCAGCCCCAATCACAATTATATCATAAGTTTTCATGACCAAAATATCGTGACTGAAAATAATTAAGTTTTGCTATTTCTTTGAGAAAATCCTACATTTTCGGGCCAATTTTTGATATCTGATAGAAAACAGACATAGCTATAAAAGTTTGCCAATAAAATATAGAATATTGCACAAGTGATTTGATGGCGAAGAAGGATAGGAAAGGGACAGAAAATCCTGATAAAAGCGGTCAGAAGAAAACGATAACAGTGAAGATACCTTCTGTGGGCAATCCCATGGCTGTTTTGACGGTCGTCCTGCTCGTCTTGTTGGCGCTCAGCGTCCTTTACAATGTAAAGCTGGCGAAGGGGGCGAAGACGGACGTGAATGCGACAGGCCTAATGTACATCTGCCCCACCGGGCAATGCGACACCAAAGACATAGACGAATGGTCCAGCGGCATAGGTGTGAGTGCCAAGGGGTATGAGGCCGATTGGGCAAGATCACCCATAGGCCTGTACCTGGAAGGCAGCAAAGTGGCTATTGTGGATGTGTCAAGCAAGGCCAACTACTACACGACCATGTGCGAGGGGACTAACCTGGAGGCTGCATGCACCGAATCCAAGGCAGCTGCAACAGAAACCCAGAAGTCCGCCTGCGAGAGCGTGAAGAAGGTTGACGAGCCTGTGCTTGAGGCCTTTGTAGTCTCGTATTGCCCATACGGCTTGCAGATGCAGAGGGTCCTGACAGAGGTACAGAAGACGATAGGGAAAGACGTCGACATAAAAGTGAGGTACATAGGTGCTGTAGTCGATGGGAAGATTACGTCGATGCACGGCGAACAGGAGGCAACAGAGAACCACAGGCAAATCTGCATGAGGGAGGAACAGGCTAGCAAGTACTGGGACTACATATCTTGCTTCATAAAGGCTGGGGAGACTGATCCTTGCCTTGACGAGGCTAAGATAGACAAGGCCAAGCTTACCAGCTGCATGTCAGACGCCAACAAGGGACTGAAGTACGCACAAGTTGACTTTGACGGCCAAAACAAATATGGGGTCAGCGGGTCACCAACACTGATACTTAACGGCGAGAAGGCGAGCGAGTTCGACTTCGGCGGCAGGTCAGTGCAAGGTGTAGGCAGCATGCTGTGCTGCTCGATGAACAAGAGGTCAAGCGGGTGCGACATCCAAGTCTCGACAGACCAGGCTGCGACAGGATTTTCGCAGACATATTCTGCGGGCGGAGGCTCCACGGGGGCAGCTGCCAGTTGCGGTTAATTTTTTTTCTTTCTTTTTTTACAGGTTCTGACGATTTATAAAAACATATAAATGTATTTTTGGATATATATTTTGTTAAGTGAAACCGGGGGTTTTCTGAAGATGAAATCACTGAAAGTGAAAGTTTATTCGACTGAATGGTGCCCTTGGTGCACAAAGGTCAAGGAATGGCTCAAGGAGAATAAGGTCAAATTCGAGGAGAAGAACGTAGGCGAAGACCAGAAGGCCGCCATAGAGATGATAGAAAAGACGGGACAGAGGGGTGTCCCTGTTACCATATATACGGACAAGAAAGGGAAAGAGAACGTTATAATCGGTTATAATGTCGCCGAGCTTGAAAAAATCAAGGGGTAGATGATATGATTCCTGTTGATAGTTTTGGTCCTGAAAGGGTTCTGCAGGTCTCCGATAGGAAGAAGCTGTACGGATTCCTTGTGATTGACAACACTGTTCTGGGGCCTGGGAAAGGCGGAATAAGGCTTGCCCCGGGCGTGACTGCAGAGGAGGTTGCGGGGCTGGCCAGGGCGATGACCTGGAAAAATTCCATAGCGGGGCTGCCCTTTGGCGGGGCGAAGGCCGGGATACTGTGGGACGGGAAGACCGACAAGAACGAGCTCATGAGAGGGTTTGCCAGAGCATTGAAGCCTTTCATCCCGGAGATGTACATAGCTGGGCCGGACATGAACACCGGGGAGGAGCAGATGAAGGTTTTCGCCGAGGAGATTGGCACGAAGAAGGCCTCTACAGGCAAGCCGGCTGATATGGGGGGATTGCCACATGAGCTGGGTTCCACTGGATTTGGAGTCGCTGAATCCGCGGAAGTGGCTGCGGAATATGCTGGCGTCAAGACGGAAGGCGCCACTGTGGCCATAGAGGGTTTTGGTAATGTGGGAACCTTCACGGCAAAATTCCTGTCTGAGAAGGGGATGAAGATTGTCGCTGTCTCAGACTCAAAGGGTTATGTTTACGAGAAGGGCGGTCTTGACGTCGAGAGGTTGGTCAAGGTCAAAGCCGAGCAAGGCTCAGTCACCAAATACAAGGGTGCGGAAGTTTTCAGCCAGCAGGAAAAGCTCTTCGAGATGAAGGTTGACATCCTGATACCTGGCGCCAGGCCGAACGTCATCCATGAAGGAAACAAGGGAAAAGTGAGGGCAAGGATGATAGTGGAGGCCGCAAACATCCCGATAACCAAGGAGATTGAGGAGGAGTACCACAAAAAGGGGGTGCTGGTAGTCCCGGATTTCGTCGCCAATGCCGGCGGGGTGATATCCTCGTACGTGGAGTACATTGGAGGCAACGAGAAGGAGATGTTCAAGACTGTGAGGGAAAAGGTGAGAGCTAACACGAAGAAGGTTCTGGACGAGTCAAGGAGCAAGGGTATCTCCCCAAGGGATGCCGCGCTGAAGATCGCCAAAGAAAGGATTTTGAAGGCAATGAAATGAGAGTAGCTGTCGTTTCTAAGTTCGATGTGAACATGAATGAAAAAATCCTAGCCGCGGGGCTCGAGTACAGTGAGAGGAACCCGGAGCTGGTGATATCGTTGGGTGGGGACGGGACCCTTTTCAGAAGTGAGAGGAAATACCCGGGGGTTCCAAAGCTGCCGATAAGGGGTGATAGCAAGCACTGCAAGAAATGTGCGGTCAAGTCCATGAACAGGGCTGTGCTTAGGCGGCTGGCGCAGGGAAAGTACAAAATAGAGAAACATATAGTCCTTGAGGCCACTGTCAGAAGGGGCGGTAAGGTTATTCACAAGGCTACCTGCGTAAATGATTTCGTCTTGAGGAACAAGGAGCAGATACATGCGTTGAGGTTCTCGGTCAGCGTCGACGGCAAGGCGGTCGGGGGGGAATTGATAGGGGATGGCATAGTTATAGCCACGCCCTTCGGGTCGAGTGCCTATTTCAAGTCCATAACCGGGGATTCATTCAAAAGGGGCATTGGTATTGCGTTAAACAATCTGACTGAAAAAGTGAGGCATAGGGTGCTGGGTGAAGGTAGCAAAATTAAGGTAAGGTTGTTCAGGTGTCATGGCTTCTTATCAAGCGACAATAATCCTGATATGATTGGCCTAGAAGAGGGCGATTTGGTGGAGGTCAAGAAAAGCCAAAGAAACTGGTTGATTGTTAAAATTTAATTCAATCTTCTTTCAATATCGTCCTTTAAAGTTCTGTAGTGTTGATTCACGAGGTTTCTTTGCCCTCTTTTACCAAATTTGCTATAAAAATTGTAAATCTCTTCTTCTTTTAAAGAATCTAAATAACTTGTTAATACAGGTAAAGCTCTGCCTGGTTCTAGCGGTTTCATCTCTCTAGGTAAGGCCAATGTCATAATTCCAGGGTTCTCTTCAATTTTACCGTAACAAAACTCGTCCAAGGGGTATATCACTGGGCAGGCAGGACCATTAATTCTGAGGCCTTTTTTATTACATGCCCACAATATTGCCCCAGATGAGGGGTTTTCCGAAAGAATCCCCTTTATGGGGAGTGCGTATTTTTCCCAAGAGATGCCAGTGCGCCAAATCCAAGATCTCCCCCTGCCCGTACCGCCGTGCCCATCTAAATAAAAAATTGGTAGACTACTCCCGCTAGAATAATCTAAAAGAGTGGCGAACTCAATAGGTTTTAATTGAGCGAGTAATTTGGTGTGTCTAACAAAATTGGCTCTGGGAACATGATCATAGCATTTTAATTCATGATTCCAATGACCCGACCAGCCCAACCAGCCATCTCTCAGGTCTTCATACATTTCATTCGAAAGTCTAGCTAAGACTCTACGACCGGCAACAACGAAAGAATCCGTATGACCCAATTTTTTATCCAACTGGTCTCTTGGAACTATTCCTTGTGGCATAATATACACCTAGAATGGCTATTTGATATTTAAGCTTTTCTATATTTTACCATATATAAGTAGTTACACTATTTCCGAACATTAAAATAATGCTGTTACCTCGTCGTCACTATCGGCT
>Ga0154846_116_pt2 | contig 25286 bp, 19 predicted proteins | sample Rifle2008BG16ft_FD_105574 | JGI IMG/M metagenome (GOLD analysis project Ga0154846, IMG submission 105574) | Candidatus Micrarchaeota archaeon RBG_16_49_10
AACGGCATCTTCGACTGGAAGATGGGTGTATCCAACGCCGAACACTTCTTCGTCAAGCTGGTGTGCTGACGGCAATCAGTTAAGTTAATTTTGTCGGAAACACAATAGGTCTTAGGTCTGAATGAAAGGATTGGCTCTCGAATCGATAGCTTACATGATACTGGCGTTGGTCTCGATAGCCCTGATCATAATGATAGTCACCGGCAGGCTGGGGCCCGCAGCCAAATCCGCCTACTGCAACTTCCTCAAGGGGCTCAAGTCCCTGCTCCCACTGCCTGCCCACATGAGGACGTCGATGCCTGCATACTGCACTCAGGAGGTGGCAGGTATAGAACCGGTGGTCATAAACTCGAGGGATTCCGCAGCGATTTCTCGGGACCTTGCCGCATACATAGCCGCGTGCTGGGCCAAGACGGGGAAGGTGAATATGGGGAAGGACTTCCTCTGCTACGAGGTGACGATAAAGTACGTGGACAGCCAGGTCACTGAAGACAGCGTCCTGCAGGTGCTTGTTGATGAAGGTTTCCCGAACTTCCCGTTGCTGTGGCTTGCGGGGAATATAGATTCACCCAAGGTGCTTAGCGTGGGGTACGAGGCTGACATCCAGAGGATAGTGGTACAATGATTTTAACTGGAAAGAGCAATCTTAATTGGTGGTAAAGTGTCGATGGCGTTGGAATACATATTCAAGGTTTTCCTTTACGTAGCGGTGATACTGATTCTCATCGGCATCATGTGGGGGTTCAAGGAGAGGATTCCTTTTTGCATATTCGGCTGTGAGGATCCGGGAAAGAAGTGCGAGGTAGCCACCGAGGGCTCGACCGAACAATATTTCGACAAGGAGCAGATTGACAAGTACTGCACTTTATGCTGGGAAAAGAACATGATGGGGGGCTGCGAGAAGAGCGTACTATGCTATGCAGTGGACTCGGCTTACGGCGTCAACGTCAACGCCATATCAGATTTGGCCCATTGCGAATTCTCTTGCAGTGGCAACGCCCACACGATATTCGTCAACTACGACTATTTGAGGCAGAAGGTCATTATAACTTGCTGAGGCGCAAGGTTTCGCTACAAAATACAGAGTCTACACATTCTTTGCTTGATTTTTCCAAAAACTCTATTCTGTATAAATTTATTAACCAGAAAATGAATAATATTTTTCAGTTGTGATTTGATGAGGAAAGGTATCAACGCCCTGGAAATAATTTTCAGCCTCTTTACTCTGGTCATAGTCACCTTGGTCGTCATCAGGATGTTCGCCAAGAACGTCAACGTAGATCCTGTGGTGACACAAATGACCGAAATACAGAAGCAGCAGGATTACGAGCAGGCGGCCAGCAGATGTAGCAACCTATGCTCCGACTATCAGCTATCAGACTGCGACTACTCTAAGGCAGTGCAATTCTGCCAGTATAAAGTACAGGTCGATTTGGACGAGAACAACAAACCCGGTGAGTCAAGCCAGAAAGGTCAGCAGCACGGGGCTATCGTGGACGCTGTACCCTATTGCGAGGATGGATTCTACTGTTTCCACATAAAAACTAATTGTAATTGTGGCCCTCTTGTGCTAGACGCCGACACTTGCGACAGCATCATGTGCGAGTATCTTATGAGTGAGTCAAGACTGACCCTAGATGAGGCAAAAAGTTATACCAAAAACAAAATAAACACGGGTACGTGCAATATCTCCACAAAGAACTTCCAGAGAGAGAACCTCACCTTCTTGGACAGGGACACCATGATGGGGAGCGGGAAGAACTGGTTCGATATATTCGGGATGGGTGATTGCCAGAGAGGTGTCAGCGGAGGAGGCGGCGCAACCTTCACGATGACGCTGAACAACTGCAGCATAGGCATAGATTCCGGCGGCAACGCCAATTTCGATTGCAACATTGTTTCCTCAGGCTCATGCAGAGGTGACCAGACGGTCGCCGTCCTCGGGAGCGATGACAACACGGCATTAGCTCAGACATCATTAGGATACGGCTCAATCTCCGTGACAGCAACCAAACTTTCGGGAAGAGCCGTTCTACCACCTTCATCGACACCCATAAACCCCGATTCAGGCTGTAGCATGCTTACTTACCTCTGCGATGACCCAGCGGTAACCAGAGTCACTTCTGGTGGGACTTGCACATTCTACAGGATTTAGAGAGCGCAAAGATATTATCTAAAAAGATAAAATTATGATTGATGGCTGACGAATGGATGTATACTGTTGGCGGAATTCTGGTGGCTATGATTGTGATAGTCATAAGCTACCAGCTTGTCTCATCCTCGATAAGGCAGATGCAAGCCCAGAACTTCAACTCGGAATTCACGGACCTTTACACTGACATAGACTCCTTCTGTTTGCAGGAGATAGGGACTTCGAACATATACAACTTTGACGTCCCCTACTCTGTGAGAATCATCTACGCCACGAATGACACCGAAAACCCTCTCCCCACGGTCTCAGACAAGATACAGAACAAGGAGATATCCATCGGGGATAACCTTTGCTTCCAATACAAGGCGGAGCAGGAGATAAGATGCGCCGAGCTCAACTGCAACATCTCGATGCCATACCTGGGGGCGCTGGAAACATACAATGATTTCAGGCTTTTTGTCAATAAAATATTGGGGAAGCCCCTTTCGAAGACCTACACCCTGAAAGTCACCAAATTCCTTGAGGGAGTGGCCGTCGAGACAGGCTTCGGGGCGACCGAGGGGAAATCATGTTCGAGCGATACACCCTGCTCCTATGAGGCCAGCTACTGCTGGTCCCAGATTTCGCCGAACGATTTCACATGCCATATAACTTGCGGCCCTGCCGGCAGCTACTCCTTAAACAGCTATTCGTGCTGTTCAAAGGACAGGGATTCGACTTCAAGTGCCTGCATCGACTCCACAACCACGATACCTTCGGGCGGAACAACGTCACCACCGATTCCAGAACCCGAATTCACAATACTTTTCATCCAGCTCCAGAGCTCTATAAACAACTTTAATCAAAAAACCCAGGCTGCAAAAGACAAATGGGTTGCGATTACACCCTTGTCCTCTTGCCCTGAAAATGTCAAGACGATAGTGGTCGAGGACAAAGTATGCCAAGTTCCAAACCAGGACGACGTTTGCAAGGGTAGAGATCAGGTAATCTACGATACAATAGACGACATCCATTCATGCGCAAACAGCTGGGGTTACACAGGATTGTACACAAGAGTCGTCGGCGTTTTACCAGGAGACTCCGTTTGTAAGCTTGGGAATGGATATGTAGGTGGCTATACAACATTATACGCCGATTGGGTTGTAAGCGCCGAAGATACAATTATGATTGTCTGTACCCACGAAATGGCGCACACATTCGGTCTTTGCGACGAGGGTTACAGCAACATCCAAGAGTCAAGTTGCCCGTCAGGCTTTTGTGCTGGGGCGTCAGACTGTAAAAAAATGGGACCATGCCAATATTGCTGCCCCAACCGCCCTGAAAAGGACAGCATCATGTGCTCTAGCGACTTGTGTAGCAGAGGCTGCACATTCAACGAGTCTTTTGCGCCCAGCAGTTACACTCATTTGGTTAAGGAGCTAAATAGGTATTGTGGAGGTTGATTGTGTTGAAGGCATTTATTGCGGTAATAACTTTACTCTTACTGGTAACGGCGGTTTCGGCTTCACAGCTGATTTACGTGCTGAATTTGGACGTTTATAGCAACGACACAGTGACGCTCAAGTCACTCAACAGAAGTGTCGGCCTTACATCCCAGTTTTTGGATTCTGAGGCCCCCTACAAAGTGAAAATGTTTTCAGGCTCCAGAGAGTTGTTCTCGGGAAACCTCTACATAAGCTTCACTGTCATTACTGACCCGCCGATTCTGGACTTACAGCTTGAGAAAAACCCTCTTGAGCTGAGGGTTCCGTATTTTCCGGAGGCGGATATGTTAAAAATTTACCACAATGGCAAGGAAATATTTTTTGTTCGGCTGAAACTAGAGGCCTGTAATAATAATGGGTTTTGTGATGTCGGAGAAGATACTGTAAATTGCCCTGCCGATTGTCCCAAGAAGAGCAAAAGTTTGTTACTAATTTCGATAATATTCTTGGTCGTGTTAATCCTCGTCGCAGTCATAACAGTGATAGCCAAGAACAAATTAAAACAAGGAAAACAAAATATGGGCAGTGGATATGCGCAAAGCGGTAGCCTCTAACTTGTTATTGACCATTGGCATCCTAATAGCGGTGAGCTTGGTTTTGCTTCAGTTGAGGGCCATCTTCTCAAGCCAGACAAAAGTCGCCCAAGAGAATGTAATCTACAGCTTCTCCAGGGACATACAGAGGATTATTGAGAAGAGCAATTCTATATCTGGAAACACGACTTTCGTCTATGAGCCTGAAATAAAGGATTACTCTTTCGGGATAAACTCCTCCATAATAGAAATCCAAGACAAGGTCACGGGGCAGAACATAAGCTTTGGCAGCTATCAGATTGACTTGATTCCTGATTATTTTGAGGACGCAGAAAAGATATACATAAGGAAAGTGAATGACTATGGTCTTATCTCGGACAAATTGTGCAAGGATGACGGTGAGAATTGCGAGATAGGTTATCAATGCTGCGGTGGGTATTGCTGGGGCAGAAGCCCGAAGAAGGTCCTTTGCAACAACACATGCGCGGAAAAGGGAAGTTATGCTCCAGATGCCCTCTCATGCTGCACCGGTGAGATTGACTTGACGTCGATGAGGTGCATAGAGAAAATACAGAACACCACAGGCGGCTCTGGCACAAATGGAAGCACCGGGAAGGGCGATTTGGATTCTTGCCCGGCATCGGTAAACCAATACAAAGACAAGTACAACCTCTACAAGGATACGATATATTCTGCAATATTACAGTCAGGCTTGGATAAGTACATTCCTATAGATAACGCAGCGAGGCTGGTGGCGGCAATAATAACGGCGGAAAGCGGTTGGGATGAAGGCACCACATGCCAGCAGGGATGGGGTTGCGGCCTCATGCAGGTCACGGGGTCTTGCCAATACTCTTGGGATGAAATGACCGACCCCCATAAAAACATAATGTGCGGGGTCCAGATACTGACAAGCAAAATATCCTACATGAGCGACTATAACGATTATGACTTCGAAAACCTCATAAAACTGACTTTGGCCAGCTACAACGGCGGTCAAGGGACTTTGACCAAGGCGATAGAGTACGCCTCGGACAGCCATTGGGACAATGTTGGAACAATAGACGCCCTGTCCTATGGGACGGAGTTCTATGGCGTCTGCTTCAAACCAGAGCACAGGACGGACTGCACAAATCTCGGCTATGACTGCTACCAGTGCAAGGCCCTTGTGATCCAGGTTTATGTGGATAAGGTCTACGGCTATTACCAGAATTGGATGCAGTGCACCGAGAAACAACCTTCAGGCTCTGGTGGTGGCGGAGCCAGTGGCCAGATAATTTGGCCCACAAAACAGGCTTCCCGAATAACAAGTTGCCATGGCGATACTATATGGTACGGCATCCATGAAGGCATTGATATAGGTGGGCTGTCTGATGGCGAAGACGTCTACGCTCCTGCGGACGGCGTTGTCGAGGCTGTGGGCTTCGACTCCGGAGGAGGCAACTATCTGGTAATCAAGTTGGACAACCCGCAGCTATGGGCAGTCTTTTTCCATTTGCAGAAGAGCATCGTTAACGAAGGCAAGAGAGTATCAAGCGGGGATAAGGTGGCCTATGTCGATAACACGGGAACAGCAACAACAGCTACCCATCTGCACTTCCACTTACAGAACGGCCTACCTTTCACCAGCAAAGCTTACGACCCCTGCAACTATTTCGATGACAAAACGAAATGTAATTTATATTGCGGGACACCTATGGGATGATTGAATGAAGAAAGGAATGTCTGAAATCTTGATGAAGCAGATTTACTTAATCGTGGCCATACTTTCCATAGTCCTCGTGATTAACCAAGTCTTCACCCTCACCAAGAGGGGCGTTGCTGACAGCCGGCTGTTAGACATGAGGGCGCAATCCAACGACATTTTGAACACGCTGGTTTCTTCGACAGAGTGCCTGGCCATGGACACCAACGGCCAAATGGTCCTCAGCCCGACGGCACTAGACGAATTCACTACGGTCTTCAGCGATGTGGAACCCAACTGCATCAGAAGCTACGATTATGGCTATTCCGTCAGGGTGGAAAAGTTCAACACCACCATAAAGAAGGGGGAGAGCAGCGAGCCGGAGATGCCTATAGGGAACAGGGATATAGTCCTGATTGTCGACAACTCGGCAAGCATGCTGGAATCGAACTCCAGGACCGACCCCACCCCGAAAATTTACTATGCGAAGATGGCCATCAAGGAATTCATAAAATGCGCCAACGAGACTGACAGGATATCGATAATCATATTTGGGTCAGGGACGTGTGCGGTAACAAACCTCTTGACAACGCATGGGTACCCAAACTTTGTCCAGCTCAACACCCCGCAAATCAAGACCGACCTGTCGAACCTTGTTGAATCTGGGGTCAGAGCCAGCATAATGACTGGGACGCCTATCACCCAGAGTCTGGAGGATTCGATTGACGTGATGAAACAGGCCAATCCCCAGAAGAACAGACTTATGATACTCTTCACAGATGGAAGGGAGACTTGCTGCCCAGAATGTCAGTCAGCACCCTCAAATGTAGGTTGCAGGGGAATTTCAAGATGCTCCGGTTCGACTTGGGACAAAATATCCGGTAGCTGTTGCTGCCTCCTTCCCTGCTCGGATGTAGTCTGCGCTCACAGTTCCCCAAACATGGACTATTTAGTGACCGAAAAAATCCCAATATACACGATATTCCTAGGGACGGACACCATAGGATCCCAGCAGATGGAATGCATATCCAATAGGACAGGGGGCAAGAGTTATGTTGTCGATGATGCCACAATATTGCCAAACCTGTTTTGCGAGCTCATAAGCGAAGCTCCAGAGGAGACACCCGAATTCCAGGATTGGACCTTTGGGACAAGGGCCCATTCAGAGGGCGGTCTTTTGAGGTCAGCTTACACCGTGACTTCCCCAGTGCTCATAAAGAATAGTGAAACTCTTGTACAGCCAGGACTGTTGTACCTGACTGTCTATGACGGGCAGCTTGAGGAGCTAGCCGGCATAATTAGAAACGTCTGTGAAAACGGTGGGAAAGTGGAAAAAAGGGTGGATTTCGGTTCGCCATCCTACTTTAATGACGGCAAGATTTGCATGTACAACGAGGGCAAGGAGCTGTGCAAAAGGGTATTTTGTGATTTACCTATAAACTTCCCCAAGGTTGACCAAGCGGGATCATACTTGGTCAGAGCGTACAACGACAAGGGGGTTGTCGAGGTAATAATATGAAGGGCCAATCTTCCGAATTATTGAACATAGCAATACTGGTGATATCCACAGTCATCGTAATATTGCTGACCCACTTCCTTTTCACCAAGACCGGCGTTTCGCTTAGGCAGAACCTGGTGACCGAGAGCAGGTACGAGGAAGTTATTGACTTGACGACCACCTTCTACAACGCCAAGATTGCTGGGACCAGGAGATCTTTGGCGCAGCTTACAGGCGACAGGATAGTTCTGGAAATACCAGATGTACCATACGGGAAAGTCGGTGGCACCATAGATGTCGACCAGCAGCTCACTGATTTTTTCAGCACATATTTTGGGGAGAGATGGGCATTGGTGTATGACGGCGACAAGTATGAGTCTTTCGAAGTTGGTTACAAAATCCCTACTCTGGGAAACAAAGTCACATATATAGTGCTGGTCCCTTTGCCGAACATAGGGAAGCAGATAGCGGAGTTGAGCCTTTATGCGTGGTAGAATGAAAGGGCAATCGAGCATACTGATAATACTGGCCATGGTAGTCGTAGTGATGGTCACTTGGGCCTTTGCCTCTTTCAACCAGGCCAACATCAGCGGCAGGGAGGTCTTCAGTCTGATGATGTCGAAGGTCACGGGGAAGATGGACACCCTAAGGGGATTTTTCAAGGATGCGCTCACCCTTTCCGGTTATGCGGCGTCGGACATCGTGGGGAACGATGAGAACAAGACATTCTATTGTAATGGTCCTTCTGTGCCATCTGAAAATGAGATGAGGGTTATGCTTTCGGATCAGTCAGTTGAGATACTGAATGCCTACAAGAACAATCTGAAGTTCAACGACCCACTTCTCACGGTTAAAATAAAGGACTTCACATGCGTCGACATACCGAACGATGGGAGAGTGAAGTCAGGGCAATACGACGAGGGCTTCAACATAAACGCCTATGGCTCGGACATCCAGGTGATTAGGGAGGAGAACGTCATAAACGGTTCCAACGACGTCTTCGAGTATGTGACGGACGACAGGTTCTGGTTCCTTTACAGGAAGATTTCCTATTGGGTGGATAACAACGGCGGCTTCATATATTCGCATATGTGCAACTGCCTTGACAATCTGGACTGCACGTCCAAGAATGCCTGCGACAGCGGCCAATGCCCGGTCTTCGGCAGTTGCGTGGAGGATGCCTTCAAGATATACGCCAATTCGCTGAAGAAGTACATAAACGACCAATATGTGACCTGCTCGGGCGTTCCGAACTGTTGCGCAACCGAGAAAGGGCCTTCCTGCCAGCCAGACCCCAGGACCAGCTGCGACCTGCTGGACTATGGGGAATGCTTCGATTGCAAGAACTACTCGAGCGAGCTGTGCATAGACAAGATTAGTGCCCAGACGTGTGGTGGGGTTTGCTCCTACTGGGAATCTGGGAAAGCCAGCGTGAACGGGTTGATAACCTGCAGGGATGAGAAGTACCAGCTCTCCGTTCCTGGCAAGGATAGACATCTGGAATTTACCATAGAGATAGTCTCTTCATTGGAAAAGAACGGCATAAACGTCGACGTCTGGAATTGCGACAGCAATTGCGAGTGTCAGGGATCCTGCGGGGGATGCGAGGCTTCACCGATAAAAAAACCTCCAACTAAACCCTACCCGGGGCCAAATAAAGAACCTAAAGATAAAGACAAATTCCCTGAGCCAAAGGGAAATCAACCCCATTATCCTAGTCAGCCTAATAAACCCACAAAAGATAACAAGCCAGATCGTGAACCTACGGGACCAAAACCTTCTGGTGGCAATGAGCCTAAAAACTAGCATCTACAAATAAGCTTAAAAATGTACGCGTCCCATTCTTTGTTTAGTACTTTGGTACACTGAAAAAGAAAACAAGAGGTGAAATAGATGGCAGAAAAAGCAAAAAAGGCAGCTCCTAAGGAAGCACCTAAAGAGGTAGCTAAAATAGCACCTAAAATAGCACCTAAAATAGAACCTAAAACAGCACCTAAAGCAACACCCAAAGAGGTTCCTAGAGAGGCGGCAAGGGACAGGCCAAGGATGAAGGACAACGTGGTATTCGTCGGCAAGAAGCCAACGATGAGCTACGTTCTCGCTGTGATAACCCAGTTCACCAACGGCGAGAAGGATGTCCACATAAAGGCCAGGGGGAGGTCAATCTCCAGGGCGGTGGACGTTGCGGAGATCGTCAGGAATAGGTTCTTGGGCGATGTCAAGGTCAGGGAAATCACCATAGGGACAGAGGAAAGGAGCGTCGAAGACGGGAACAAGATAAACGTTTCCACAATGGACATAGTTTTGGCAAAGTAAGACACAATTTTCCTTTTTTCTTTTCTTTTTTCTTAATCTTCTTATCCGTGAAACGGCCTTTATTGGTTATGGCAGGCTTGGACTTTGAAAATGAGAGGCTGATTCAGGATTTGATACGCTCAGGAGGCCTAAAGTCAAAGAGTGTCATTGAGGCTTTCAGGGAAGTTCCCAGGCATCTTTTCGTGATGAAGGAACACTTACGGTACGCCTACATAAACGAGCCTCTCCCCATAGGCAATGGGCAGACAATATCACAGCCTTATACCGTCGCGGTCATGCTGGAGGCCTTGGGTGCGGGGAAAGGGGACAATGTCTTAGAGATAGGCACAGGTTCAGGGTGGTCGGCTTCCTTGCTTTCAAGGATAGTTGGCAAAAGCGGGAAGGTGACAACTTTGGAAGTTTTCCCTAAATTGGTGGATTTCGCGAAGAAGAACATCAAAAAGATAGGCCTGAAGAACATAGAGGTTGTGCTTGGGGACGGAAAGCAGGGTTTTGCAAGTCGCACGCCTTATGACAGGGTGTTGATAAACGCTGCCTGTGACAGAATACCCACAAAGGTAGATGAACAAGTCAAAGTTGGAGGTAGAATTGTGGCCCCCATAAACTCATTTTTTGCTCAAAGGATGATGGTCTACGACAAAATTTCAAGTAAAAAATTTGTGCAAAAGGACTTAGGCTCGTTCATTTTCGTTCCTTTACTATAAGTTTCAATTTCCTTTATGGTACAAAAAATACCAATAAAATGGTAAAGTATTTAAACTTTGAAAATAAAATACCAATAAAATGGTAAAAATTGAGACATTAATAAAAGAGAAAAAAGTCAGCAGGATAAAAGAGCTAGAGTTAGGTAGATACGTCAACTTTTTTGAAAGCTCCTACAAGGACAACCTCGAGCATTCGAAACAAAACGTCGAAAAGTTCGCCCGTTGGAGCATAATATCCGGCTATTATGCTATGCACGACATAACTAAACTGTTTTTGGCCAAAAAATTCAGGTTGAAAATTGAGTTAGAAGTCCACGCCACAACAATAAAAGTCTTGAGGGAACTCATAAAGGACAAAGAAATTTTGCGCCTTATAGATAAAGGTTATAGCGAATTCATCTCATTGGCCACAGATTTGGAGGAGGCAAAAAGAGAGCGTGTAAAGGCACAATACTACACAGGAACCCCTTTCATGAGAGAACGATTCAAGAAAAGGTCAAAGGAATTTTTTAAGGAGGTTGTCCTGCCGTATATTCAGAGGATGCGGAAACTTTTGGGTGATTAACTTTGATAAACCACATATTTGACTCAAATTCTTTCAAGGTAATAAGCCTCTTCTCTCTATCCCCAGGATCAAGATTCAGGAGGAAGGAAATAAAGGATAGGACAAAAATGCACAATCTACCTTTGGATAACGCTTTAAAGAGGCTCTTGGCCGGTCAAATTTTGAAGAAGGAAGGCAACCTTTATGCCATGAATTTGCAAGACGATTCCTCCAAAAAAATACTGGAAATAGCAAAAGAGAACTACAAAAAACTAAAAGAGCCTCCTTTCGATGTGTACCTTCTTCTCACGGATCTGGTTGGGGCAGTTGCAGGTTCAAGAGACATAGAAATACATCTTTTTGGCTCCTATTCCAAGCTTGTGTACAGCGAAAACTCGGATGTCGATATAGCTGTCATCACGCCAAAAAAATTTGACAAGAAAAATCTATCAAAAACAGTAGAAAAATTGGAAAAACTCTATGGAAAGAACATTGAAACCCACTTATTTGTCAAGGACGAGTTCTTCAGGAACAAGACGGATTCTCTGGTGAAAGACATACTACAAAACGGCATTCGCCTGATTTAGGGATGGAAAAATTGGGGTCGGAGGGATTTGAACCCCCACGACGAGGTATCTTCCTATCATCTTGGAATCAACGCTCCATCAGAGCACCTCTGGAGCCTCGCAGACTACCTGATTATCTCACGACCCCTTTTCTTTCTGTTCTTTAGTCCCTCACATATTAAAGCATTTTTGATAACAATAAGTATTTTTCTTTCTACCTTTTAACTATATTGGCAGGTGCAGAGATGAACATTTTAAAGCATATAGCCCTTGCTCCTGACGGCAACAGGAGATGGGCCAGGAAGAACGGCAAGACAGTCGTAGAGGGGCATGCGGCAGGAGCTGAAAACATAAGCAAATTCATCAAAAACTGCTTTAATCTGGGCATCCCACAGGTGACAGTGTGGCTCATGTCCACCGAAAACCTCAACAGGCCGAAGGAGGAATTGGATGCTCTCTTCAAGCTGGCTGAATACCATTTCGACAGGCTTTTCAAGGAAATGGACAGGGACTACAAGGCAAGGGTGCGCTTCTACGGTGAGTTGGAGAGGTTGCCAAAAAAAATCCGGGAGAAGATGAAGACAGTTGAGAAAAGGAGCAATAAATATACCGATAGGAAGGTGAACGTCCTTATAGCCTATGGCGGCAGGCATGAGATTTCCGAGGCTTTCAACAAAATACTCAAGAAAGGCCTAAAAAAGGTCGACGAGACCACAATAAAAGATAACCTTTTTGTTACAGATGATGTGGATTTGGTCATCAGAGCTGGGGCCATGAAAAGGTTGTCAGGCTTCCTGCCTTTCCAGACCGTCTACAGCGAGCTCTACTTCACGGACACCCTTTGGCCGGACTTCGGGAAGGAGGAGCTCTTGAAGGCTGTGAAATGGTTCGAGGATATGAAAAGGAACTTTGGGAAATGATATGTACGACGTCTTGGTGGTGGGTGCTGGTCCTTCGGGGTCCAAAACTGCCCAATTATGCGCTCTAATGGGGCTTAAAGTCCTCCTCATCGAGAGGAACAAGAAGGTAGGCGTCCCCGTCCAATGCACAGGCCTCTTCAGCCACAGGATATTCGAGCTCAGCGGAGTATCGAACAAACCTCTATTAAATGTGGTTGACAAGGCCAGGTTCTATTCCCCAAATTCACAGTTTCTGGAGCTAAAATCAAGGAAGCCTGCATACGTCTTCGACAGGAAGCAGTTCGACTTGGAACTGTTCGGATTCGCTAAAAAGGCTGGTGCTGAAGCTAAAGTCGGCACAAGTTTCTTGGAATACAGGGAAAAGCCAGGCTATCTTGAGGTGGAAACTTCCTCGGGCACATTCGAGACGAAGCTTTTGATAGGTGCAGACGGCCCTAATTCTTCGGTGGCTAAGGCTGCAAATATAGAGGTCCCGCAGGACTTGATAGTCGGCTATCAGGAGACCCTGCACGGAGATTTCAATCCCGATACCGTTGAACTGTGGTTTGGGAAGGGAACAGCCCCTGAATTCTTCGGTTGGGTCGTGCCGATAAGCCGAGACACAGCCAGGGTAGGCATAGGCGCCAGCAAGAGTGCTCAGGCTTACTTCAGGAAATTTGCCGAAAAGAGGTTAGGAACGCCACTTGAAAAGGGCACAATCGAGGGCGGCATAATAAGGCGAGGCTTGATCAAAAGATCGGCAACTGAAAGGGTCATGCTTGTCGGTGACGCGGCCTGCCAAGTGAAGCCATACTCTGGAGGCGGGGTAGTGTACGGTCTCATAGGGGCCAAAATAGTCTCGAACGCATGCTTTTTGTCGGTCAAGAGTGGGGATTTCAGCGAAGCCTTCCTGACTAGGCACTATGACAGGCAGTGGAAGAGCCAGCTTTCTTCAGGCATCAGAAAGGGGCTTTTGATTGATTGGCTCGCCCACAAGTCGCCAGATTGGACCCTTAATTTCGGTGCCGCAGTTTCTAAAAAATTCAAATTCCTTCTTGAGAGCATGGATATGGACCTCATTTAACCTAATTTTAACTTTCATCCAAACCCCACCGTTCCCAAAGGTTCCTATACCCCTTATCCCAATCTATTTTCCAGCGGGTGAGATAGTCCCGCCCACACCTTCGGGTGATTTTTATGTGCAAAAAATGCAACGGTGTCGAAAAGTTCGCCTTCAAGAACGGCTTCAGCCTGACTCAGATTTGCCTCAGGTGCGGGTCGATAGCGAGCACGCCGAGAATCCTGAATTTCATGCTCTAGCCCTCCTTTTTTCTTTTTTTCTTTAATCAATCACCTTTTTAGTCTCCGGCTCAGAAAATAATATAGTGATCCGATGCCCTTAGCAGTAACCCACATACTGGTTCCCATGATATTCGTGGACTTCCTCAGGGACCACTTCTTCAAGAGCCACCGCCGGAAATGGCCAAACAAGTACATTTTTCTAGTAGGGGTGGCCGGCCTCATACCAGATGCAGACATGCCCTTATCCATCCTCCTCACAGGGACAACGCAGCTTCATCGTACCTTCACCCACACCATCTGGCTGCCCCTCATATTCCTCGTCCTTGCCGCCGTATCTTACGCCCTCCTTAGGGACTTGAAGGTGTTCGGCTTTAGGCTTTGGAAGTCCTTCCTCTTGGTGAGCTTGGGCATCTCGAGCCATCTATTCCTGGACGCCCTCCTTGCCGGTAGCGTGAACCTCCTCTACCCGCTTAAGGACATGCAGATAGGGCTTAACCTGATACCCGAGGATTGGATCTGGTTCCACTCGTCTCTGGACGCCTTGCTGCTTCTAGGCTGGCTGATCCACGAGGAGCTGGAGCACAACATCTCAGAATACTTTTGAAAGAGAAAAGGAAAAATAAAAGAAAAAAAAAACATTTTACCCCCTTTGCAGACGGGACTCGCTTATCTGCCGAATAAGACGGCAAACATCGCGGGAATGAAAGCCCACAAAAAAACCATTCCTAGGACCAAAACAGCCCCACCTGCCTCAGTGTTAAAAAACACTGCTGACATAAGGAATACATTAATCGGAAAAGAAATTTAAACTTGTGATATACTGAAAAGTATATATTTCTAATGTATGCACTCTTTTCAAGTGGCAGGCCTGTATGTGACAGTCATCTGGGGATTTATAGGTTTTTTTAAGGTAAAAATAGGTTAAATTGTGGTTATTTTTTATAAAATACCCATTAAATCATCCTTTTTGTTTTAAAATTTGTTAAATTTACTTTTTTCTTGAAAAAAACAATTTATATAGACCTAAAATAGTTTTAACACGTTAGTATATAAAAAAATTGATTTTAGGTGCACAAAGACTTGATAGAAGATTGGTTTTTGTAGGTCTCTATAAACCGCAATTCATATACGACCCTTGGAGTTCCCACTTCTAGTCGATAACACATTTCGGAGACATAACCGGTAAGGACAATCCTGTTACGGAAATTGATTACCCATTTACCTAAAACTTTCATAGCCCCCATCAATTCCATAAAACTCCAGGAGTTCTTGATAACAGGTCATAAACCTTCTAGGTGGCTATCTTAATGACGTATTAATACCATTTTTTGGGGTTTTTCTTTATGAAAACAAGATTTTATTTTAGTTGAAAATCACATAAGGCCCTTTTAGCCCTATAAACACGTTTTTTCCGGACTTCACTCCAATAACTTTTTGATTAGTTTTGAACAAGCGGCAAAAAAATACGGCATTTTCCAAAAAACGACTTTAAAAAATTCAACATAGACTTTTTGGTATAGAAGGATGAATAGACAAACCAGCCCTAAACTCCTGTTTTGACAAAATCCTCTAAAATTACATTTTTAAGGCTCAAAAGGCCAAAATTCTAAACCAGAAAAATCGTTTCACAATGGTTTAGGCAAATAATTTTTTAAAGTCAAAAAAGTATAGTTAACTATAACAAAATTTGGGGCATCCAGCAAAACAAACGATTCTTATGGCTAGGGCGGTAGGGGACTCAATCCTAAAATTCGACAAGTTTTGGGTTATTTGGGGGACTTCTCTAGATGCGCCTAGAACTGTAAAGGATGTTCAAAGGATTTGGGGTTACGAGGGTAACGCTCTGTACCAGAAAGGGCTAGAAAGGCCTATTTTGGAGGAGATGATTGAAAAGGGTTTCGTTAAAAAGGTCAGCAAAGTCAAGATGAGGGGCGTTTCCGGTTTAACGATAGAGGGGAACTTCGATTGGGTTCCAGACTACCTTGAAAAATTCGCAAAAGACACCAATTTGAGGAGCAACAACCCGCTTATTTTGGAAATACTGGATTCGATTGGCGATAAGAAAGCCCTTTTGCGGTTCATCAAGGATCACAGGCAGTCTTTCTACTTCATTGACAGGGTGAAGCTACTTTTCGGGAATAAGGAAAGCCTCAAGAGCAACTACGATATGCTCGTTTTCGCCCCCATACTGACCATCTTGAACATATACGCCTGGAAGATGCTCCAGAAGAGGATGGGGATTGACGAGAACATAACCTTCTTCCTGACTTCGACTTTCATCTTCAACATGAACCCAAAGATTAACTTCCTGGATTACTTTCTCTTGGTGGCCAAGGACTTCAGGGATGTGGAGCTACCTTCCACAATGTTTGACCAGGCAAAGGTGTTCTCTCTATGGAAAAGGTATTCAGTTAAGATGAAGGAGAGCCTATTTCTTTAGGCTGTAGTATTTCTTCCTTTCGACAATCTTGGTGGTTGCCGCACCGCTGTTCTCCAGCTCCTTCAAGTATTCGTTGCACCTGGTTCTGGAGAGGCCTATCAGCTTACAAAGCTGATCAGAGCTTAATGGGCTATGCTTTTTGAGTATGAGCTTTATCGCACTCCTGGTCCTAGTCCTATAGGGGATGGCTCTCAACTTCTTCTCCCCCATTTTCACGTACTTCTTGTGCAATTCCCTCATTAGTCTTTGGTTCTCGTCTAGCTTGCCTTCCAATTCCTTCATCTTTTCGAGTATCTTGAATATCTGGATGTATTGGTTCCCCAATTGCCTGGATATGTCGACATCACTGTCTGCTTCCCTTTTATGCCTTCTTATTAGGGCCATTATCAATAGTTTTGTACTGTCGATTTATATTTTTAATTTTTTCGACACATGTCTTGGCTGTTTTCCTATTTCATAGAAAATCGACAACACTACCCCTTCCAACACGCCTCTGTTTTTTAGTTGGTAAAATGAAGGGGATAACACCCTTTAAACCCAGATATTTTCTAGGTATTTTTTAAGACCCTTCTTTCGACAACTTGCATCTTCATTTGGGTTTGGATTATATCAATCGACACAGTATCTTGTACAATAGTATTATACAACGTTGTATAAAGATGTGGGGGGCATTTTCTGAGGCAGATCCGAGAAGGAAGATTCTTAAAGTCCTTTCTACCTACCCGTCTGGTTTGACCCTCACCAAACTGTCTGTGCTCGCAGGCTTCCATAGGCACACGGTAACCAAGTACGTCTATGAGCTTTTCGGCGCGGGGATTGTCGGGTTCAGAGAGATAGGCATGGCGAAAGTCTGCTACCTTAAGGTGTCTGCTAAGGACTTAAGCCCCCCAGAGAAACCCAAAGAAAGCCTCCTAGAGAAGATTGGCTTGAGGACAAGGGCCGGCCAAGCAAAGGTTTTGGCGTTTTTCCTTTTCCTTTTGCTTGTACCGACAACTTTCATAGTGGCCCAGAGCATTACTGGCAATCTTGTCGTAAGCTCAAGCGAAGAAACATTACAGACCCCTGAAACATTTTCCGTACCCCCGGGAAGTTTTGATGAGGTCAATAACCAACAGTCTGAGATTGTACTTTCTGAACAGGCAACCACCACAACTGACTTTGAAACAATCACCGAATCGACGACATCCACAACAACGACAACCTCCACGACCGAATCAACTGTAATCCTGTTGCCAGATGAGTCCTCCTCGACCACATCAACAACCTTAGTTGAATCCCCCACTACTGAAACAATTCTTGAAGGCACTGAAACAATCACAGAGTCCACGACATCCACAACAACCACTACATCGACAACCGAATCAACAATAATATTGTTACCAGACGAATCTTCTTCAACAACCTCTACGACACTTCCTGTGGAAACTTCGACAACAACTATCAATGAAACAGTTTCAGAAGGAAATGAGACAATTACCGAGTCAACAACCTCAACCACGACAACCACGTCAACAACAGAGTCAACCATAATACTGTTGCCTTCTGAGTACTCAACAACTATAACAACTATCAATGAAACAGTTTCAGGAGATTTCGAGACTACCACAGAATCAACTACATCCACCACCACAACTACATCGACAACCGAATCAACTTCAATAACCAGAGAAGAACCAACAATCATAGAGCAATCGGATTATAGGCAACTGGACGATTTAATACTGATTGGAAGAAACGTTTCATGGGAACAGAGAACTATTTTACACAACCCCTTCGACAAGGTGATAAGCTACAACCTTGCTTTGACTTTACCCTCGGACGCTTTCGATGTGGAAGTTCTGGAAGGAGAAAACATCATATCAACTTCCGGAACAATCGCACTGAATTTCGCCCCGAACCAGACAATCGAACTTCTACTACGTTTCAAGACTCCACCAGTTGAACTGGAGATTACGGACGACTATCTCGACCTATCCTCGCTCATCCCAACCCAAGCCTTCAACATAGAGGTCCTTAAGGATGAGAGCTCCATTTTCAAGGCCAGAAACGCAAATTCGCTCAAAAACTTCAATTACAAAATATCAGGCGGCCAAAAGAAGATTTTGGTCCACCACGATTCCGAGCTTCACTACAGGAATATCTTGGTTGAGATACCCTACCCCGAAGAAAACATATCACTTATAGAGGAGATAGAAGGTTTCAAGAGGGAGATCACTGAGGATTCAGAATATTCAGTTTCCTTCTCCGATGGCATGTTGACTTGGAAAATCTCAGAGCTTTCCTCAAAAAACTATTCGATAGTCCCCGAGGAGGTCGAGACAATCCAGGGTCCTGCAAGGGTGGGCGATCCAGTCGAGTGGACAGTGAGAGTTCAGGATTTTGAGATAAAGTACGAGACACCTGCCGCCCAGCTGAAAGAGGTTGAAATAGACGACGGATTTCTAATAACAGTCCAATCTCCTTCGGATGAAATACACTATTCTAACATCAGCGTCGTTGAAACGCTCTCAGGGAAGGGGCTTTTTGACATATCTGGAAAGGAGGGCTACAGCCTTGGCGAATCCCCGAAATTCACTTTCCAAACCAACGATTTCGAGATATTCTGGGTGAACGGGACCACCGAACTATTTTCCAACGAGACAAATGTGGCTAAGGACTCTTCTCACGGTCTTGCCTTCACCGATACGGATGGGGATGGCCTTAATGAAACAGTTTCATGGACCGTTCCCCAACTCTCTGAACAAAGTTATCTGCTTAAAAAAGTTCCAAAAGGTGCATCGGATATAAGGGCTTGGGTAGAGCCTTCGGCTTGTTGTGACCTGCCATCAGTTAGCGCCCTCTTAGTAAGAAATGCTGATGGTTACGAGATAAGCCTCCCCAAGGACAAGGAAATAAAACCGGGGCTTTACAAGCTTGTTGTAGAGGCGGACGGCCTGAGGGAGGAGTATTGGTTCAAGTGGGGTCTCATCTCTGTGAACACGAAAAGGAGCATATATCATCCCGGGGAAACCGCCGAGATAATAATGGTGGTTTTGGACAACAGGGGCTTCCCCGTCTCAGGTGCCGATGTCAACCTCATAGTCACCAACCCTAACGGTGTTCAGGAGACATTCTCGACAAATGGTGGCTCGATTGAAAGCGGCGGTAAGGGTGTTTACACGGCATACTATGAAACTTCTGTCGAAGGTAATTACAGCCTACTCGCTTCTGCAAAAACAAATGAGGTAAACAGCACTATAGAGTCCTATTTCTTGGCGAAAGACTACTACGAGTTCGACATCTTGAGGGATTCGCCGGTGGTAATAAACCCGGCAGCCGGGCCGTTCCAATCGTCCATAAGAGTTATATCCTATGTTGATGGGGTTACAACCTTCAGCTTCAGGGAATATCTCCCCCCGAGCTTCATTGTAGTGGACGCTGGCGGGGCTACGGTGGTAGAGGATGTTGACTCAAAAGTACTTGTTTGGGAAGGTTTGGAGAACAATTCGGTAGTAACCTATTACGCCAGTACTCCTGAGACGTCCCCCTACCTCTATGAGCTTGGACCAGCAGAGGTCTTATATTCAAGTCATGGCTCTGACGAAATCTTCAGGGAAGCCAGGTCTTGGTTACTAGCTATAGACCCTGTTTGTAACTGGATGCAGGACGATGTGAGCTTGGGTTGGACGACGCAATCAGGCTCTGACGTTGATATGATAACTAGTGACAATAAAACTTGGTCTGTAGGATATAACTGTACTGCCGCCGGAGGCCCGACTTCACAAACGGGCTGTTACATAAGGAACATAACCATAAACTTCTTCACAAGCTCCTCAAGCACTGGTACCAGGAACGCCAACTTCAGGATATTCAACAGCACTCTTAATACTTACTTACCGGCGGCTTATTACCTTGCAGCACAAATACCCTTTGGCCCATTGCTGACCTGCGGTGATAATCCCGCTAATAATGCAACATCCGGCGGGACTACGCCAACCTCATGCTCGCTCACAAGTAACAGCGGGTTCGCTAAAATCACCGCGCCAATAAACTACACCACAACGGCTCTGGTCCCGGCCAAGGGTGTCGTGTCTGTTTCGCAAATAAAATACGAGTGGTGCTGGGAGGATATAACCCCAAAAATCACGAACACCAATGCCACGCCTGTCGGGAACATAAACAGCAACACTGGGGGCTGGGGGGAGACCTGGAACTTCACAGCATACGTCTGGGACCCTGATAGCATAGCATTCCTGTCCTTGAACGTTTCCTACGCAGAGCCCCCCTATACAACCTACACCGTGAAGAACGGCTCTGTAGTGAACAACAACACCTGGGTGTCCTATCACAACAAGTTCAACTGCTCCGACTTCTCCTCTTTGACCTCTATAGCATTCAAATACAACATATCCGACAACAGCTCAAACACGAACACATCTGACATCAAGTATTTCACCGTTGAGAAAGATGACAACTCCGTACTCCCTGCGGAGCCTGCCGCTGGCTCAGTGATAAACAGGACAGCCGAAACCAACTTCACCATAAGGGTCTACGACAGCGACAACCAGACCTATCTCGGAACCGGGAACGACGTCAAGATATCAATAAACACCACGCAGACACTGTTCGACGATTCGACGAAAACCACCAACTCAACTGGCCATGCGATTAGGACAGTGACCAACAGCTACTGGTGCAGTCAGGCCTTCCCATTGGGCGGCCACGTCTGGAAGTCCGAGCTTTTGAGCAACCTCTGCTGGAAGGTCAACAGCTCAGGTGAGATAGGGTTCACTCTTATGGGGAATCTGTCAAACTCCCAACTCAGCACGCCAGACGGCTCCAGCAACTACACCCAACTTGACAGCATCCAGTTCACGGGGACAGTTACGGACGACTGCAGCGAGGAAAAGAGCGACTTCTCCAAATTCGGGGTTGACTATATAATCTCAAATGGCGCCACGCAGTACAACTGCACGCCCTCCGGAACTTCAACTTGCACAAGGTCCCTGCCCCTTAGTGCCCCTACCGGCTGGTACAACGTCACGATAATCTCATTCTCAAAGGGAAGCGAGGCGGGCAAATATTGGAACGGGTCGGACACCACAGTCAATGCTTTTTATCTTAATGCCTACAGGGAACTTAAAAACGATTCGGTGGATCCCTCATCGGATTATTGGGGGCACGAAAATTGGAACTTTTCAATCAACGCAACATCCGGCAATGATGATGTCATGAATATATCACTCTTTTTGAAGAAGGGTTCCGGCAGCTTCAGCGAATGCGTCTACCCCACCTGCAAAAACCAGACACCCACAGAATGCATAAACTGCGACGGGCAAGTTGTATACTGGTACAGGAACTTCACCTCGGATGACACGGCCACATGGACATATGAATTCAGGATGTACAGCGATGCGACCGGGGAGCTGGAGGCCACTTCCAGCCAAGGCTTATTCGATGTCAATGAACCCCTGCCAGTTTATATATTCCTTGAGAACGTCACCCGCAACCCGGCCTCAGGCCAGTGGGGCTCCGGCAACTTCACCTTCAACGTCACCGTTAACACGACCGGGATAAACAACGCGACCGTCTTCCTATGGTATGGCCCCGCTTCAGATGGCCCGTGGACGCTCATAGGCCAGCAGAACTACACGGTAGGCGGCCCAGCCTGGCAGCAGCTGAACTTCAGTAAGGCTATGGACTGTTCAGATATTAGAACCAACTATTTCTTCTTCAACGCGACCAACTACAATACCACAGTCCCCTCGACAAATTCTACATCCACCCAGACATTTAACGTGAGTAAGGACAACATAGTCTTCATTGATGTGGCAGGTCATGCCTCGATTGCAAACAGGACAGGTTCCCAAACAGACTTGCTCAGTTTCCAGCTTAAGGACGCCAACGGCACAATTCTCCCCTCCACTCCAGTGAAGTATTCCATCACTTACAACAATGTCACCTACCACACCGACAACAATTATGTCGTCAGCAGCGACCCGAACGGGTATACAAACTTAACCTTCAATGCGACTTGTTCGGATGACTATGAGGGATCCCCGAAGTTCCTAGTGGGCGAGCAGCGCTGGAAGGCCGACATAAACGATTCAATGCAAACCTGTTATGCTAGCAATGACACGGCCTCCTCGATGTACAGGAACCTGACTGTGACGGGAAACATCCTCATAACCCTCAACAACCCCGACGGGACAGCCAATGTCACCCAGGGCGGGAGGATGCAGTTCCTCGGTTACAGCGATGACGACTGCGGCGATTCTCTGACCCTGAACACGACCCCAGGGTACGAAGAGATAAACTACTACGCAAACTACAGCAGCACCGTGGCCGGTTATGACTGCGGGGATTCGACAGTCATAGGTGCCAACGCCTACCAGTGCTACTGGCAGACAGACACCGACACCCTAACACGAGCCTACAACGCCTCAATGTTCGTGGACAAGACAGGGTACTACACCAATAAGACACTAGAAGATGCGGATAGGGGTTGGCTCTTCTATGTGCTGCCGTTGAGGGAGTTCACGAATATAAGTGTATCCCCTCTAGCCTCCATATACACCCACACGGACTGGAACTTCTCGGTCATCGCGACGAGCGGGGACGAGACCAACGAGACGATAGTCCTCCAACTCAAGAAGGGTGCGGGGGTGTGGCAGAACTGCGAGGACGCGGTGGATGAGTGCAGCAACATGACACTCACCAACCTCACGGATGCTGTGAACGTCACCTACTACTGGCATGTCAACTTCTCGTTAACAGACACGGACATTTGGTTCTACAAGTTCCTCATGAACGACACGGACAACAACGAGATTGACAAGGAGACGACAGGGTCTGACACGTTCAACGTCCTCGCGTCCGACGTCCTTATAATGCTCGAGAATGTCACCCGCAGCCCGGCCTCAGCCACATGGGGCTCCGGCGACTTCACCTTCAACGTCACCGTCAACACCACAGGCATCAATAATGCGACGGTCTTCCTCTGGTACGGACCAGAATCCTCGGGCCCGTGGACACTCATAGGCCAGCAGAACTTCACGGTAGGCGGCCCTGCCTGGCAACAACTGAACTTCAGCAAGGCGATGGACTGCTCGGACATAAGGACCAACTATTTCTTCTTCAACGCCACCAACTACAACCTCACCGTGAACCTTACAGCCGCACAATCCTTCGAGGTCACGAAGGACTACGTCCTTATGGACTACATCCAGGGCAACGACACGATAGCGAACCGCTCGGCCAGCCAGACCGACCCGCTCTCGATAAGGCTGACGGACGGCAACGGCACCCTCCTCTCAGGATTCAACGCGACATACTACATCGAGTACAACAGCTTCGTCTATGACGGCGGCGAGAACATGACGTCGGACGGCAACGGCCTCGCCAACAAGTCCTTCAACCCCAAGTGCTCGAGCCCAAGGTATGAGGTCGGCGACCAGAACTGGAAGGTCTCAGTCCTCACACAGTCCTGCTACTTCGCCAACGACACGGACACAACAACCTACAACCTTAACCTCACGGTAATGGGCGACTTCAACATATCCTTCGATTATCCCTCCACGACTAACGGGACGGTAGGCGGTGCCCAGGTCAGGCACGAGTCCGTCATAAGGGACGACTGCGTGGTGGAGCTTAGCGGCGTCGAGGTCAGGTACAACGCCACGGCGAGCAACTTCAACGATGAGTGCAACCTTGTCACCAGCCCGGCAACGGGTGTCTACAAGTGCTTCGAACTTGGCGACGACGGCTGGTCCTCCGTCGGTGCGAGGCAGGGATACTACAACGCTACGATGAACTCGACCAAGGCATACTACTGGAACAACATAACGACGAAGGCGGAGCAGGGGGCTGGACACTATTACCTGTACATACTTCCATCATTGACATTCCCCTCAGTCTCGCCGGGGACGGAGGGATGGTCCATAAACAGGACCTACTTTATCAACGCTTCGGATGACGCAGCGGACGACCTTACAGTCCAGCTCTGGCACAAGAGCGAGGATGGTACAGGTAATGAATGGGTAGAGATTGATTCCTCCCAAACCTGCTCTAGCTGCGCCGGCGAGAACATGACCTGGCCCAACGTCAGCTACAACTGCTCCTTCATGGGAACGGTCTACTACAACTTCACAACCGTAGATTTGGACGGCAACAGGACAGAGAACATGACCTCCTTCACCATAGAGGCCGACGATGCGATAACCACAAACATTACACCAACAATAGGATTCTCAATTAACCGATCGGATACGACGGACTTCACATTAAGGATATACGACAGCGACAACCAGACCTACCCCAACGGGGCTGACGGCAAGGTGTGGATAACCACATCGGGCACCACATGGGACGGGGGAGAAGCTGTCGAGACCAACAACACTGGCCACATGAACAGGACTATGACCTCGTCCGACTGGACAACGCTCCTCACCTGTGATGCGACCAAGCTGGGCGAGCACTACTGGAAGGGCGGCACATACGGGGACACCTGCCCGACAAGGCTCAAGGACAACGTGACGGGAGGAGGCTTCGAGATGCCCTTCACCCTTCTCGGCACGCTTACAGCCACTCTGGTCGAGCCGGACGGGACTGCCAACAAGACCCTAGACTCTTCCATCTTCTTCAATGGCACTGTCGCCGCCGACAGCGGCTGCGGGGCGGTCACGGACGCATCGGTCATCTTCAACATAACGAACGGGACGAACTACTTCTCCTGCCCTGGAGTCCACCAGGGGAGCGGCGTCTACACCTGCAGCTGGAACTCGACCGGCAGGAACACCGGCTGGTACAACGTCACCATGCAGTCCACCAGAACCAACTTCAACCCATCCACAGACACGCAGACGAACGCCTTCTACCTCAGGAGCAGGGTATTGCTGGATGATTTGGACAAGATACCTTCCGGCACATCCACCCAGTGGGGTTATTCCCCATTCACATTCTCCATAAACGTCACCAGTGCGGACGGCGAAGCTGTAACGACATACCTTTGGCTCAAGAACGCGACCAACGACTGGTGGGTACAGAACCAGACCATCTGCACATCCTGCAGCAGCTATCATTTCCCGACCGACGTCGCCTTCACCAACCACTCCATAGCGGCGAACATATGGTACTACAAGTTCAACGCCACTTCCGACACGACCTACACCAACGCATCCATAACC